>Ga0100401_1001422_pt1 | contig 19518 bp, 17 predicted proteins | sample CryGeymeta201525_FD_80421 | JGI IMG/M metagenome (GOLD analysis project Ga0100401, IMG submission 80421) | Groundwater microbial communities from Crystal Geyser aquifers in Utah, USA - Crystal Geyser metaG 2015-25 | ecosystem: Environmental > Aquatic > Deep subsurface > Groundwater | place: USA... | reverse complement strand
TGTCGGTCCTGTTGTCATCGGAACGGCGCGACCTGCTGGAAATCCTTGAAGACCGACACGGCCGCGGCGCCACGATCGTCACCAGCCAGCTCCCGGTCGAGCATTGGCACGAAGCAATCGGGGCAACTTGACCATGTCCAGCCACCTAACGGGCGGGGTCGCCGGCACCATGAGGCGTGGGCCGTGTGGTGCGGCCTTCGACCCTGCCATACCGCAGATAGTGGATCAGCGGATTCAATCCGGTGGATGCGACGTCAGGATGGACGGCGAGATACCAGGAGGCATCGAAGGCGGGGCCGGGGCTGCGACCGTCGACGACGCCATGGCGAAGAAAATGCTCGGCTGGCCTTAACTTTGCTTCTCTGACGTCAGGGTAATGCGCGTAGTACCAATCGGCGTCGAACAGGTCGGAGGCCTCCGTCAACGCCAGGTCTCGCTCGTGTTCGGCCTGATGGCGCCGGTCGCGCTCGGCGGCCAGGGCGGTTTCGGCTGCGGCGGCGCCGCGCCGTCCCTCTTCAAGCAAGGGGCCAAAGACAGCCGCCGCAGCGTTGAAGGCGTCGGCCGTAGCGTCAAGTTGGCTCTGAGCGGCGGCGGCCCTGTCCTCAGTCGGGGCTGAGGACAGCGTCCAGAGCGCCATCGCCGCCTCGCGGACCCAGTGCGCCGCCTCCGGCGTGGTGTCGAGCTCTCCGGGCGGAACGGACCAGCGTCGCAGGTTCGGATCCACGAACGCCTCTCCATCGCCGCGCGTCGTCGACGCCCCTTCAAGCCCCAGTCCGGCAAGCATCTCATCAATGGCGCCCCGCCAGTTGCGCAACAGTCGGTCGTAGGACATAAAATATCTCGTACGCCCACGACTGGCGGCCTCCGCGTCAAGGACGTTGCGCAGCCAGAGCAGCAGCGCAAAGCGCTTCGTCATGCCGTCGCGCGCGGCGAGAGACCGGGCGACCTCGAGTGGACTGCGCAGAGGCGACGCGATCCGGACATCGATCCCGTCGGCGTCGAGCTGTCGCAGCCATAGCGGCAGGACGCGACAGAGCCGTGGGTCCTTCACAGCGATCAGCGGTGCAGGCGGATAGCTTTCGGCGAGCGTCTCCGACAGCTCGGCGCCAAGCGACGCCGCCGCTGCGCTCTCAAACCAGGCGGGCTCGATGGGTCGGATGTCGTCCCAGGCTGAGTTCGCAGCGGTGAGAATCCGGTCATGCAAGCGGCACAGCCGCTGCGACTCGCCGTAACCCTTCGGATTATCGGGCGTCGCGGGCATCGGGTCGACCGGCCCACCCGCGCCAAGCTCCACCAGCGCGCCGGTCAGCGCTGAGGTGCCGCTGCGGTGCATGCCGGCGATCAGAAGGATTGATCGATGTCTGCGCCCCATGGCCATGCTCCATCCTCAGGCTATGGCTTCGATCGGCGCGTAGTCGAGGCTTTGAAGGTTGAGATTGGGATTGTAATATGGATCGCCTGCGGCGATGGCCTCGCGCCATCGATCGATCAGGAGGGCGCGATCGCCCCGGTCATAGCCTTCGGCTTTTCGACTGACGCTTTCGTGATGGATGAGCCGAGCATTGCCGACCGACAGGGCGCGACGTCCGCCCTGCGTCAGCTTGAGGCAGAGATCAACATCTTGATAATGCTTTGCAAACTCGGTGGCGAAGCCGCCCACTGCGTCGAACAGTGGCCGGTGGGTCATGAGGCAGGCTCCGGTTATAGCGCTGACCTCTCGCGTGCAGGCCAGCGAGCCTGCGTAGCCATCCACCGTCTCGGGAAAGAACCGCATCACGTGATCTGCGGTTCCACGAGCGCCGAGAACCACTCCCGCGTGCTGAACCCGCCGGTCGGGATAGAGCAGCACCGGCCCTACGGCCGCGCAGGCGTCCCATTCGAAATAGAGCGCGAGCTTGCGCAGCCAGTCGGGCTCGATGATCTCCGTATCGTTGTTCAGGAACAGCAGCAGTCCTCCGTCAGAGGCTGCGGCCCCTAGATTGCAGGCCTCGGCGAAATTGAACCGCTGCGGATAGGCGATCCTCCGGACCGGATGCCGCGCAAGGGCGTCCAGCGCTACCGGATCGGTGGTGCCGTTGTCGACGACAATCACCTCCATGTCGGGATAGTCCGTCAGCCCGAAGAGCGTCGAGAGGCAGCGGTCGAGGATCTCGCCCTGATCCCGGGTGGGGATTACGATCGAGACGCGCGGCGTCCGCGTTCCTGGCCCGGGCAAGAGGACGCTGCGGTGCGGAAGCGTCGGATGGCTTTCAACCCTCCAGGTGCGGCCCAGACGCGCCAGGTGGGCCGCCACGGCCTGGCGCTGCTTCCAATCGATATCGGATTTCTCGTTCACGCCTGCCGCGAGACTGCCCGCGATGGCGCGCCATTTGTAGAGTGGACGGGCTATGTGGCCTACGCGCACGTCTTGCTCGGCCAGCCGAAGCATGAACTCGAAGTCCTGCACGCCGTCAAAGGCGGGATCGAAGCCTCCGACGGCTCGGGCGTGCTCGGCGCGCACGACCAGGAGATGGCCGACGTACATCACGCCAAGCAGATAGGCAGGCGACCAGTCCGGCTTGAAGAAATGCTCGTAGTTCCGGCCTGCGTCGTCGCATTTGACCTGATCGGAGTACCAGACCCCGGTCTCGGGGTCGGAGCAGGCCGCTTCGGCGACATGCAGCAGCGCGTCTGGCGTCAGCTCGTCGTCATGATCGACGAATGCGATCAGCGCGCCCGTCGCATTGCGAAGTCCTTCGTTGGTCGCCTTCGAGATGTTGCCGTTCTCCCTTCGGCGGATCACGCGGATGCGCGGATCGAGTGCGCCGAGGGAGGACAGAAACGGTTCGAGCGTCGGTGATGTCGAAGCGTCGTCCACAACGATTACCTCGACGGCGTCGTAGGCGCCCTCGATGATCGAGCGAACGCAGGCGCTCAGCAGCGCTACGTCGGTGTTGTACGTTGGCACCACTACGGAGATCAGCGGCCGGTCGGCGCCAAGCGCCTCAACGCGGCGTCGCAGCCGCTCCGTGTCAGTTGAATCGAGCTGGAAATAGCTTTGCCGGATGATTGCGGCGCGGTCGCGCTCAAGCGCGCGCTGTTCATTCCGGCCATGCCGCAGGAAGTGAAGGAACGGATTGACGCCGGCCGCCGCCACGTCCGGATTGGCGTCGAAATAGGCTGCGCAATCGAACTCCTCATTCGGGTTGAACCCCATCCGGCCGCCCGATCGCAGGAAATGTTCGATGGGATCGGCTTGGCGCAATCCGTAGGTCCGGCGGTACCATGCTGGATCGAAAAGACAGGCGTCGAGGATGGCGACGTAATCGATCAGATGGTCGCGGATCGCCTGTGGCAGGCGACGGTCTTTCGCCGCGGTCCGCCGCCACGCGGGCTCGTCGGGACTGCCCGTCGTCGTCGCGCCGCCTTGCAGCAGCAGCGACAGGGCGCCCTGACACGCATCGCCCACTCCGGCTTTCGCGTGCAGCCGCCATGCCGTGCGGACACGCGGATTCAGGTTCCGCCCCTCCCTCAAGCCGTATTGTGTGAAGTGCTCGGCCGGATCGAGGCCTGATGCGGCCACGTCGGGGTTCTCTTCTTGATAGAACCGCGCATCAAAGGCGAGGCTGAGCGCGATGCGGTCGGCCACCCGCGACGCCAGCGCCCAGCCCCCACCCGACTTATGACCGGATGCGCCGCCCATCATGCCGTCCTTTCCGCTGCTCATCGCCGCAGTCGAGCATCAATCGATCGTTCCATTGAAATGCGCCGACACGCAACGGCGCATTGGGAAGCTGTCGTACGCCAGGCCGCCGCGCCAGCGGTTGTGCGCCTCCGCCGACAACAGATACGTCTCGATGTCGGCGTCGGCGTCGCGAAGGGCGGCGAGGATCGCGTCGTCCGGCACGCCGCAATGCGCTCCGACCCGTAGCAGCATGTGCTCGTGATACTCGGCGCCACGCCCTTTGAGGACATGGTCGACGGCATGGATCGTCCGCGCTCCGCTGCGTCCGGCCCGCCGCACGCCGACCGTGAGATCGACAAAGGCCGCCTCCGGCACATGCTCCAGGACCGAAATGGAGTAGAATACGTCCACCGGCTGATCGCCAAGATCGGTCGTCGGCCCGAGGTAGCTTCGTACAAAGCGCAAATCGGGGTATTCGGCGACGTAGCGCTCGTAATCGACCGGTCCGTTACCCGCGCCGTCGTAGGGATCGACGATCGTCACGTCGTAGCCGAGGCGCGACAGCACCCCCGCCACCACCGGCTCGCCGGCGCCGATCTCAAGCAGCCGGGCGCCGGGCGGCGCGGCTGAGAGCAAGGCCTTGAGCATCCAGCATCGCTGAAGGTCCTTGAGATCACCCTGATAGCTTGCCAGCGGACCGAGATGATCGGCGCTGTCGCAGAAGTCCCGCACCGTGCCGAAGGAGATCGGGGGCAGGGGATGGTCGCGGTAGCGCGCGGCGATCTCTCGGCGGCGATTTTCGGTGAAGTAGGCGTCAAAAAGCGCTCTGCTCGACATCATGGCCCTTCCACCGTCTCCGCCACCTCTTGGCGATTGACGCATGCCTCATAAAACGCCGCAAGCGCTTCAACGTTGCTGTCCCAGTCAAGCTCCCGCCGCGCGAAAGCCTGGCCGCCAGCGCCGATGCGCGCCGCCAGCACCGGATCGTCAAGCAGCCGTTCGACCTGATCTGCGATCTCCCATCCGTCTCCCCGCCGTAGAAGAAGCGCCTCCTCGCCGTCGCGCAACCGCAGACCGACATTGGTCGCCGGAAGCACCACCGGCTTGCCGCAAGCGAGGAACTCGGGGATCTTCGAGGGAAAGCGGTAGTCGTTGAAGGCGCCGCTTCGCCCGGGCTGGACGAAGAAATCCGCGAGGCGCATCACCTCGACTAGCCGCTCCCGGGGCAGAAAGCCCAGCGTCGTGACGCCACCGTCGTCGCGCAGGTCGACGTAGCTCTCATCCAGACCGTCGCAAAAGTCCAGGCCCGTTCGGAGCAGGCGGACGCGGCGGCCGCGGCGGCGCAGGATCAGCATCGCGGCGTAAAGCGAGAAGACCTCGCGGGCGTTCGCCATGTGCATGTTGCCCGAGTAAACGCAAACGCTCTCGTCCGGCGCGAGCCCGAACTCGACGCGCAGAGCCGCCCTGCGCTCTGGATCGAGCGCCGCCGCATAGAGCGACGCGTCCACTCCGGGTTCGAGCACATGCACGGGTCGGCCCGGCGGCGCAAAGCGCTCCAGCGTCGGGACGATGACCGTGACGCCGGCCGCGCTGGCCAGAAAGGCGCGACTGCGCGCCGGATGCGACAGGGTGTGCGGATAGGGCTCGGGCAGCAACTCGGTCGGCAGGGCGAGCAGCTGCTCGCAACTCATGCCGAGACTGGCGGCGGCGAGCACGTCCACGTTGTCCTCCAGATGCGCGAAGACGGCACCGACGCCGCTGTCCGTCAACCGCTTCGTCAGCCGGATCACGCGTTCACGCGGGGTCCAGACATGCAGGATCGTGTCCTGCGGTCCCAGATCGGCTGGGCCGAAGGACAGGACCTGGCGCGGCGCCAGGTCGATGCTAGCGTGGGAAAAGAGTTTGACCCCAGCATCGAGCCAGTTTGGCGCCGTCGCGGCGTCGCCCTCGGCGCACACCGCGACATCGACGCCGCGCCGCGCCAGTGCGTTCGCGAAATTTCCGATGTGATTGCCGGAGTTGTTGTCGAAGGCGCCGTAGTTCAGCAGAAGGACACGTCGCCGGATGCCGCTTCCGACCGTCATGGGGCGATCACCCTCACAGCGTGCGTCTGCCTTCGATCCATCCAGCGCTCAGCCAGTGACGCAAGGCCGCCTCGGCGCCGTCGCAGGACCCGGTCGGCGCCGTCGCAGGACCCGGCGAGATCGGGGTTGAGCGCAAGGTAGCGCTCCGGATCGATCGCCTGATCGGGCAACGCACGCCCTTCGCGCAGGCCCTCCCAGATCAAATGCTGCATCCCGGACCGGACGTACCCTGCGTCGGGCGCCTCGCGCACGTCAGGATGCATGGCCAGATACGTCTGCTCTGACGCGAGCTTGCGGCCAAACGCGACGACCACGAGCGCCTCGAGGAGGGGCCTCGGCGCCACGATTCGATCTTCGCTCAGGGCGGAGACCTCGCAGCCCCAGTGTGACAGCACCGCGTCGATCATGCCTCTATTCAGCCTTCTGCTGCTTGAACGAGCGAACGTCAGTCGGGCGCGGCGCTGACGGAAATGTGACCCCGCAAAAGGACTTGGGCCCGGTCCGGAGTGACAGGCCCGAAAGCTGCTCCTGCGCGACGAAAGGCCGATTACTCCTTCTAGCGCATCTGCGAATTCGTTACACGATGATCAGCGGCATTGGAAGCTGTAACCCGACCGCGCAGCGGGGCGAGACCACGTCAGCGCCGCGCCGCGCGGCCATCGCCGCCGCCGCGGCGCTGGGTCAGGCGTCGCCAGCCCCCAGCGAGCGTCGCATGATGGAGCAGAGCGGCGCTCAGGCCGCGACAGGCGAGGACGAACGGTAGCGTCCCGGGTGGCGCCTCCAAATCTCACCCAAGAGCTGTGACGCTCTGATAGATACCCTGGGTTTCCCGGTCCGGATCTGTTTGATCATGCGCCCATTCGGGTCATCGCCTTCTCACACCCCCGTCACCGGCGCGCGGTCGCGCTGCGTTTCCCTTCAGTCAAGCGCCCCGAATTCGTGATCGTGGACGGAGCGCTAGGACTCGAGGCGGCTCTGGTTGCGCTGTGGGGCGATGATCTCCCCATCCAGCGCTGTACGGTTCACAAGCATCGCAACCTGTCGGCGCATGCCCCCGAGCATATGCAAGACGAACTCACTGAAGATTACCGCGACGTGATCTACGCCGACACGGCCGAAGAGGTGGAGCAGAAGCGCAAGGCCTTCCTGCGCAAATGGCGCCTCAAGTGCCAAGCCGTGGCCGATAGCCTTGAGGAGGAGGAGGCCGGTGACCGCCTTTTTGCCTTCACGCGGCTCCATCCGTCGCAATGGAAGTCCGCGCGGACGACCAACGCCATCGAGCGCCTCAACGGGGAGTTCCGCCGCCGGATCAAGACGCAGATCGTGCTGCCGTGTCCGGAAACCGTGCCAATGCTGCTCTGTGCACTGCTCGCTTCAGGGCGAATTCAGATACGCAAAGTTGACGGATGGCAGACCATCGGTCAACCGATCGATCCCATGACCCTTGACCTCGCCGCCTGATCAGGCGCAAAAGCAAACCGCTCGGAGGATGCCGCTGGAGAATTTCCACCACTTTCGAGATACAACCATGTCGCGCTACAGCTGTGGTTTTTTCCGAAGTCGCTGTTCTTGTGCCACCGGATGGACAAGATGCCGCTGACAGTATATTTGCAGGCTACTGTCTCAAAAACCGGAGGCGGCACATATGCGCGGATCTGGTTGAATGCTCTTCAACATCGAACGGGACACAGGCGCTGAAATCGTCGGCTATCTTGTTCCCGACGACGCACGGTCTTCCGCTGAAATTTTCGTTGTCGCCGATGGCGATAAGCTTTGGCGCGGCGTCGCCGATCTTCCAATCCAGGCGCTTGTGCAGGCGGGACGCCATGCGACGGGCCGCTGTGGCTTTGTGATTTCTGAAACGGCGCTGCCGGGGCTGACGGCGTTGCCGGAGCTCACGATCATCGAGGCGGCGACGGGACTTGTGATTTATCGTCGCACGGCGACGCCAACCCTTCATCGCCGTGTCTTGCGGCTGGAGACCAGACTGCGCCCGACATTGAAACGGGACACCGTCCTGGGACGAACCTTCAGCCGCGTCTATTTGGAAATCGATCAGCATGGCGCCGAGACCACGGCGCAGCTTTTCCTCCTCAATGACGCACCATCTCTCTATCTCGCCGGACGTCTGCAGACCAGAGCGCATGAGCATGATCTGGGACGCGGTTTTGAGGTGGCGGTGGCGGTGCGCGATCCTCTCGAGGAACTGGCGGAACGGCTGTTGATCCTGAGTGGAGCCCTGGGGCCGATTAACGCGCTGTTGTCTGAGCGTGATCGCATGATCTATGGACCGGCGATCCAGGCGCTCGACGGCGTCGACCTCCAGGACGCGAGAGCGCGGCGGCGGTGCTTCCGCAACCTGCGGACCGAGGTCGCCACTGCGCTGTCGAACCCGCTGGCCCGTCAGTTGACCACCATGCGTCCTGACGAGCTATGTTCGGGCGATGCGGTATCTGGGGCCCTGCGCACGTTGGCCGGTTTTGATCTAGTGACGCTCGACGAATGCGACCTAGCTGATCGCGCGCTGTCGCAGTGGCTGAGCGCGCTGGCGCCCATCGCCAGTGGCGGCGGCGGCGAAATGGGTCTGATCGCCGAGATCGCCGACGATTTGGCGCACTTTCGTGCGGTGGAGGCGATGCTCGAAATCGACCTCGAGGTACACGCCAACGTCGCCGCTGTCATCGACGCTGTCGCGGCGCGCGCCATTCAAGCGGCAAGCATTGCAGCGTCCGATTCTACGTCACAGTGAGGCGATGCGCGCGCGAACCACACGCGTTGCGTGCAAGCGCTTGGGTCTCAAGCAAGGCGGTGGTCTTCAATCGAGGCGTAAACTAACGCCAGCGTCCCCCATGTCGCCAGCAACCCGAGTATGCTGAAACCGGTCAACGCCAGCCGCTCGGGATAGCGCGCCTCGTCAGGCGTCGTCGGCGGCTCGAAGGCGTGGAGATACACCACGGGCTGTGACAACTCGATCCGGGCTTCAAGGCGCCGTCCTTCGGTGATCTCATAGAGACGTGTCGCCACAGTTCGACGCACCTCGAGTTCTTCGAACCGGCCCACGGCGGCGGCGAGGTTGGCGTCGGCGGTCGCCTCCCCGGCAATCTTAATGCGCAGCGTCGCGATGTCGGCGGCCAAACGCCCCCTACGCAGCGTCAGCTGTCGCGAGCGGGGCGAATCCCCACCGATCATCGCCTGGATTGTGCGCAGTTCGGCGTCAAGCTGGAAAAGCTCGGTCGACAGCATCGTCATCTGCGCCAGCGTCTGCACCGCTTCCTGCTGTGGACTGATAAGGCCCTCTGTGTCGCGCAGGCTGGACATCATGAACGTGGCCTCCCGCAGGCGCGCCTGCGCCGCCGCAGCCTCGGCTTCGGCTCGGACAAGGGCGTCTTCTCGTTGTCGCCGCGATATCGTATTCGCGAGCGCCTCGGTCCGTTGCAGGATCGCCGCGTTCAGCGTGCGGGCCTCCTCGGGATCAAAAGCGCGCACCCGCAGCCTGACGATGCCCGATCCGCGGTCCAGCGAGACGCGCACGTGATTACGCCAATGCTCCAGCAGTGTCTCGCTCGACGCCGCGCGGGGCAGACGGGTCAACCAGTCAGCTCTGGAGTTCTGCAGGATGGCGCGCACGTTTACGCCGTCAGCCGCCAGATCGTTCAGGATTGCCGCGCTCTGGATGTAGCTGACGGCGACGGATGCGAACTGAGACGGCCCGGCGGCGGAATAGCCGCTTGTCGGCTTGGCGTCCTTTGTGATTGACAGCGGCGCGACGGCGATCTCACGCATAATGAACTTTGACGTGGCTTCGTACTGATCGGCCGCGATAAAGCCGAAATAGACGCTGATCGCCAAGGCGGGCGCGACCACCAGCGCCAGAAAAGACCAGACTGTCGGGCCGCCAACACGCGGCTCTATCTGCAGTCCCGATTGCGGCGCGGCAAGGGTATGCGACCGCTCCAGAACCTCCTTGTCCTGTGCGCCGCGCGTCAGGATAGGCGGCTGACCGTGACCAGCCTTAAGCGCAGAAGCCGCCTGCAATCCTTTCGTCCAAAGGAGGCGCCGGATCACCCCGGACTCCGCCGCGCCAGGATCGAGAGCGAGGGACCGCTGTGGGCTGGGTCGTCCTGCTCATGAGCGCACTGTAGATTATCGAAGCCCAGAGTACGTAGCGCCTTCAGCAAATCGTCGCGCTCCATCCAGAAATGGTTGTTCCGTATGCCGCCGCAGTAGCCGATGACGCTCTGGGCGCCGCGGTAGCCACGCTGATGCAGCCGAACGCGACATCCCGCCACCTCTTTCTCGACCACCTTTCCCGTGAATGCCACGCGCCGCGGATCATCGGATCGAATCGCATCGCTGATTACGACATGAGTCCAAATGTATAATGTATCCGTCATCGCAGAGATCCGCGCCAATAATTCGAGCGGATCGGCGAGATGATAAAGTACGCCCGACGCCACCACGAGATCGCATCGCCCCTCGACAGGCCCAAAGCCAGCGCAGAAGTCGCCAAGATGGAACCGCGCCCGATCAAGACCCATGACCTCCTTGAGGATGAGGCAGCGCAAGAACGCCAAGCGATTGGCCTCGATAGCGTCGATACGCGCCGCTCCGGCTTCGTGCAGCATCGCCGTATGGCCGCCATCCAGCGGCCCAAGCTCGAGAATGCGCTGGCCCTCGACGTCCGCCAACTGCTCCAGAAGCCAGGCGATTCGACTGTCTTCCGCCAGATGCAACTTGCCCGCGGTGAGGCCGTAGGCGGCCGGAAAAGCGGTGGTCCAGCCGGGTACGGCGTCAACAGCGTTCTGTGCGCTGGGTGCTACCGTCTCATATCGATCAAAAACATCATCATTAGCCATGCGCTTCACCCCTTAGAACCACGCTGCACCATATCGGCGAAGCTGCGGAAGCGCGAGAGCGGCGACGCCGATAAGCATCCGTCTGACGCACTGGCTCTGGCGATCTGACGCGCTCCGCAAGAAAACTACTTGCGCATCGGTTTGCGGCGTTTGATCGCGGCGACCTCGATTCTGTCCGGCGCCGCCGCATCCTTGTCTCGCGCAGCTAATGAGTGATCGACACCTCGCCGTCCGGTGGAATTGCGTAGGCTTTGGCGGCTTTGGATTGCGCCCCGATCAATACGCGATGCCAAAGGCGGCTCCGGCATGAAAATAATAAATGCTACATTCAGATCGAAAATTTGCGAAAGGCTCGGATAGTCGCAGTGAATTCGTTCATGGCGGAGAGTGGTTATCGCTATATATTTTCGCTGCGTGACGATCATCTATTTCTACACAGTGATCTCGATGATCGAACCGAAAGCATCATGGCGATCCTTGCGAAGGCCGTGTCGAGGGATCTGCGCGATCTCATGCACATGCGGCGTGAAAAGCCCTCGATCGCCCTTGCCGCCCGAAAGCTGCGCGACTTGAGCGGCTACCGGACCGATCCGCTTCTGCTGGGCGAGAACGAAAGCCCGTTCGCCTGACGCCGCGCGGCGGCGCTCAGCGCGCGGCGGCGCTCAGCGCGCGATGGCGCGCCGCCGCCGGACGGCTCAAGGCGGCGGCGCGATCATCGCCGCGCCGGGCGTGACCGGCGCCGCCGTCGCGTCCTCCGGCGCAGGCTGCGAAGGATCGGCGGCGCAGGCGTGAAAGAAGGCGCGGTCTTCGTCGGCGAGCCGCCGCATCACCTCGCGCAGCGTTCCGTCAGACCATGGCCGGGGGCCTTGCCCGGGGTCGCAGTCGAGAAACGACGCGCCGAGGAGCGGCTCGGGCGCAAACCGGCGGGTGAGGCCGCGCGAGGCGCGCAGCGCATAGAACAGCGCCGCGCGGCTGCTGAGTCCCGGCGCCGCGCGCAGCCGCTTCAGCGCCATTCTCACCTGCATCACGGCGCGCGCGCGCCTCAAATGCCGCGGCGGCGTCTCCGGGTGGCGGCGCGCCACGATGTCCAGCGCCGCCATGGATGAACGCAGCGACCGGTCGAAGTTTGCGGACATGGCGTTGCGGTGGCGGCGGTAGCCGACCAGATAGTCCGCCGCGACCCCGGTCAGCCAGCGCCGCGCGATCAGGATCTGGATAAGCCGGTCCTCCGCGCCCTCAAGGCCCATGGCGCGCAGTCCCGGCTCATAGCCGCCGACATCCACGAACGCCTCGCGCCGGATCATCAGCCCGCTGCCGTTGCCGACAAAGTTGAAATACAGCGAGCGCAGGAACAAAGGCCCCGAAAACGTCGGGCGCGGCGCGGTGAAGATCACCGCGTCCTCCATGTCGATGACGCGAAACGGCGAATAGACGCACCCCATGCGCGGCCCGCCCGCCGCGAACACCGCAAGCTGGCGGCGGACCTTGTCGGGATGCCACAGATCGTCCGCGTCTATCGGCGCGATGAAGGCGCCCGTGGCGATCCGCGCGCCGGCGTTGCGCGCCGCCGCCACGCCGCCGTTCCTCATGACCAGAACGCGCACGCGCGGATCTTCGGCGCCATGGCGGCGCGCCAGCGTCGCGGTGTCGTCGGTGGCGCCGTCGACCACCACCACCACCTCCAGCGCCTGATGCGTCTGACGGCGCACGCTCAGAAGCGTGGCGTCGATGGTCGCTGCGGCGTTGTAGGCCGGGATTACGACCGAAACTGTCTGCTCCGGCATGAGGCGCCCGGCTCCGCTGAAAATCCGTCACGCTGACCGGCGTCACGCCAACAAAACATATTAGTATTATACAATGAAAAAAAGCGCCTGCAATGCGGGGGCAAACCGGTCCAATCCGTCAGGCGCGCTTACGGCGCGACAACCCCGGACCGGCGCATCGCCGCCAGTCGCGCCCCGGCGACCGCCAGCGCGTCGGCGACCAGCGCCTCGGCGCGATCGGCGCGAACCGCCTCCGCATAGGCGCGCAACTCCGGCGCGTTCCCCGACGGGCGCAGATGAAGCGTCTCGTCGCCGGCAAGCATCATCCTCAGCCCGTCGGTCAGATCGAGCGACAGCGCCGGACCGACGCCCACATCGGCGAGAAACTGCTCGCGCTGTTCGCGACTGGCCGCAAGCGCCGCGATCAGCGCGGCGGTCAGCGCCACGGGCGCCTCGGCGATGCGGCCGCTTGCGCCGCCGCGCGCGGGCGCCGCCGCCATCAGCGCGGAGAGCGTCACGCCACGCCCGACCGCCATGCGCAGCACGCAGACGATCGGCGTCAGCGCGTCGCGCGTCGGCAACGCGCACAGACGCCCGCCGTCGGCGATCGCCGCGTCGGCGGCGAGGATGAAGCCGCCATTGGCTTCGAACCCGACCGGCGTCGCGGCGCCTTCCTGCGCCAAGGCGCCGAGCGCGGCGATCACATGCGGCGACCCGATCCGCGTGCGCGCGACGCGGCTGAACCAGCCGCTCCGCTCAAGCGCGGTGCTCGACGAAACCGGCGTGGCCACGGCGTCCGCGCCCAGAAACCGCGCCGCGAACATGCCCAGAAGATCGCCGCGCACGAAATCCCCGCGCTCGTCGAACACGAGGGGCCGATCACCGTCGCCATCGGTCGAGATCACCGCGTCGAGGCGATGCTCGCCGACCCATGTCCGCGCCTGGGCCGCGTCGCGGGGGCTGAGCGCTTCGGTGTCGATCGGCACGAAATCGTCGGTGCGCCCAAGCCGGATCACCTGCGCGCCGAGGGCTTCGAGAATCGTCGCGGTCAGGTCGCGTCCGGCCGCGCTGTGCTCCCAGACGCCGACGCGAAGGCCCGACAGCGCATCGGGCGCGAACGCCTCCACGATCCGCGTCGCATAGCGCGCTCCGGCGTCGCGACGCGCATGGTCGCGGCCGCCCGGAACCGGCCCCGTAAGGCGCGACAGCGCGGCGAGAATGCCTTCTTCGTCCTGCTTGTCGATCTCGCCGCCCGGCCGGTAGAACTTGAGCCCGTTGCGGTCGAACGGAATGTGGCTGCCGGTCACCATGATCGCCGACGCCCCCAGCGCGGCGGCCTCCAGAGCAAGCGCAGGCGTGGGCAGCACGCCGCAGTCGCCGGCCTCGAAGCCCGCCGCCACCGCCGCCGTCCGCACCGCTGCGGCGATCCGGGGAGAGCTGGGGCGCAGATCGCGCCCGACCAGCATCAGCCGCGGCGCCGAAAGGCCGCCGCGCGACAGATGATCCAGGAAGGCGCGGGTGTAGCGCGCGCAGACGGCGTCGGTCATGTCGTCCACAAGGCCGCGCAAACCGCTCGTGCCAAACTTCATGCCGCGCATCCCCATTGCACCGCACCAAGTCTATGCGCCCCGCCCCGACCGGGCAAGGCGACTGATCACGCTGCGGCGACTCAGGCAGGTCCTTTCGTCCCGGCCGTTTTTTTCAGCGAAATGCGTGTTGAGCGCGTTCTGCGCCCCATGGCGGCGCAGAACGCGAGGCCCAGGCAAAGGTACCCATCTACAGGATTCGCAGCGCGCCGTTTCCATGCCAGAGCGCCCATGCGGACGCTGGTTTCGCGCGCGAAACGTCCACCGACGCAGAGCCGCCGGGTCCGGCTCACACCGTGTCCGCGCCGCGCTTGCGGCGCACAGCGTCGAGCAGGGCGGCCGAGGCGAGGGCGGCTTCCTCATCGCTGATGGCGCCGCACAGCGTGAAGGTCACGCCATCGCTGCGCCGACGCAAGCGCAGGGTCAGCCCGATGCCCGCTTCGTCGAAGGCGCCCGCCGATGCGGCCCGGGCGGCCGGCGCGGGGCGCCCCGCGCCGTTGGTCGGCGCACGGCGCAGACGATCGAGACAGCGCGCGAGCAACGCCTGCTCGTGCTCCGGCGAAGCCGCGACGGCGCCGTGCTCGCCAACCAGCCGCCGCAACGCGCCGCCCTGCCCCGCCTTGATCGCCATCGCCAGCCGCAACCCCAGACGCTCGCCCAGATCGCGCGGATACCGCAGCAGATCGCCCAGCTCCTCGACCAGCAGCACGAAGCTGCGGACCTTCGAGCGCTTCGCCGGGCTGGCGGCGCTGAACAGCGCCTCGACCGCAGCCTCGATGCTGGGAAAGGCGCCTTGCTCCACGGCGCGCAGACAGATGCGCCCGCGCTCGAAGAAACCGAGATTCTGCCGGATCTCGTTTTCCTCGACCATGCAGAGAAACGCCTGTCCCAGCGTCGTGGGCGTCCTGACGATGGCGCGCACCGTGCGCCAGCGCGGCGCGCCGGTCTCCTCCCACAGCCGTTGCAGCGCCGCGATCCGGCGATAGCCTGCGATCAGCCCATAGGGCCTGCGCCCGTCGGGGATCGCCGCCAGTTCGATCGGCGTCCGTTGCCCATGCGCCTGGATCGAGCTGCGCAAGGCGCGCCATGCGTCGTCCTCCACCCCGCCGGGCAGCCGGTCACGGCTCAGATAATCCACGTCGATATCGTCGAGATCGACATCGGCGAGCAGCAGCCCCCTTGCCTCGGCCTCGATCATCCGCGCCGCGTCGGCGCGCGCGGCCATCGTCTCCTCGCGCAGCCGGTCGATCTCGCGTTTCTGCTCCGCCATGCTGTCGGAGGCGATCTGGGCGATCGGCGCCGCGCCAAGCGCGCCGATGTTCGGGCGCGCGTCGTGGCGCGACGCCGCATCGGCGCGCACTCTGGCGAGCTCTTCGGCGTTCAGCGGTTCAAGTCGGCGGCGTCTGGCCATCTCGGCGCTCCCTGTCCGGCGCGGGCGACGTCGCGTCGGCCGCCGCCAGGTGCGCGTCGCGCCACCATGCGCCGACCACCAGCTCCTTCACCTCCGCATAGGTGCGGTCGAACGTCTCCCGACCGCGCAAATAGGTTTCGCGATTGAAGCCGCGATAGTCGGCCTCATAGATGCCGTTGATCTGCTCGCCCGCCTGGCCGACCAGCGCGGTGTATTCCTGACGGTGCGCCATGGTGAATTCGCCAAAATAGGCCTGGATCACGTTGGCCAGCTCGGTCTGCTGGTTGGGGTCGAAACGGGTGATGACGGCGCGCACCGCATCCCATTCGAACTTGACCGATGCGAGGCCCAGCGCGCGGTTGGCGTCGTTCTCGCCGTCCTCGATCGAAGCGAAGGTCGAATACAGCATGTCAAAGAAGCGTCCGGTGCTCTCGAATTCCAGAAACGACGCGCCCAGCGGCACGATCAGGATATCGGCGGCCGACAGCGCGTTGATCGTCAGGTACCCAAGCGCAGGAGGCGTGTCGATGATGATGATGTCATAGCGCGCCGTGATGTCGTCGGTCTCGAAGAAGCGCGCCAGCGCATCCCACAGCCGCCAGCGCCGCAGCGTCATGCGCCAGACCGGGATCTGGAACTCCGCCCAATAGAGGTTCAACTGCGCGCCGATCAGGTCGATATTCGGCCAGTGGGTGCGCTGGATCACGGTCTCCGGCGTCACGGTCAACGCCTCGCGCAGCGTCTCGTCCAGCGCCTCCTCGCCCCGCTCCGCAAGGATTTCGCGCGCGAAATCGCGCGCCATCAGGGCGAAGGCCGTGGTCCACTCATCCGGCACGGCGCCGGCAAAGATCGACGTCATCGATCCCTGGCTGTCGAGATCGACGACCAGAACGCGGTAGCCGTCGAGGGCGGCGGACATGGCGAGGTGCGCCGCCGTCGAGGTCTTGCCGACCCCGCCCTTGAAATTCGCCACCGCGATGATCTTGGCGGGCGCGCCCGGCGGCCGATATGGCAGATACGGCTTCGACCGCGTCCCCTCGCTGGCGAAGAACGCCCGCAGCGCCATGATGTCGTCGAGCGTGAACCACCGGGCCCCGCCTTCGGTCTCGCTCACGCCTTGGGGAAGCGAAGGGTTCGCCTTCAGAACCCGGCGCAGGTGTGCGCCGGCCACGGGAATCAGATAGCGGCATATCTCCCACGATGAAAAGCGTCGCAGATACTTGCGTCCATCGGGGGCATAGCCGCGTCGCGCCAGATCGTCTCTGCCGTGAGAACACAGCGATGCCGCATAGGCGAAGCGTCGCACATCCGCAGCTTCGGCGGTCTTGTCCGCCGCGCGCTGCGGATCGATTGACTGATAGGGCGGGGGCTTGACGGTCATGTTCTGCCATGTGTCCCGGAATGCGCGATGTTCGCGTTCAGCGCTGATCTTCAGTTTCAGACATTCATCAGAACAACACAACGGCGATCGCCGTCTTGTCGCCGTCTCCCGCAGCGATCGCCGTGAAGGCGGTTTGTTATCATTTAGAGACTTTATAGAGTTTATGCGCTTGTAGCGTGATGAAAGGAAAAGAAAAAAGTCGCATCAGGTTCCCATCCACAGGACGATGGGAACCCATCTGCGGGAGGTAAGGCGCCCATTTGCGGGAGAAATGGCGCCGTGTTGCGGTTCGAGCGGTCTTTGCGGGGGCGAAAACCCGTATCTGGGCGCCTCAGATGGCGCCAAGCGTGTTGTTAAAGATTGTTTCGCCCTCCCGCGAAAGAGATCAAGCCGGAAAGAGGCGCCCGTTTACAGGGCAAGACGACAGCCGCCGCCAAACGGGAGGCCCCGTCACCGTAAATGGGCGCCTTTGCGCAGCGGCGATAAGGCGCCCGATTTGCGTTTGACCATGGGCGCCTTTCGTGGTCTGGATTGCGCGGGGCGGCGGCAGGGCTGCGGCGGTCGGGTCGGGAGCGGCGTGTGGGCGACAGTCGGACGAGCGGCGATCCAGCGCGCCCGCGCGTGCTGCGCGGGCGCGGCGCGCTGCGGCGCGACAGCGTCAAGAAGAACGTTGCGGCCATCCACATCAGCGGCAAGCTCAGCCTGTTGCAGCGAAAGCTGTCCAATGTCCTGCTTCTCAACGCCTATGACGGGCTGCTGTCGCAACGAAGCCACCGCATCGACGCGCGCGCGCTGTGCATGCTGATCGGGTACAACTCCAATGATATGGATACGCTGAAAGACGCCTTGCGCGCGTTGGTCGAGACTACGGCTGAATGGGATGTTCTGGGTGATGACGACGGTCAGGAATGGGGCGTATCCGCCTTGCTGGCGTCGGCGCGCCTGCGGGGCGGGACATGCGAATACGCCTACTCTCCCGCGCTGGCTGAAAAGCTGCACGACCCCAAGATTTTCGCGTTGATCAATTTGAGCATCCAGCGTGAATTCAGCTCGGGCCACGCCTTTGCGCTCTATGAAAATTGCTACCGTTTCGTGCGCACCGGTTCGACCGGCTGGTGGGACATTGACATGTTTCGCAGGCTCATGGGCGTCGAGGAGAGCGTCTATTACCGCACGTTCAAGCATCTGAACGCCAAGGTGGTGAAACCGGCGGTAAGCGAGGTGAATGCCGTCTCCAATATTCGGCTGGTCGTCGAGTTGAGGCGTGAGGGCAGGGCGGTGGCGGCGATCCGCTTTCTGATACGCGAGCAGGCGCGTGAGCGGTTGGCGGCGGGCGCCGGTGCTCCCTGTCCGGATCGACTGCCCATAGATCAGCGCAGTCAGGGCGGCGCTGTCTCACCATGCGCGGCTGCGGAAGATAGCGCAGAATGCGACGCGGCTGACGCGGTGACGCGCGCACGGCTTCTGGCGCTGGGTGTGGCGGAGCGGCTCGCGCGGCAGTGGATCGCCGACCATGGCGCGGCCTACGTAGCTGAGAAGCTCAACTACGTCGCTGAGCAGTCGCAGCGTGGCCGGGTGCGGGGCTCGGCGGTGGGATATCTGTCTGCCGCGCTGCGCGACGACTATCGCGCGCCGTCGGGCGCTTCAGGATTTGGACGGGTGGCGCATGGCGCGGGCGGGTCGGCTCACGGGCTGCATAAGCGGGAAGAGTCGGCGCCTCTGGACGCAGGACGCGCGCCGCAACCTGGCAGGCGCGCGATGGCGCGCTCGCAGGGCGACGACGCTCGCGCCCGGCTGGCCGCGCTGAAGCGGTCGCACCGGGCCGCGTGTTTCGACGCGGTCGAGGCGCTGGTGTCACGGCGCAACCCTACCCAGCGTGACGCTGATCGCCGACAGTTTCTCGGGCGCATCGCCAGCGATGTCGATCGCGAGGACTTTCGCCTGCGCAGTTGGCGTTCTTCCGTCAATGCGTCGGCGATATTCGCCTTCTGGGACGCTATTTTTCCGGGCGCGCTCCCCTCTTTGGCCGAGGTCGCAGCTCGCCTTGGCGTCGATCTCGCCGCAATCATGCGCGCCGCGGAAGGTGCCGACGAGAGCGCCGACGGCGCTTTCCCGGTTGGGCGCGTCGATACAGCCGACGAAAGCGCGCTGCCGGGCGATTCCACAAGATATTAATGATGCGCGGCTTTAAGGCCCAATTCTAAAAGGGCGGCCATGTCTGAATGTCCTCACTACACGACACATGACTGGTTGAGGGCGACTGGATCGATTCCACTGGACGACTTTCCCCACCGTCCCCGTATCGCACCAAGCTGTCGATGGCGTCGACAAATTCGGCCATTTGGGCGCCGCGAAAGCCTGCCAGCGAGGGCGTGAGCGATGAGGCCCCCGGCATGCCGGGGGCCTCATCGCTTTCGATCTTTCTCAAAGGGTCAGTCGGGGCGCTTGCGTGAGCGGCTCTGGGCCAGACGGTAGTACGGGCCGATCATCTCGAGAATACGGACACGCCAGGCCGGGCGCTGTGCCCGTGAGGGCGCCGAGCTCAGCCTGTCGACGCTGGCCGACCAGGTCGGCGCGGTCGCCGCCGCACGCGCTGATCGCCGCCCATGTCATGGCCGCAGGCCGCCTGCATGGGGACGACACCACCGTGCCGCTGCTGGCTGTCAAGCGACACCGAGTTCTACGAGCTAACGCGACACCCAGTGTTACGAGGTGTCGCGCGACGACAGCGGGCCGCCGGGCGCGCCGGGCTGGCTTACCTTTCGAGAGCGTC
>Ga0100401_1001409_pt1 | contig 19586 bp, 25 predicted proteins | sample CryGeymeta201525_FD_80421 | JGI IMG/M metagenome (GOLD analysis project Ga0100401, IMG submission 80421) | Groundwater microbial communities from Crystal Geyser aquifers in Utah, USA - Crystal Geyser metaG 2015-25 | ecosystem: Environmental > Aquatic > Deep subsurface > Groundwater | place: USA... | reverse complement strand
TTTTGCTTTGTTGCACTTCTCTAAAAAATTTTCGCAAGATAACTTCAAAGGGTTCTTCTCTTTCTCTTTCTTCGTACAAACCTAATCACCGCCTTTCATTGATTATTGTACAATTTTAAAGACCGTTTTGTCAATTTTTTTAGACCATCGGGCCTAAGCGCTGGCCGCCCACAAGGTGGAGATGGATGTGGTTGACTACCTGGCCAGCGTGTTGGCCTTGGTTGAAAATTAACCTGTAACCTTGTGCCTCAATTTTTAATTGTTTGGCTAATTTTGCCGCTGCCAAAATTAACTGACCAACTACTTTGGTGTCTTCTTCTGCTATTTTATTGACGCTTTCAATATGTTTTTTAGGTATAACTAAAATATGGACTGGCATTTTTGGATTGACATCATCAAAGGCAATTACCTGCTGGTCCTCGTAACGAATTTGAGCTTGTAATTTCTTTTGGGCAATTTGGCAAAAAATGCAATTTTCCATTTTTTCTCCTTATTTATTTCGACGGCTAGAATACCCCGACCGCCCTTCGGTCTGAGCTCAGGGTCGAAGACTTGCGGCGGGGTAGTTCATTAATCATTGGTAAAAACTCTGTTTAAGATTTCCGCTGATTCTTTTGCGTCTGCCAGCGTAACTTGAGAATTTTCAATATGCACCGGAACTAATTTTGCAAAACTGACTTGATTAAATAATAGCTTAAAATCCAATACTAATCCCTGTTTTGTTTCTTTTGACCAGGACTGGTCAAAAACAAAATTGCCTAATGAATAAAAAATAAATTTATTCTGGTATATTTCTACCGGTTGGGCAACATGGGGATGGTGTCCAACGACAACATCTGCTCCATCATCAATGGCTTGGTGGGCAAAGTTAATTTGCGTTGGCGTTGGTTTTGGCTGATATTCGTTGCCTGCGTGCATGCTAACTATAATAAAATCCGCTTGCGTTTTTGCTTGTTCAATATCCTTTTGCAGCTGTTCACTGTTCATTAAGTTGCATCCTGATGAATTTTCTTTCGCTGAGTATTCTTTTGGGGTAATGCCGGAATCAGAATAGCCCAAAAAAGCAATTTTCCATCCTTTGCTTTCTATGACTTGTGGCTGATGGGCGCTTTGCCAATTGCTGCCTGCTCCAAAAACTTTAATGCTGTTGTCAGCAAGCAATTTTAAAGTAAAATTTACGCCGTCTTTGCCTTGGTCGCCGCAATGATTATTGGCAAAGTTTAAAACATCAAATCCAGCGTTGACCAACCCTTTAATAGCTTCTGGCTTGGCATTAAAAATCATACTCTCCAAACCTGACTCCTCCCTATCATTAAACGGTGATTCTAAATTTCCAAAAGTAATATCATTCTGATTTATCTGCGATTGAATTTTGGCAAACGGATAATCAGGAGAATTATCATCAATTTTTTTTCCTACATATCTGCCCAACATAATATCACCGACTGCCGTTAAACTGATTTCGTTTTCCAACTCATCATGCAGTAATTTTTGTAGTTTTTCTTTAATGGTGTTGATATTTTTATCTTTTTGCCAACCCAGCCAGATACTAAAGTCAGGTATTCTGTCAGCTAAATTGATGGCAAATATTTTAGGTTCTAAAGTTACTTCCTTTTTTATAAGTTCAATTTTTTCAAAATTGTCAGGTAAATTTTTCTGCTTAGTTTCAAAAATAATTTCGGGTGTTTCATTTTGTTGCACAAACTCAAATTTCAAATTGCTATTCTCGGCTTGAATTTTATCAAGTAATTTCTGCAAATAACTTTTGATATTGGCATTAGCCGATATTTTAAAAGTTTGAACATTTATAATAGTTGGCTCTGGCTGTTTGCTGTTAGTGGAATATTGGATAAAAAGCACTATTAAAGTTATCCAAATTGCGAAAACTAAAACTGAAAATATTGTTTTCAAATTTCCCCTCTCAATTTATTATATCACGTGTTTTGTAATTTCAATTTAGTATTTCTAAAATTACTACAATGACGTTCGTTTATTAAGTAAACAAAAATCACCTCCAAACCCTTGACAAATTTACTCAAATATGCTATATTAGGGGGTCTTTTCGTAATGGAGGAAACCCCTTCAGGGGTGGTTCGCAAGAACCCTTCCTCCGGGAGAAAAGACTTTTTAAGAGGTGATTTAATCCATGTTTATTAAAAACTGGATTTCAAGCTTTTGGACCAAAATCAAAAACACCTGGCATTTTGACAAACAACAAATTCTCGCCTTAAGCTTAGCGCTTAAAATGGTCGGTTTAGTATTTATTATTTCTTTATTCCAAATTCCAGCCAGCGCGAAAAACGTTGGTAGCGCAAAAAATTCTACTGTTTCTGTTTCTTTGAATACCAAAAGCCCAAATATTGTTGAGGGCTTCAAGCCAGCCAAAATTGATATTGTGGTTGGTGAATCAAACTTTGACCGCGTTGCCCGTGAGCACCGCGAAAATGCGCAAAGACAGACAGTTAGAATAGCTTATGCGCGTGAGCGTGCCAGCGAGGGCGCGCCTACCGAGTTTAGGGCAATTTATAAAGCCGCCGGCGCACGATTTAATATTCCTTGGCAGATTATTGAGGCCGTTCACCAAGTTGAAACCGGTAAATCCGGTTCAACCTCCAAACGTTCATACGCCGGTGCCGCCGGCCCAATGCAGTTTATGCCTGGAACCTGGAGAACTTATGGCGTTGACGGCGATGGTAACGGAACCGCTGATATTACTCACATTACTGACGCTATTTACGGCGCAGCCAACTTGTTGGCTAAAAGTGGTGCTGACGAAGGCCGAATCAACGACGCCTTGTTCAACTACAACCACTCGCAAGCATACGTCAACAAAGTGTTAAACGTTGCCCGCAGCATCGGATTCTAAAAGACAAAAATAGCAAAAAGCCCCTCGACTTAGATCGGGGCTTTTTGCGTACAATAATAAATTGAATATTATTGAACTTTTATTGCCGTGCCGGGCGAGACGATTTCAAACCAGGTAACGCCGGGGTTAAATTTGACCTGTTCACCCGATGTTGTATAAAGCAAAGTTCGCTCGGTTCTGCCGGTTTTTTTCCAAGTGCCCTCAATAGCTTTGCCGTCCTGAAAAACTTTAGCTTTGCCCTCGCCTATTGTTTTCATAGCCCAGCCCGATTCGTTGATTCTGGTTGGCGCATACCAACGTTGCATTTCAATGACGACCACATTTTTTGCTTGCAGTTGTGCTCCAGTGGCGCCGTCTTTATGGGCTGCCCCTGCCAACTCGCGTGAATAGACATTATCCTTGGGAACATAAAGCCAGCGGACATTATACTCTTGGGCTGAATAATCAACTGCTACGGTTTGCGCAACAGGTCTCTCCCCTGCCTTGGCATCTTCTTTGAATTGATAAGCGGTAAATCTGGCAGAATTAACGTCCCAACCTTTAGAAGCAGCGACATTATAAAGCTTCAAAGTGGAGCTAAACATAGTGTGTTCGGTGGCTTTGCCTACTTGCGGCACTCGCCAATAAGCTAAACTGCCGACAGCAAACTGGTCCAAATCTTTAATTTTATCTGTTTTTATCTTATCTAAGGCATCTAAATTGCCGCCAATGTGGGCGAAAAAGGCGTCAAATTCGGCTAGCCAATCAATAAAGAAAGTTCTGGCTGACCTGACCGGTCCGACTTTATCGGCGCTGCCAGGCCCGTAGATGGCCAGAAAACGGGTAATTCCGCCCTCGGATATGGCCTCATACACCAAAGAAGCACTGCCCAAACCATATTGGGGTCTGGCATCAGGGTGATTTTCTATTACAACAGCTAAAGGGTGACGGTTAGCTCTGCTTTTTTCCACTAAAGTTCCATCTAAGGGTGATACAACTAATTCTGCCTGGCGTTTGTCAATATCGGGTAAATTACCATTTTGGCTGCCTGAATCGGCTTTGTCTGGCTTGAAGAAAGTGTTATAAACTTGAAGGCCAGTTAAACCGAAAACAATTACGCAAACCGTTACTACTAAGATAATTCGTCCTTTTTTGCTTTTGAAAAAATCTTTGATTTTTGACCAAAATTTCTTGTTTTGGGGTTGTTCCGATGGGTTTTGATTGTCTTTTTCCTGGACAAAATTTGAAATCATTTTTGTTTTTATCTTCTAGCTATTTTCATTTTCTCATATTTTGATAAAACAATTGCGCCCGAACCAAAAATCAAAGTTATCAACGAGATAATGCCGCCGAAAAAAGGCGCTTTGTAAATTAAAGTTAAAATTAAAAGTCCTAAGGCCAGCGAAAAGAACATACCCCTGCCTTTTAAGATGTAATTGCCCAAAATTATTCCGACCACAATATTGGAAAGATAGATAACCAAAATATATAACCCCGCTAAAATAATCGCCAGTGGCAGACCGATTACCGTTAAAGCAAAAAGGGCGAAAACAACAGGTGTAAGAATTAGAAATAAAATACCGGTCAATGCGCTTTGCCAAGGTTTTTGCGCAAATTTCGCCACCACATGGTAGGATTTGACAGGCGCTATATAAATTACAAACAGGCCTACAACCAGCAGGCCTAAATATGAGATGAACCAGCCATAAATCTGCTGTGAAGGCGTTTTATAATTATTGAAAATTTTCTGCACGTTTTTGTTGGCAATTTTTGCCTGCGGTGATTGAGTGATAGTTCTAGAAAAAGTGTAAAGATTGGCTATTTGAGCGCCATTTTCTAATTTTAAACTGGAAGATATAATAAACGCATCTTTGGCAATTTGGCCTGATATTTGCGCATTGGTAGCCAGCGCGATGACATTTCCCTCAACCTTACCTGAAATTTTCAAATCATTGGTCAGAGCCAAAACATCGCCCTTAACAGTGCCTTCAATATTGACTGAAGGACTGCTGACAATGAAGTTATCATTAATTACTTCATCTTCGGCGACTATCTTTGCTTTATTGTTGGCGTCAGCGGAAAAAACAGCCGCTTTAGCTTTGGAAACTATTAAAAAAACACTTGCCAAGACAATAAGAAAAATAGCAAAAAACCTTAAAAATCTCACCTTGCCCTCCTGTTTGCCAACCGGCTATTCAGCCCTTCGACTCCGCTCAGGATTTTTCAACGCTTTTGAAAACTTCATCATCTTCGCGGACGTGGTCGCTGACTTTCACTCCGATAACATCACCCTTTTTTGCCTCATCAACAGATTGATGATTAACTTCTATTGACTCGACTTTTTGGGTTAAATCCGTAGTGTGGCCCTTAATGTGGATTTCGTCTCCGACCTTAAGAGTGTCTGTAAGTTTGATGATGCCGACAGAGATTTTGTTGTAATAGTGAGATACTTGTCCAATTTTTTGTTCTTTGGTTTTTTGTTCTTTGGCCATCTTATCCTTTCTCAAGTTCGCCAATTTTCGACTTAATTGGCGTAAAGTATAGATTTAATACAATTATATCATAATTTTTTGTTTTTTAACAGCTTAAGAGCTTTTTGCAGCAGCGGCAGAGTATCTTTATAAGTTTTTAATTTTTTGATTTCTTCTGTTGTAAACCATTTGGCATCTTTAATTTCTGCGGTTTGATGTTTGAGTTCACCTTGGGCAGATTCAAATAAATAAAAATAAACGTATTTGTGAATGAGTTCGTTTTTATCTTTCCACGGTTCTTTGAACCAGTATCCAATTTTGTCTAATTTGGCAATTAATTTTAAATCTTTTAGGCCGATTTCTTCGGTAATTTCCCTTTTTGCGGCTTCATCTGGTTTCTCGCCTTTTTCAATTTTACCCTTGGGGAAAGTCCATTTCTTGAACGGGTCTAAAATTAAAGCGAATTTTAATTTGCTTATGTTATCTTGCCGATAAATTAAACCGCCGGCCGAAAACTCAAGTTTCATTTTTTTTTCTTTATTCAGCTCAGATTCTAAATTTCTAATATTGCCACATATTGGCAATATATGCGGCAAAATGCATCCGGCTTGTTATAGCTTCTTTTCCAGCTCCAGCACCATCAAGAAGACCGCTCTCAATTGCGTTTCTGTATGCTTCAAAATCTTCCTTTTCCAACGTTCCCTTTTTAAAAGCATCCCAAATTCTCCAATCTTCCTCAGTAAGGTAAGACGGATCCATATCGCTCAAATGGACAGTTGTGCCCTTTTTCTTCTCTGTCTCTTTGAGGTTAGCTATTTCCTGCTGAAAACCAAAAATGACATCGACAACTTTCCGTGGTACTTCTTCCTGTGGCTTTTCGTTTTCTTTAAACATAAATACTTCCCACCTCTTGTAAGATGGCTATGATAACTTCTAATTTTTCAAATTATTTTTTGCCGAGTTTAAAAGACAGAATGAGAAGATAAAGCCCCGCCAGGCCAACAATAATGTAGAGCATTCTTGCGAAAATAGTCATATCGCCAAAAATTACTTTGATGATATCTATCTTAAACAAACCTACCAACCCCCAATTGATGGCACCGACAATAATAATAATTAAAGCTACCCAGTCAAAAGTGCTTAGTTTGTTCATAACTCCTCACTTTTAAAATTATATCGACCTATTTTTATTATACCAGTGCTGGTTAAAATTACAAAAAACGGGCGCCGTGCTAGGCGCCCGCCATGGGAAGTTGAAGTTGATGCGGGGCGAATTGGATAGGGGTTGGTTTGGCAACAAAGAACTCGAAGGCTCTTTGTCGATTTAAGTCCAAAGGTAGTTGAAAGATTTCTTTGAGCAATTGAACAAATTGCTCTCGGTCATGTTGCCGGAACCCCCGCCAAACAATTGTGGAGAATTTGAGATCCAGAATAGTTTGTCTGTTGCCGGCCGGAAATACATGAAGCTCTCTACGGCAGTCGGCGCAAGAGGTGTGCACTCTTAACCTGAATGAATCTCTGCTATAACCATCTTTTCGACTGCCTGAGAGAGCAATTTTCGCTACCGGATTTTGGCAGCAATGCGGGCACACAGTTGGGACGGGTCTGTCTTCTCCGTGGGCGATTAACCAACGCAGATGCTGATGGAGTCGATTTTCTCGGTTTTTGCCTCTGTCTTCCTTCTCGATTTTATTCAACAACCACCTTAGAAATGGGTAATTGTTGAACATCAGAAGTTCCAATACTTGGCCCATTCTAGGACCAGATTGAATGACATATGGTCCACTTGGTTTGTAAGGTTCCTGCGGCAATGGTCTCACCTCGCAGAGTTGCAGAATTATGCCACTATTATACCTTAACTATACTATTTTGTCAACCTCCGATGAACATTTTGAAAAAAAAGAGGCCGCCAGTCCTTGTTTAAGGGAATGACGGCCTCGTGTGTGATTGGGTAGGGGTGGTTTTTAGTCAACCACCACTGTCGTACTGCCGGTGGTGGGACGGAGGAACTTAGCGTCCCCGTCCCAGGCGGAGTTGTATGTGACTCTGGTGGATATCCCAGAATCAACGTTGAGGTAGTAGATATCGGCGTATTCGCCGTTTTCTCCTACCCCTGTATAAGCAAGCTCCCTACCGTCGGGGCTTGCTGCCGTTACGTACTTATGATCCCGCTGTTCATGGGTCAACAAGTACGGTGTGGCTGTGTTACCTGGGTAGAAGTCGGCGTTCAGGTAGGCCACCTGTAAATGGCCGTTGGCATCGCTGGCCGAGCAGTAGATGACATGGTCATCCTCCTGCGACCAGCAGGGATGCATTTCGCTTATACTATCGTTGGTGGCCAACCAGTGGCTTCCCGAGAAGTCTGATTGGACAATCGCTATCTCCCAGTCAACGCCGTCGTACATGTGCACGGCGATGCGGGTTCCATCCGGGCTGAAAGTGGGATCTCCTATTGTCGAAGTGCCGAACGAATAGGAGCCGCTGCCGCTGCCATCCAGATTCTTCTTCCGGAGGGTGTAGGTGCCGGCATTGGAGTTGACCCAGACGACGGTATTGGAGTCGGGGGAAAATTCTGGGTCGTAATCCCCCCCTACTAAGTCCGAAAATAGGGTGATGGAGCTGGTGGCGCAGTCGTAAATTCTGATCTGCGTCGACGACGCTATTCCCGAGCCGAAAGCAATCTTCCGGCCGTCGGGGGAAGGAGCGGGCCACCCAGAGAATCCGTCCGCGCTGGTGACTCGGGAGGTGTAAAACCCGTCTGGCGTGGCCCGGTATATTACCGGTCTGTTGCCGCCGTCTCTCCAGCTCGTAAAGACGAGCCGGTCGGACTTTAGGTTGACGTGGGCTTCGTTATCCCTGCCGCCCAGTATCATTACCTGGCAGATTCCCCAGGCAATGACATTGCCAGTGGCTCCCATGCCATTATAGGCCCAGACCCTAACGTCATAAGGTCCAGCGGGAATGTTGCTCAGGACGGTTTCGCCTGAGCCATTTACCCAGGCGGAAGCCTGGATAGTGGTCAGGTTTCCCTCGGGCTGCACCATAATCTTGAAACTCTTGGTGGCCGGAGGGATGTATCTGTCCTCAGTGGGCGAAGCGAAACTCATCCTTAAAGTCCCCGTTTCACCGGAGACCGTCTGCGGAATTGATCCTCCGCACCCTGCGACGATGGCCGCACCGAAAATCAGAAACACTGCTACTGATACAACTGATTTCTTGCAGTTCATGCTTTTTTCTCCTTTTACTGTTTTTGCGGTACTGCTTCTCCACTACTTTATTTATTCATATCCCCCCTAGGGTATAAGTTGTTAAGTTACAATTATACTAATATAGCATATTATTGTTGTTTTGTCAAGACCTGAAGCCTAAACTTTGTTAAACTTTAAACGATTTGAGTTACATTTAAATTTGTAATAAAATAGAAATTAGAAATTAATAAATTAAATTGCCAACCAGCATTCAATCTCTTGACGAAATAGATTATTATTTCTCTTCGCCAAATAGATTTCATTTTGGCGGGCAGGGAGGGGAAATGAACGAAGAAAAAACACCTGCGCAGGCGCCAAAGAAAAAATCTAAAGTTGGTTGCTGTATTGGTCTAAGTGTTTTTGGGTTGTTACTTTTGGGCGTGGTTTTTTATTATGTTATAGGCCCGTTTGGGTTGGGTTTGGATTTGTTCGGCAATCAAGCCAAAATGGACAAAGTTGTTGACGAAGCACTACAAAGAGGAGCAGAACGCCAATATACCTATGCCCAACCTTCAACACAGGCCAAAACGAGAACAGTTGATTGCTCAAAATTGTTTAAATTTTCCAAATTACCGCGTAATAATCCTTTATGTGTCAACCTTTACAATGCCACCGCCCAGGATTTGCAGACTAAAATAGACAGTGGCAAATATGACCGTATAGTTGTTTATGGCGACAATATTATTATGGATGCTCCATCTGCATTGGCCAGCTATACCGATATGGGAACGAGAATTTACAACGTAGCCAAATTTAGCGATTTAGTTACCTTGCCGAAATTAATGGGCCTGTTTGGAATTTCCAACTTGAAAGATATGTCCTTCGGTATTGCTCCATATAAAGCCATTTTTTATCGCGTTAGTACTTTAGAAGAGGGCGCCTCGGTTTGCGGTATTTGGCCTGATGGTGAAAAAATTAGTTCCTGCGCTATCGGTGATGGGATGACGATTATTTCAGACCGTATTATTGCTCCGGAAGACAATGCCTCGGTGCGTTTCAATGCCGCCTCGGCGCCGACCAATATGTATTACTTTATTAAGTTTCCAACCAACTGTTACACCGATGATATATTTATCCACGAAACCACTCACAACCTTATCAGCTACAGCGGCCAAGTGCCCAAATGGTTTAATGAGCAAACTGCGGGGTTTGTTGGTCGGGTTGGGCCTGAAGAGGTTTGCGGCGCCAACACGTTGGAAAAATTCAGGACCAAAGTTGACGGCAAAGAAGTGAAAAATTACACGCCGGTCAAATTTTTAGGCATTTTTCCGGCCGCCGAAACTTCTCATGATTATCCTGAATCTACTTGTAATCAGGGTGTGTTGACTCAATGGTATCGCTATCTTAATGAGGGCGGTAATTGGCCAAGCCAGTTTAAAACTTTCTTTACGGATATGAGAAATTCTAATCCTGCTGTCGACTCGGACGCTGGTATAAAGCAATTTTTATTAAGTGAGGACAAAGATTCTCAAGCGGCAACATTTGTTAACTCGAAGTGCCAATAAAAAGCTACTTGCTTTGTAGTTTCTTTTCGTCATTTCGGTGCATAAAAGTGTAAAAGCCGATGCGCAGGCCTAAAGGAATAAAGAAATAAATGTATTTAAAGAGTGCCAACAGCGTCCATTTCGAAAACATCGCTTTAGTTTGGTGGTGTTTAAGCGCATAGTGCAAATCCCCTGCTGTTTTGCCCTCAAACAAGGTGTAGCCTTTACCTATGGCAGCTAAAATGTGCGCATCGGAAGAACCAGTCTCGCCGCGAAATAAAACGGTTTTATTAATAAAATCCGCCCGGATATTTTCTTCGCCAAGTGTCGGCGTGGCATTGACGATTTCCACTGCATCAAATAATGTTCTTTCATTGATGAGGGTAGCCAAACCAACGCCGTTCATAATAATTATCAGTGGATTTTTCCATTTAGTGCGTACAAAAGGATGTGAGGCAATAGCAATACCGCCCTGTTTTTTGATTTGTAATAATACTTCGTGGGCGGAAAGACCTGGCTCTATTTTTTCTTTTAGAAAAAGACCAAGAATATGACCTTGCTGGCTGGAAATTTCTTCGCCGACAATAAGTTCAAAACGGTAATTTTTTTCTTTGGTAAGGGTTTGGGCTTTAAGCGAACCTTCTAAAGTATCGTGGTCGGTAATGGCAATAACATCTAAATCAGTATAATGCTCAACATAATCTAAAATTTCTTCCACCGACGGCGCGCCGTCGGAATAGTTAGAGTGGATATGCAAATCTGCTTTGCTTAGCTGAATAATTTCTTCAATTTTTTTAAGGCCTTGTTTTGGCATAGGTTTATTATATAACAAAATAGGTTGGAGGAATAAAAAAACAGTCCGACGTTATGCCGGACTGCAACTGTCAGTGACCCTCTGCCACCGATTACAAGGTTCAAAAATTAACTCACCAATATTCTCCTTTTCTTGGACAACCCATGACAAGAGATATCCCTTAGTCCCACCCAAACCATATATTATGCATCTTAGTTTGGTATTCGGATTGAGGAGTACCAAGGTCTCTTGTTCTACCGAGAATTCTTGAGCCATCACCTGCACGCCATTTTTTTCTTCGAGCTCCGGATAGTAGTAAGCGCTCCACCCCATGGCCGTTCCGCTTGCCGGATGATAGCCAAGCTCATCTGGTGCCGTTCCGCACTGAAAGCAAGATCCCTTTTTTTGTTCCAGCCGATTGCCTCTTTGTTCGTGTCTAGGACACTCTTGAACGTAATATTCTGTTGAGGTCAAATCGCAGTTACAAACAAGTAAAACCAACGCCTGTTTGCTTTCGAAGGAAGTTACATCCCTTCGTAATGCCAGATTGCCCTTGGGGTTTTCGTAAATAGTAACCTCGTCTAAGAGATCGCCATCAGTAATGTCTGGCCTAAAACCGAGGATTTGGTATTGATTTAGTAAATCTCCGAGACGTAGACAGTCAAAGGGGAACTTCTCTTCGCCAGTGCCAGCCTTGGTTTTCGCGATGCCGATATTAGGTCGGTAGTCTCCGCTTTCTGGATCATATTTTACTGTAAAACATTGTGCCAACAGTATCATCTCCTTTTGATTGAAGACAGGTTTTTAATGAACTTCAAAGACAAGATATATAATAACATCAAATTTGCTCAAAGTCAATAGATTATTGGTTTTTGATGTCATATCTTGGCTGACCGAAGGGAATTCTATCTGGCGCCGATGATTGCGCGCCGGACATAGAAGCCGGAAAAACCGCTTGCGCGCCAAATCTATCAGTGATTTTGTCCAACGCCTCTGAAACGGCTTTGGATTTTTCAAAATTCGCAAAAAGTGAAATTTGCACTCCCCTACCTTGGGTTAAATTAAAAGTAGTGACAGACAAATAAAGGATTTTTTTATTTTTTGCAATTTGCTGGAAAAGTTTGAGAGCGTGAGAAAGCAAAGTTTGGCTGTCGGAAAAAGCGGCAGTCTTCATTACTTTTTGCCAACCGCTATGATAAGGTTTGTTCTCTAAAAATCTGGCTGTTAAACAGACACCACCGGCCGCAAAACCGCCAGCGCGCAAACGCGCTGCAACTTTTTGGCAAAGTTTAACCAGAACTTTGCGCGCCTGGTAATACTGTCTAAATTGCGGCGCCAAAACGTGCGAGTGGCCCAAAGTTTTGGTTGCGCTGTACGCTTGCTCTATTTCGTAGCCACGTAGCTGCAAGAACCAAACCTTGCCCAAATGGCCTAAAAATCTAGACAACTGCGGCAAGGTTTTACTGTAAAAAGCGAAAGGCGTAGCAATACCGATATTTTTTAAATTGGCTGCCATTTTGCTGTTTATACCCGTTAAATCAGTTAATTTTAAGCCCTGATAAAAAGAAGCCAAATCCTTTAACTTAACAATGGCAATAGTGTTGGGTTTTTTGCTTTCAGCGGCAACTTTGGCTAAAAATAAATTTGGGCCAATGCCGACAGAACAGGTTAAATAATCTCCTACTTTTTCAGTAATATCCTGTTTAATCGCTTTAGCCATTTGTAAGGCCGTTTTGAAATTTTGGTCAGGTCCAGTTAGCGTAATTTTAAATTCATCTATACTTAAAATTTTCAAAAATGGCGAATGACTTTCCAAAATTTTGATTATTTGCTGATGGTAAAAATAATACAAAGCCGGTCTGGACTGAACAATTTTAATTTGAGGGCAGATGGCTTTTGCCTGTTCGACGCTGCATCCTGTTTTGACACCATAAATTTTTGCTTGTTGTGATTTGGCGATTACGCAGCCGGTATTGCCTATATAAGGAGCCACGCCAACTGGCTTTTCACGTAAATTTGGTTGAACCTGTTGCTCCACAGAAGCAAAGAAGGCGTCCATATCCAAAAATAAAATTGTAAAATCTTCTGGTTTTTGGCCGTATTCAATCATAGCTGTATTTTATCACACAACCGAACAAAATCCAAACAAACTAATTTTAAATGAAGCTCCCCGCAGCGGCGGGGTATCCCTCCGAAGCAGAAATTTCTTCACATTCATCCGTGAGCTTACGCTCTCGGTTTTCTGCGAAGGGGGATAAAAAAAGCCCAAAGACCATGTTCTATCTTTGGGCATTAGTTGAGTGAGACATCACTAGTCAGAAATGGGTTGCAAAAGAGAAAAGCAAAGGATGCGGCCAAATCGGCAACTACGCAAATTTCGTCACACAGCGCCTCTATGATTTCAGACAGGTTCAACGCTAATTTGTGCTCGGTGATTGTTTCACTAAGCGCCTGCTTGAAACTGCCTTTGTCATAAACAAAGTGAAGCCGCCTGCATAGTTGGCAGACCATTTTGAATTGGTGGGGAGAGTATTCTTCCAGGGTAAAAGCCACAAGACCTAGTTTGAAATAGGCAATCCTTCCTTTCTGAATTTCGACAATTACGGCAGTATCTTTCAATTTCCTCCTCCTTAGCAGGTTTTGGCTTTTTTAAGTTTTTTCGGTGCTTGCTGTAATTGTTGGCTGCGGCCTTGTTTTAGGCAAAACAAAACCGATTATATGCAAGATAAAGCCGGCTCCGATGACAAAATAGGAACGGAAAATAAGTGGTGAGGCATAATCTTTAACCATTGCCGAGATGGCAGGAATCAAAGCGTTGGTAATTAATGGATTGGCCTTGATTTGGCTGAAAAGGTTTTGAAAAATAGCGGCATTCGCTAAAATATACCTTAAAAATAACGCATAGATTAAGAGGCAAACGCCGGCGGTAAAAATCGTCCGCGCAATTCTCAAAACCGCCAACCTCGGCGAACTGCGAGCAAGCATATAAATGCCAAATAATATCAGTAAAAGCAAAATCGGCAAAGCCACCAAAAGTACGCGGTAAATATTGTAATATTTAATCGCTTGTTGAGTTGATTTGTTTTGTTCAATATAATTTTTGAGGTCTATTTGGTCGGGAATGGCCAACATATCATTAGTATTAGAGTTCTGTAGCCCTAACTTTTCTTTAATCGGCAAAAGCGAAATTTGCAGTTGTGGATTTTGGCCTTTCAAAATCTTGGGAATAGCATCTAAAAGCGGCTCCACGATGACTTGAATGTCTGCTGGTTGCAAAGTAGATTTTAAAACTTGTTTTGCCGTCTTATTATTTTGGGGTCTGCCTTCCTTTGTGCTGTTGGCTATCAAATCCGGCAGATTATCGCTTAATTTATTGTATAGATATGTTTCATTGAAAATTTTTTTATAAAAGTTTGGATACAGTATTGTTTTTTGATAATTTATAAAATCCATAAATGGAATAAAAAGAACGATAAAAATAAAGGATAACAAAGCGCTTAAAAAACCTTTCATAAAAATCTCCCTTGTCCGCCGTAGCCTTGTCACCGACAAGCTATAGTCGCTTTGGCGACGGCGCGGCGAAGGCGGATTACCTTGACCAACAATGAACTTTGCTGATGTATTTTTTTGTTTTTGCTTACTTTCATTTTAGCAAAATTTGCGGCTTTAATTTTTGACTTTTGTTTCATCACTTGCTTAAATTTTCTCTTCATCAAAAAACCTTTTTAATAAATAACGCAATCATAATAATAGCTAAAACCAGGTCAAAAAATATGGAGGCAGTAAAACCGACAAAGGCGCCCAAGCCAGCTTTTAGCGAGGCTTTAAGTTGTTTGTGAACGGCTAATTCAAAAAGGATTGCGCCAATTACTGGGCCGATAATCAGACCAAAAATCCCGAAAAACAATAAACCAAAAATAATGCCTGTTAAAGCTCCAAAAACTCCCCAGGCAGAGGCCCCAAATTTTTTAGCTCCTAAAATACTTGAAAGATAATTTAATAGCGTTGACAAAATCGCCAAGCTAGCTAAAATAATCAGGGTAGTCGTTGAAATGAATTGAAATTTTGTCCAAGCCGCGTATAAAAAAATACCAAGAAAAATTAAAGGGACACCTGGCAAGAACGGCAAAAAAATTCCGACCAAGCCAGCCAGTATGATGCAAAAAGCAATAATCAAAATAATAATTTGAACGGCATTCATCTTAACCTATTTCGACCCCGCCGCTGCGGGGGAGAAAAAAGGAATACTTGGACTTATTTCGAACAAAGTGAGAAAAAGGCTTTGCCTATTTCGAACTGAAGTGAGAAAAAAGGAATACTTGGACTTATTATATCATTTTAAACATTCGCTGTATGGCATGAAAAAAACCGATAACCACAATAGCCATAATTTCCATACCGATTCCAAAGATGTAAAAAGGTCCTAAAAACTGCAGGATTGGCTTTAAAAAGTTTAGTGATACAACCAATGATAAAATGCCAAATATAACAAAAATGAAAATGAGTGACCAAAAAGTATTTTGCAAATCTTCTTTTGAAGGGGACATAGCGAAGCTCAATGACAGTACTAAATACATAAAAATATATGTTTGCCAGTTTGTCCAATCAAGCGTTTTAAGATTTTGCAAAAAATGATTGATGAAATTTCCCACCAAATCTTGAGAAAATTGAAAGTTAAATGCCGGTAAATTCAAAAAAGAGGGGGCAAACAAACGGCAAATTAAATATAAACCAGCCGTGGCGCCGAAAATTGGCGCCATAGCAATTAGGAAAGGGCCTAAGATGGGAATTTTCGACTGCGAGTGCGTAACCTGTCCCCCACTTCTGGAAAATAATTTAATAGAATGAATTTGCGCGCCGGAGATTAAACAAGTAAAAGCGTGCGAGAGCTCATGAACTACAACTCCTGGGAAAACAATAACATAATAGATATTACCAAAAAAAGTGCGTTCCAAGACGTATCTTAAGGCGTAGCCAAAAGCCAAAAGCAATGATAGCCAAATTATAAATGAAAAATGCATTTATCTTAGACCCAAGACGACAACAATATCGTATTTGCCGACAATGGCATTATCTTGCTTGCTCGACGTTTCTCGGTCTTCAAGCAGTTTTTCAACCTCATCGGCAATATTCTCTTTGCCTTCTTTAAAATAAATAATAGTCGTATTGTAGCGGTTTTTAGCATTTCCGATACTGTCAACTTTCCAGCCATCATTGACCAAAGTTGTTTTGATTTTTGCGGCTAAACCGTTGATAGTGGTTCCATTGAGAATTTTTATGGATACTGTTGATTTGTCAATGGTTGCTGGAGCAGTGGGAGTAGAATTTGTCTGAGCGGCAGTTGGTGCTGCGGTTTGCGTTTCTTGTGGTGAGGTACTATCTTCCTTCGCAGTTTGGACTGGTTCTGGTGTCGGCTGGCTTGAAGAAAGTTTAAAAAATTTAAGAAAAGAAGTGGTTGACAAGGTGGCAAAAAATACGGCGGACAGAATAATTAAAATCACCAGCATTAAAAGATTTTCTTTTTTCTTTCCAACCTTAAGTTCCTGCTCCAACTCCTCTTCTATTGGTTTCTGTTTTGATTGTGGTGTAATTCTTTTGGCCTGAATTGGAATAGGTCTTTTTTTAGGATTTCGGATAATGTCAATACTTTTATTCATTTTATTTCGAACCTCAGTGAGAAAAAAGGAATACTTGGACTTATTTCGAACCTCAGTGAGAAAAAAGGAATACTTGGACTTATTTCGAACCTCAGTGAAAAAAAGCTTTGCTTACTTCCAATGGCTTTGTTGAATATAAGTGTCATGGGGTCTGAATTTTTTACGACAATTTTCTACCCGTTCACCTATTATTGTAATATTTTTTAAGTCAGCACGCAAATAATGAAGGTAGCCGATATCCTGTGGGTTAAAACCCATCAAATGTACGCCTAAAGTATCCGCCGCTAATGAATCTTGGCTGACAATGGCAATTTTCAGCTCTACCGGCTCGCCGCCGACTGGGCCATTTCTTTCCATGCCGACAAACCCATCAATCACCGCCAAGTCCGCTTTAGTTTTTTCATAAAGTTTCGCGATTGTCTTATTAGTTGCTTTTGGCCCCTGATGAATAGCAGATTTATAATCGTGAAAAGGCCGGCGCAAAATAATTTTGGAAGCAATATTTAAAGGCCGAAAACCGGATTTAATTAACGAACCGACAGCCATATTTTTAATAGAGAGCGTTACAATAACACTGTCATGAGTTTTCATTGGATTAATGGATATTCTATAAGGAGCAAGTGCTAGGGTTTTGGCAATTTGCAGTTTTAAGGGCTTGAGATTTTTATTGAAACCCTCAGCTATTATACCGTTATCGTGATTCAAATCCATCAATCTGACGTTAAATTCTTTCTCTAATGGAAGGTAATTATAATTTTTGTATCCTTCAAAAGCATTGCCGATACTAGCTCCTTCACCAACAATAATTTCGCCCTCATAAAAGCTTCTCAAGTATTTTAAAACCGCTCTGACCGCATCAGGGTGGGTGGCGGCCAGCTGTCGCCGGGTAGTCACAAAATTTGGTTTTATAAAGATATAGCCCTTTTTGCCGACTTTCTTGGCTATATCAAGTTTAATTTGCTCGGAAATTTTACCCAGGGCGTTTTTAATATTTTTGGCTCTATCATCGCCTTTTACTAAAACAACAACCGGTTTTTCACTTTTAGCCATATAATTATCCTTTGCTTCATTATATCACTTTTCAGAAGCAATTATCGGATTCTTATTTCTTCAAATTCCACTTTTCTTTTAACAACCAATTGTTGGATGTTTTTTTGTTTTGGGGAAAGCTGGGAATTGCTCGTTTTAAATTCAATAAAAATTATTTTATCATTTTCAAACTGCACGCCGTCAATCGGACTGCCCAAAAAACGAAAATTCTCCGGCAGATAGGGATAATCCCGTAGAAACGGCATAAACTGCTCTGTCATTTTTCCATAGCGGCTAGAAAGCGAGCGGTGGCTGAATTTGAGTTCTTGAAGTTTGAGCCAAAGGTAGCGGACAGCAATCAAAAGAACAATTATTATGCCTGCTAAAATAATGATTGTATTTGTCAAAAAACCTCCTTGATAAAAATTTCGCTCGCAATTGCCACGAAAACACGCAGTTATTTATCCCAGCGGATAAATACTGCTCGAATCTCGGCCTCGCTCCTCCGACATTCGTCGGAGACCATGCTCACTCGGCCTACGAACGGTTTTCTTCGGCAACAGCTCGCTCATTTTAAATTCTTTATTTAAATTTTCTAATTACTCCCATCACTTTTCCCTGCACGATAACTTTACGGCTGTAAATTGGCTTGTGTTTTGAGGAGGCAGGTGCCAGTTTGATACGACTTTTTTCTCTGTAAAATCTTTTTAAAGTGGCATATTCGCGGTCAACTAAAGCCACGACAATGTCGCCGTTTTTAGGGCTGTTGATTTTTTTAATGATAACGTAGTCGCCGTCGTGGATGCCCTCATCAACCATTGAATCTCCTCTTACTTTTAGAGCGAAGACATCAGGGCCGACCATATCTTTCGGTACATCAATTGTCTCCGATGTACGTATGGCCTCAATCGGCTCCCCTGCCGCAATTACGCCCATCAGCGGTATTTCAAAAGTTCTTTCTTCAAAGGCGGGTGTCAACTGAATTGAGCGGGCCAGTGTCGGCTCGTTTTGCAGGTAGCCACGTTGCTTTAGCGCCTCAATATGCTCGGCCACTGTTGCTACCGAGCGCAGAGCAAAATAATCGGCAATTTCCCTAAATGTCGGCGCATAATCGTGCCGCTGGATGTAGTTGCTGATAAAATCCAAGAGTTCTTTTTGTCTTTTGGTTAATGGTTGCATAAACCCTCCTGTCTTCATTTTACCGAACAAACTCCGAAGTTGTCAAGGCTACCATTTTGTCAACGGGGTCAAAGGTCAGAGGGGATCAGAGGGGACGGTTCTCAAAATATCCTTCAAATCAAAAAAATAGTGATTTAAATGATAGTAGATTTTTATTTTTTCGTTATTGGTCTGTGTTAATAATCTTGGCGGCCTTGGCGTAGTTTAATTGTAAGTTATTTACAGATTTTTTGAAACTAAAGAGTAAAAGAGAACCGTCCCCTTTCTCGGTCCCCTAACTAACTCGCTTCTTCAAAGATTAGGCTTTTATCGTCTTCAAAAGAGTGTTTTCGTCTTGCCTTGGAAGTGTGAGAAAGAGGTTGAATTTAGAGATCGAATTTATTAGCCATGTCTATCAAATTTCGTCTTATGTGAATTTTATTCTGGCCAAAAAGATTAAAAACGACCAAATTTTAAAAACAACGTTCAATTTGAACCTGTAATCTAAACAAAGGACCAACGATCGTTGGACGTTTGTTCTTGCCCTTTGTTATCTTCTATATTTTCCTCCCCTCATTCATCAATTCATTCATCTATCTATCTATCTATTCCTTGATAGGGGGTGTTGGTTGATTTCAATTGAAACTAAGATTGAATTAAGTTATTATTAAAGATAAAGAGTTTGTAAAAAACTTTGGTTTTAGGTAGGAGGGGGATGAAGCAAAGGGTTAAAGAGAAATTAAGAAAGTTCGCTAAGTTAAGCTGGTTTTTGGTGCGCTCTATACCCAAAAGACCTCTCAATCTGGGGATAACTTTCATTGTGCTATTTTCAATTATTCTCCTCTACCTTTTGCCCTTACGTTCTCAATTCCCAGGCAGGGTCTTGGGTGCTTCCACCACC
>Ga0100401_1001395_pt1 | contig 19654 bp, 18 predicted proteins | sample CryGeymeta201525_FD_80421 | JGI IMG/M metagenome (GOLD analysis project Ga0100401, IMG submission 80421) | Groundwater microbial communities from Crystal Geyser aquifers in Utah, USA - Crystal Geyser metaG 2015-25 | ecosystem: Environmental > Aquatic > Deep subsurface > Groundwater | place: USA... | reverse complement strand
TGGGCAATAAAAAAAACTTCTGGATTGACGTTGCCAGCTGTCCGCCGATTGATCCAGAAATGCTTGATGCTATACAGGGGCATATGTCCAATTTGCAATACCGTCATCTTTGATGACTCGTAAATACTTAACGTAGTAGTACTAATCCCTTATCAGAAAAACCTTAGACTTCACTCCTTACGCTCGGCTACAAATAATCCCCAACCTAATTGCCAACTTAATCGCCAACCTAATAAACAAGAACATAGTGGAGGGACCTACCCTTTCCTTTTCTCTTTACAACACCTAATTTTACAAGTTTAGATATTTCTTTACGTACCCCTTCGTCTGATAACCCAAAAAGCTCCCTCATTTCTCTATTGGTAATCTGTCCTTTATCTATTATTCTCTCCACAATTTTCATCTGTCTTTCAGTGAGGGCTATTTGTCCTTTTTCTTTGAGCAATTTAATATCCTTGCTCAGGCCAATCACTTTATCCTTCACTGCCTTTATGCTCACTGCTACGCCGTCGGTAAAATATTCAAGCCATCCGGTAAGGTCCAAGGTACTCTGATCAACACTTTTTAATGCCGCATAGTAACCACGCCTATCTTGATCGTAATAATCATCCAGGGCAAAGAATCTCTTTGTATCAAAACCCCGTTTATAAAGAACCAGAGTTGCAATTACTCTTGCCGCCCTACCATTTCCATCTATGAAAGGATGAATCCTTACAAGTTCATAGTGCGTTAAGCCGGCTTCAATTACCGGATCAATTTCACTGACCGCAGTAGAGTTGAACCATTCGAGAAATTCGTTCATCAGTTGGTGAACCTGTTCCGTTGGGGGTGGCATGAATATTACTTCCCCAGTGATTCTATTTCCCACAAATACCTGACGATTTCTAAAGATACCTTCATCCTCAGGATTCTCCAGTGTTTCTTTCGTGACTGTCTTATGAACTTCTAGTAAATCTTCGGACTTAAATGGAGATCTTTGGGCAAACTCTGAAATTCTCTCTAATGCTTCAAGGTAATTCAAAACTTCCTGCCTGTCTTTTCTTCTAACCGTTATTTCTCGGCCTGCTGCCAGGTCACTGACTTGTTCAAGAGAAAGCGGATTGCCCTCGATAGCCGTAGAAGAATGGGCGCTTCGGATAATTGCTTCACGACGAAGAGTCACCTCCCATTTGGGGATCAAGGGTGAATTCAGAATTACCTCTCTCGCGACGGCAATCTGTGTTAGATTGTTTACCATCTTATCCGTGTACCGAAAATTTGGCTTAAACATCATTTTTTTCCCTGCAACTCAAGAAGGTATCCCTCGATCCTCTTTTCGACCTCTACAAGCTCTCCTTCGAGTTTACGAAGTTCCTCCCACTCTTTTGTTACATCTATCTCCTCAGTTTCTTCTTCCGGAAATACATAAAGGGTCACATTGAGGTTGTAATCGTTCTCCTTTATCTTTTCGATTTCTACAGCCTTTGAGAATCCATCTTCGTTTTTAAATTCCTTATAGGCCTCAACCATCTTCTTTATATGGGCCTCTCCTAATTGATTCAGTTTTCGGACTTCGGGGTGCTGCTGGTGGTCTTTACTGGCATTGATGAAAAATATTTTCCCTTCTCTCGAAGTTGGTTTGTTCTTGTTGAGGACCATCACAGCCCCCGGTGCACCAGTATTGTAAAAAAGCTTTTCAGGCAGAAGAATCACAGATTCGATAAGGTCAGCATTAATAATGGCTGTTCTGATCGCCTTCTCTTTTCCCCCTCTAAAAAGACACCCATTATCTATGACAACCCCAACCCTACCTGTTTTGTCATTCGCCGAGGCTAACATATGCTCAATCCATGTCCAGTCTGCTGATTGCTTTGGAGTAAATCCATATCTAAATCGCTCCCTCCAGAATTCACCCCTTTTTAATATCTCCTCATCATAACCATCTTGATTCCATGGAGGATTGGCGATCACAATATCAAATCTCTTTATTCCATCTCCTTCTTTATATTTTGGATAAAGCAAAGTGTCTCCGAGAATTAACTGGGCATTCCTGATATCATGGATGTAGAGGTTCATTTTGGCTAAGGCAAGGGTCTTATGATTGGCCTCCTGGCCGAAGAGAAAGACTTTATCCGCTTCGCTTCTACCCAGAGCATCTTCAACATGCTGATAGGAACTTATGAGCATGCCGCCAGAGCCACACGCAGGGTCATAAACGCCTTCACCAACCTTTGGATCGAGTATTTCAACGATAAGCTTGATCACCTCCCGGGCTGTATAGACTTCACCCTCCTTGGCTTTTTGAGGAGCAAAATACTTCAAAATCCATTCATAGGCATCACCAAGGATATCTGGAGATACATGATTAAGAGATTTTGCACTGAAGAGTTCAACAAGTTGCCTTAAGATTTCTGCATTTTCTCTGTTGGTAGTAAATTGAACGAAATCCACATTTTCAAAGACATCCTTTAATTCAGGGTTTCTCTCTGCCAGAATCTTCATGGCCTTAGAAAAGTTCTCAGGCAATCTTGCAGGATCCTTTCTAATATTTTCCCAGAGGAGTTCTTCTGAAATATCAAAGTCATGATATATAGAATTTTTAGCCTCTTCCTTTGCCTCCTCCTCTTTCAAACCATCCGCAAGGGCCTCCTTATAAGCCTTTTCAAACTCCAATACCCACTTGTCGCTTATACGCTTATTAAAGAGAAGGACGAGTATAAAAGCATAATCCACTCTTGTCCTAATAAGGTCTGCAGCGCCTTTTAAAAGACTTTCAAGGTCACCCCTTGTCAACTGATTTTTGCTTACCGAAAGTGTCTCAGAGATCATTTCTTCACTACTTTTTAGTTTATAAATCCTCTTCCTCGCATCTTCTGGGTCAAATTCTACTTCGAGCCAGCCTTTTTTCCTCAACCCAGAGAGGATAACATTGACTTGTTCTTCACCACCTTGCATCTTCTCTTTTAGAATTTTAGAAGCATCTTCGAACCGAAAAGGAGATTCACGAAAGGTCTCCCAAAGAGTTCTGTATCTCTTTTCAAGCCACGTTGGTAGCATAAGTTTTCTCCATTTACGAACAATAGATAACTTAATTTAATATTACTTATATAATAAGTTTAATTTTAAAAAAGTCAAGATGAATCTTTTATAACTTCAAATCATTATAATTTATTGAAATCACAAATCTTTTATAAATTTGACGTTTATTATTTGGAGGGACATATATCTTCTAAAAATTGATTATCAGAGAGGTTCAAGAGGGACTGATGGCTTTTGAAGGTGGCAGGCGTGACGTGGAGCGTGTCCGTAATTCTGAAATAGAGAGGAGAATCGGAAGAAGTAAAAACAATGGGGGAATAAGGGGATGGGGAGATAGGGAGGCAACATTTCGTTGGAAAACATGGCAGCCCAACTCTATCTTCCCAATTACCTTTCATTTGAATCCGCCTTAGCAAAGCATGGCATTCTCAACCTAATCCCTTACGCCCTAACCTTTGCTACAACCAGGAAAACTAAGAAATATACTTTACAAAAACAGGAGATTGAATTCAGACAAATTTCCTCAGAACTTTTTTTCGGATATGAGATGAGGAATGGAATTTATATCGCCTCTCCTGAAAAGGCCTTTATGGATCAGGTCTATTTTGCAACCAGAGGTAAAACAACTCTTGATTTGGACGAACTGGATATCAAAACTGGGGAATCAGTCTGATTGCGAGCGCGATGCTGGCCCTCTTTATTGTCAGACGAAATCCAAAGGTTGATTACCGATTACTGGTCGCGGCTGCCTATCTCGGCCTCGGTTGCACCTGGCACGCTGGGCTTTCGGGTTCAGCCACATTACTCGTGGCAACTCCGGATAACTTCTTGATCAAAGCAAAATTAATGGATCAGGTTATCCCTGTATCCCAGACGATCTTCCATCCTTATAATTTAATCCTCACCATCATCATCGTGGTCGTGGTCACTATCCTGATGGCATTGATGCATCCAAGACCGGAAAAGGCTTTTGTCGTGAAACCTGAGTTGATGAATCAATTGAAACTTTATGAGGCCCCTTCAAAACCTACCAAGTGGGAAAGTCCTTCAGACTGGATGAACTGGTGGCCTGGGTTCAATATCATCGTCTTCATTGGTGTATTGGTCTGGTTGATCTGGCACTTCTCAACCAAAGGCCTTTCACTGACACTCAATGTCATTAATTTCGCTTTCCTGGGTCTTGGCATCCTCTTCCACTGGAGACCCTGGTCATTTTTGAAGGCAACGGAGGATGCAGGAAAGGCGGTCTGGGGAATCGTCATTCAGTTTCCGTTCTATGCTGGAATTTTCGGTCTCTTCAAATTCACCGGACTCTCTGTTGTATTTACAAATGCCTTTGTGGCAATCTCGAACCCACAGACCTTCCCACTTTTCGTCTACTGGTATGGAGGGGTTCTCAATTACCTCATTCCCTCTGGCGGCGGGGAGTGGGCGGTCGTAGCGCCTTATATTGTTCCTGCTGCCAAGGAATTGGGCATTGGGATGGGAACAACGGTCGTTACCTTTGCCTGGGCTGACATGATGACCGATATGATCCAGCCCTTCTGGGCCATTGCCATGCTTGCTGTGGCGAAGTTAAACTTCAGGGATATTATGGGCTATCTGCTCATGGTATTCTTTGTTTACTTCATTATCACCTCTCTCGCCTTCCTCTTCTTCATCCCCAACTGGTAATAGAAAAGGGCCTGTCTCCCTGCGTGAAGACAGGCCCTTTTGGCTCTATTTAATATCATCCTCCTGCTTTATACTTTCCACGAAATCACAGCGCATGGCATGCCAATAGTTCCTTAAGCTCCGTTTAACCTTTGATGTAAAGAGTGACAAAATTGCTTATTTTTAGTTATTGCGAGCGTGGGTGAGCGTGCGACCTGAATATATTTCATCTTGTGAAATTTTCTTTTCTCCCAATCGCATTGGGATCAATATAGCTGCAACAAAAATAACAAGAACAATTGCAAAGGAACCTATCAGCCATATCCACTGAAATGTGTTAAGACTGCGCCCACGGATACCTGTCATAAAGATATTATAAACAGGGCCAGCTTCAAGTACGATCACAAGTCCAATAAACCCTATACAGAGGGTCATATAAATTAGACCGCCAAAACTCGTCACAGACTGAACCGGGTTCTCCGAGTGAAAATCCGGATAGATGGCGCCAAGCCCTATTCCCATGGCGATGATACCTGGAACCATAAAAAAGATGGTCAGGATGGAAATAATCATGATGAAAGGGGTTACATCAAGAAGAATATTCGTCGCAATAATCAATATTTCAGAAAGAATAAGAAGGGGGAAAAAATAAACGAAAAATTTAATCCAGAGGAAAGTCCGAATCGAAACCGGTGAAGATTTCACGATCCAGAAGGCGTCGCCTTCAAGGCTCACAGCGGGAAAGACAAATCGAGCCGACACGGCCGACAGGACAAAAGCTGCCAGCCCCATGTTTAAAAAAGAGATGAGATTTTGAAGATATTCCATTTTGATGGCGCTTTTATCCAGAGGGAGAACCGAAAAATTATAGAGATAAATCACAATCAATGCTGCCACGAGGAAGATCTGTGACCACTGGGTTTGGTCTCGAAAAAAGGTCTTAATCTCTTTAACGGCGAAGGCCCTGGTCGGTCCAGAAAGAAATTTTAGAAAAAAGCTATATCCCGAACTCCTAAAACTCAGTGACGAAAAAAACCTGCTGGATGCAGTCTGTGCTTTGGATAAACCTCTGAAGTAAATCGCCCCTGAAACCCAATTCATGACAAAGATCATTGTGATAGCAAAACTCCAGGAGAGGGCTGAATGAAAGAAAGCGCTTTTCGTGGATCCTGAAAGACTGGCTTTCAGGCTATCAAAGAACCAGGTGGATGGAAGCAGTGGAGAATCCGGCGACTCCAGACTCTTGAGGTAGAGCATCAGAGAGGCAAAGGCCTCAGGGCGAACGAACTTCTCCGGTCTCGTCAACCGAAAAGAGAGGATAAGAAGAAGAAACATGAGAAGCCCCATAAAAACGAAAACACTTCGAATCCTACCTGCCGGCAGGACCACTGCGGCCATCATGACGATGAGGGCGCTGAGGCTGGATGCGATCAGGCAAAAGGGTAAGATATTAACCGCCACCGTGGCATAATAAGAAACCCCCGCTTTGTAAACAATGCCATAGGAGAGAAATATAGGAAGGCTGTAAATAAAAACCATCCATGAACTATCCATTGTTGATTCAATCCACCGAGATAGGAATATTTTCCCTCTCGATATAGGCATAGAGTGGATGAGAGATAGATCCTTTGAGAGGTAGAGTTTAGCGAGGGCGGTGAGAATCCCGCTGAAAATGAGAAGTGAAAAAAAAGTGATCAATGCCATGGAAAGAAGTTTGTAAGCAAGAATGTCGCCAAAACCTTCTATCCTCTGAAAGTACGTCAGGACACGGTAAAATATGGCAAACGTACCCGCCCAAAAAGCAAAACCGATTGTGCTCAAAACGAAGAATCTTAGCTTTCGGCCCTTCAGGTTTTTTGAAACCCCCCGATTTTTGAAAGACAAAAAACGGGGTCTCAAAAGTATTAAGATTTCCCTCACGGAATGGATACTCCCTCTGTAAGAATCAAAAATACCTCCTCAAGATCCCCTTCCTGAACCTGAGCCCTTCGTTTCAATTCTTCTATTGTTCCAATGGCGATCAACACTCCCTTGTGAATGATCCCAATTCTGTCACAGACATCTTCTGCCATGGCTAAGGTGTGTGTGGACATGAAGAGTGTAGTCCCCTGTTGGGCGAGATCCCGAATAAGACCTTTCACCATTTTGATCCCTGCCGGATCCAATCCCACCATGGGCTCATCCACAACGATCACCTTTGGATCGTGAAGAATGGCAGCCGAGATGATCAACCGTTGTTTCATCCCGTATGAATAGGATTCAATCAACTCGTCTCCCCAATCGTAAAGTAAAAATTTCTTTAAAACTTCTTCCGACTTTTTCCTGAACAGATCGTCTTTAATTCCGTAAAGGTCCGCCGTAAATCTCAGGAATTCCATACCCGTCAGCTTTTCATAGAGAAAGGGCCTGTCCGGGATGAAACCGATTCTCTTTTTAGCCTTCTCAGGCTCACTGGCCATATTAAGCCCATCAATCACCACTAAGCCTTCTGTCGGGGCAAGGACTCCCCCCATCATTCGTAGGGTGGTGGTCTTCCCAGCCCCATTAGGTCCGATGAATCCAAATATCTCTCCTTTTGATACAGAGAGATTGAGCCGATTGACAGCCACCATCTCTCCAAATCTCTTGGTCAGGTTCCTTAATTCGATCATCGCCATCCTAACCCCGATCGCATAGTGCATAGGTGTGTAACTCAGCCCTTTAGGGCTGATGAGTCAGGGCTAAAGCCCTGAGATACAAACCTCTATGCCCCATGCGTCATGCAATATGAGAGCTCTTTCGACTTCTAAGATTCTGATAAAATTTCTATCCTTACTTTCCCGATAATGCCCATCAAATCGATCTGACTTTCCGCGCCCCGCACAAAACGTATATGTGTCACATCGGCGGGCAACTGCCCCATTACCGAATCCGCTGTAATCCAGGCGCCGAGATAAAGGACATTCCATGCATGGTAGTAAAATCGTCCATTTTGATAGACAAGCCCTGCCTCAACCTGCGCTGGAATCCCGGCTGCCCTGGCCAAAGCCGCAATCAGGACTGCATGCTCATTGCAATCGCCAACCCGATTGCGCAGCGTCTCAAGGGCATTAGGAACAGACACAACAGGCCTTTTCTGAATATTTTTGTTTACCCATTCAATCAATTTATAAACTTTAACCACAGCCGAATCATCCGGAGAAACGATTTCCTTGACTTTGGCTTGAATCTCAGGATGGTCAGATTGGATAAAAGGAGTTGGCTCCAGGTATGTTTTTATCAGGTCAGGAACCTTTTCACCAATCTTTTGGGAGGAAAGATTTGAAATTGATTCCCTACGAACCGTCAAAACTTTATCCTTTAGAGATTGCCGGCCACCGTTCAGGAAAATGTCTTTCTCTTCAAAACCATCTAACCTGAGCTTTAATTCAGTGAGTCGATCCACATCGTTGAGAACGCTATCCACAGGGATGGAGGCGACTTCTGCAAGATCCGTATTCGGTAAAAGGGCGATCTTTTGTAATGCCTCTTCTCTCGTCACCCGTTCCAGCTTGATCCCTAAAGATCCCTCTTCTTTTAATATGGCCCCATCTTTCCCGATCCATGCAAACTGTGAAACACCTATGAAATCAACGGAAACTTTTTTCGCACTCTCCTGTCTTCCCATGATGGGGATCGTTTCCTCAGCCAACATCACTACCTTAACAGGCCGCTGTGCTGCAGTGGTCGGGTCAAAAACCTGGAAGGTTCTGGACTCCCCTGGTCGTAAGCTTTCAGCATTCAATGTTTCGAGTATTCCGATAGGAAGATGGATATCCTTTTCGAGGTGGATGTCGATCTTCTGCTCAGATCCTGGTATGCTGGTAATAAGGGTCAGGGTATTTTCTTTCACCACCCCATAAGCCTTGAATCGGAAAAGGCTCGATTGTAAATCAAAATCGAAATGAGAAAGAGTGAAATTGGGATAAAAATTTCCTTCTGTCCTGTATCGGATGTCCTGCACCATGCCCATGGTGTTAATCTGCATGAAGACCGATTCCAGAATCCTGTACCCTGAATCCGTTTTATAAAATTGGCGGTGAGCATAGCCGATCTTTTGCGCCTGCTGCAAAATATTCATCCAGGTCTCCCGATCCACTTGCGTTTGAGCGTGAAAGGGACGTTCTTCTTTGAGATCGGATTCCCTCTTCTGAAAAAGGCCGAGACGAAGGGTGAAAAGAAAGACAAAGATCAGCGCAAACAGAGCTCCAATGATCCACTTCCATCTTATCCTGTGGGCAGCCATATCTTATTAATATATCATGTTTTTTAATAGGTTCAAATGATTCCCCTCACCGGGTTGATTTTTTGTTGGATTCTATGCAACGATGAAGGTCTATGAGGAAAAACGAAGCTCGTGGTTATCTCTATATTCTGATAGGAACGACGCTCTGGGGTGTCTCCAGTGTGGTGGCTAAATCCCTCTTCATCATTGGACTCCCCCCTGCTGAACTGGTCCAAATCCGGTTGACCATTGCTACATTTACACTCCTCCTCATCCTTATTCTTTTCGACCGGAAACGGATCATCATTTCCTTAAAAGATCTTCCTTATTTTTTAGTTCTGGGATTTGTCGGTGTAGCAGGCGTCCAATTTACCTACTACTATACGATCAGTAAAATCCATGTTGGACCAGCGGTTCTGATCCAGTACCTCTCCCCAATCTGGATTGCCCTTTATGCCTTTATTTTTCAGAAAGAACCCCTCACAAAGGGGAAGATGATCGCCCTTTTTCTGGCTATCCTAGGATGCTATTTCACTGTAGGGGGATATCGAATGGATCTATTAAGATTGAACCGGATTGGGATTATGAGCGGCTTGATCTCTTCCCTCTTCTTTTCTTTCTACGCCCTTTACGGAGAAAAAGGGTTGAAGAAGTACGATTCATGGACACTCATTCTCTACGGCTTTGGGTTTGGCGCGGTCTTTTACTGGATCCTCATTTCACCCATGAAGGTCATCTCGGAAGGGTACTCTTTCAAAATCTGGATGGCTTTTCTCTATATCGCTATTTTCTCAACACTTATCCCTTTCGGTCTCTATTTCAAGGGAATTGAGCAAATCCGCGCAACCCGCGCAAGCATTACGGCGACCTGGGAACCTGTCGTCGCAGGCATGACCGCCTATTTTGTTTTAGGAGAGATATTGTTCCCTCTACAGGTGTTGGGGGGCATCGGAGTGATTGCTGCGATCGTGTTGCTCCAGATGGCCAAAGAGAAAGCTGCCCCCTCTACCCCAATAGAGATTCGTCAAAAAGAATAACGTTTTAAGAAGGAAGAGATTGGGATTAAGTTCAAGACAATGATATACAAGATTCTTGCGGATGGCGTGGTTTTGATCCATTTTCTTTGGATTCTCTTTCTTTTTTTTGGTGTATTTTGGGGAATAAGAAACAAGACCGTAAAGATCTTCCATATTTCTGGTCTCGTTTTTGCTTTCGTCATTCAGATATTTGATTGGTACTGCCCTCTTACCCATCTTGAGGTTTGGTTGAGGTCAAAACATGATCCTGCCCTTGTCTATACAGGCTCATTCATTTTCCACTATGTGGAAAAAATCGTGTATATTGAATTCTCTCGTCTTCTAATCGTCGTTTTCACCTTTATTCTCTGCGGGATTAATACATGGTTATATTTCAGAAAGAATAGACATCAACCTTAACCTTAACCTTAACCTTAACCTCAACCTCAGCCTCAGGATTGAGAGGAGTTCTTATGCTTACGGCAGATCAAATAAAGATTTGATTATCGCATTAACCAGAGCTAATATTAAAGAAAGGACAAAGGAGTGAAAGATGCTTGGGCTCTTCAAAAAATTAGTGGAAATTTCTGGAGGAAGTGGATTTGAAGAAAAGGTAATTGAATTTATTGCTGCGGAATTAAAAAGGAGCCTCCAGGATGTCTCTGTGGACCCCATGGGAAATGTCATCGGAAAAACCGGAAAAGGTAAAAAGTCGGTGATGATCTGTGCCCATTCCGATGAAGTGGGCATGCTCGTTAAATATATTGCTCCCAAGGGATATATCTATTTTGACCTCAATGGAATGATTGATGAAAGGGTCCTTCTCAGCACCAGGGTGGATATTTGTTCAGACAAAGGCATCTATACCGGTGTCGTGGGGGTGAAGAATCGTCATCTTTTAACCGCTGAAGACCTGAAACGTCCGATAAGCATTTCGGATCTCTGGATTGACGTGGGAGCGGAGGGTGCTGAAGAGGTCAGGAGGTGGGGGATCGAGATCGGCGATCCCATTGTGTTTCATCCTAATTTTCAAAAAATTGGCAAGGATACGATACTCAGCAAGGCCATTGATAACCGCGCGGGCTGTGCCATCCTGATTGATTTGGCCGAGAGGATGAAGTCAAAGAAAATAGATTATCAACTTTTTTTCGTTGCCGCTACGCAGGAAGAAGTAGGCTCGCGGGGAGCAAAGGTCGCTGCTCAAACACTCAAACCTGATATAGCAATTGTCATTGACACCGTTCCTGCTTCCGATCCTATTACTCCACCCCAACAGGCAACATCGGAATGCGGAAAGGGACCGGTTATCCGCTCTATGGATGTCAATGCCTTGGGATGGGGAACTATTTATTCAAAGAAAATTCGGGAGAGGCTGATTCATACAGCCCTAAAGAATAGGATCCCTCTTCAGAAGGATATTTTCAGGACCTGGACGGATGCCTCCACCATCCATACATCTGGAAGAGGCATCCCCTGTGGTGGGCTCTACATCCCCCGCCGCTATAGCCATTCGCCCATGGAACTGGTGAAATGGTCCGATGTGGAGAGGACAGCGAACCTTCTTTACCTCTTCTTAAAAGAACTCCGCTCGGCAGATATCGACGATTTGATCCGTAAGGTCTGAATTTACTTTTATCTTTATGAAAATCAAATGAGGCATTGACTCCATCCTGAACTTTTCACTTCCCAGAAGTTTAAAAAAGGTGTATATTACAACCCGTATTTCACAATTAATAACCCTGACGTGGAGGGTGGGATAACTTCTTTTAATATTTATATAGATGCAATATAACATTGTTAAAAGAACATTATAATGCAAAAAAGGGCTCTTATTAGATCATCCAGGGCTTAATAGAAGCCCTTCAAGGGGCTGTGAAACCTGGTTTTTAGGATAAACGTCGAAGCAGTATAATAATTGTTGGACGAAAATGAGAAAATAGAGATGAGATAAAAACATCTTGCATCTGTGTTGCGAATGTGACACAATAAGATTATGAAAACAGCAGTCGTCCACGCGCGCATTGAACCGCAAACAAAGCAAAAGGCCGAAGGGGTTCTTCGCAAGCTTGGCCTTACTCCCACGGAGGCGATCCGCATCTTCTACCGGCAGATATCCCTCCGTGGCGGCTTGCCTTTCCCGGTCGCGATTCCGAACGAGCTTACGGCGTCCACCCTGGAGAAGAGCCGTCGCGGCGAAGACGTTCGGGAATTCGAGTCGTTAGAGGCAATGTTCAAGAACTGGGAGAAATGAAGAAGGTCTCGCAGACCAGGCAGTTTTCCCGGGATATCAAGCGCATGCGGAAACGAGGGAAGGACCTGCACAAGCTGCAGGAGGTTGTCAAGCTTCTGGCCGAGGGCACTCCACTTCCAGCGAACCACAGAGACCATCCACTCATCGGACCGTGGCAGCCGTCGCGCGACTGCCACATTGAGGCCGACTGGATCTTGATTTACACTGCAGATAAAGACTCGTTTCGGCTTGAACGGACCGGCACGCACAGCGACCTTTTCAAGAAATGAGATCGTCCAACAATCGGCTACACCGGATTGCCAATAAACCTGGCAACCGGTGAGCTTTGGCGTTAGCACTGAAAAGGAGGATACTATGAAGTCAGTAGATCAACTAGCAAAGAAAGCAATGGGGCTTAGGCCGACAGAACGAATTCGGTTAGTTGAGGCCATTTTATACAGCCTTGACAAGCCAGATCCGGAAATCGAAAAGAGCTGGATAGCTGAATCGGAGGCTCGATATAAGGCTTATAAACGAGGAGAGCTTGAGGCAATTGATTGGGAAGAAATCAGAAAGAGGTATGAACGTTGAAGGTTCGGCTGATATCTCCGGCTAATATTGAATTGGATGAGGCTGTACGGTACTACGACCACCAATTACCTGGGTTGGGTTTTCGCTTTTTCCAAGAAACATCTGCAGCTATCGAGCGTATTAGGCTTATGCCAGAAGCATGGTCAAAAGTAGGCCAGCGAACACGACGCTGCATACTAAAAGGTTTCCCCTATGCTCTTCTTTACGTGATAGAAAAAGAGGAAATTCTAATCACGGCGGTAGCGCATCTTCACAGAGATCCGGAACATTACAAAGATAGAATCATGTAAATCTGCTAACAAACGGCTCCACCGGGTCGCCGATAAACCTGGCTCCCGGTGAGCCTTGACGTTACTCTCACTTTCAACTCGTAATCTTCGATTCCTGATTATGGTTGTCCGTAATGACTTGTGGGTGAAATCGATATTTAAGATTTATTTTGAAATTGTCAGTTAGGTCAAATTCCCCCATAACACTCAATCCCTCACCCCACCCCTTCCTTCAATGAGGAAAAGGGAAGAGTGAGGGGATGAGAATTACCTCAGGCCGTCTTCTTTTTTAGCCTCGTCTTTTTTTAAACCACCAATTCTTGGATGCGGTCGGCCTGAATTTGTGACAACGATCGCTACAAGGATCTCATCGGATCTGGGCGCATCCGGGACTCTCACCGTCATTGCATCAAAGTGAGACCGGACAAAAGCTGCATCCTTGTAATGGAGAGGGACATCAACCTCTGTTCCTGGGCCTCCCATTTTCTTGGCGGAAGGAATGATCGCCTTCCCTCCCCCTACTGCCTCCCGCAAATATGTCCCCAGTTTGGGGTGCAAGATGGCTGCAGCGTGCTCCAGCTCACCATCCACTCCCACGATGGCTGCCTTTCCGTAACTCTCGGCATTCTTAGAAGGTATCTTCAACGCCTCGACAGCCTTCTTCCCCAATATGCCCCCTAACTCCTCACCGATATCGATGAGTTCATCCAATTTCTCTACATACTTCCCCGCAAAGGGATTCTTAATCACTGCGATAGCAGCGGCTTTTCGAGTCGGTGGATCAACCTTCTTTCCCCCCTCGATCGCCGTCTCCTCTACGATGGTTACATATTTTCTGACTTCCATGTTTTCACCTCCGATGAATTAATGAAACAAATCGCATGGAGCATAGCGCAAAGCGCATAGCGAAAAGCTATAATTTCGTTAACAAAGAATCTAAAGAATCTGTCCAGACCACGTTCCCTTGTAAGGCAACGAGTGCGCCTTTTATCAATCCCTTCTGGCAGATCGAGTAGGCCTTTAACAGACCCTTATTCAACGCCTCTTCAATCTTTTCCTGAGATAATTTTCCAACTTTGATGGTGACCCATTCTCCAGCGATATCGGTATCCGGGTAGATCTTTTCTGCCAGAGACCTCACGATATTTGGGTTTTCGACATTGGTGAAGTTTCCAATAACCGTGGCTGCCGCATCGGAGAAGGCCGCCGTCTGAGAGAGGGCCGTTGCCGCCGAAGCTATCCCCTTGGTAAAACTCCTTCCTCCGAGTCCACTGGTTGCCACTCCACCTATCCCCATGGTGGGATCAATTGAAATGAGATAAGTAGGTTGTTTTGCATCGATCTCCATTTTTACTCCTACTCTTGCCACTTCCCCTTCTCTCAATCGAATGGCAATATCTCCTCCATTATCCACGATGATTTTTGTTCCACCCCGGCCGAATATAAAATCAGCAACCATATCAGAGGCTGTTCCAGCCACTGCAGCAAGAGGAGTTAAATCTGGTTCCTCCATCTTCTTTGTCGCTTCAATCATTCTTCGAACAATCTCGGGGAAGGTATCCTCAATTTCCAACTCCTTTGATTTCCTTTTGATTAGAGGAAGAAATTTTGCTAAGTCCTCAAGGACCCTCATCGCCAGATGCGCCCCCTCTTTCGCTAATGTGACAAGAGGTTTTCCCTTCTCGAAGACGCTGATGAACATCCGCATCGGGCCGTAGTCAACGAGAACGGTGCCGTTGGATAAAGTTTGAATAGGATTATGTGTGTATATTTTCTCGGCCGACTGGATACTCATATCTGCCAAACCACAACAACTGTTGGAATACACTTTTAAAAATCCCTCCCTGCCTCCCTTTGCTAAAGGGAGGAGAAAATCCCCCCTTTACTAAAGGGGGGCGAGGGGGGATTATTTTATTGTGGCTTGAAGCTTAGAATTTTCTGATCCCTCCTTATCCCCTTCAGGATATCTTTCAGTTTTCGGATCTTCTCTTTATGACCCCCCATCTCCAAATATTCTTTCAAACGCATTGTATATTCAAGAGGAACAACAGTCGCTGGAGTGGGAACATAGGTAAAAGCTCTGACCATCACCTTCTCGACATCTACCAAGAAAGTGATTCCTCCGCCTGGAAGGATATAGGCTGGCGCTCCGCCCACGGTCAACTTCGCCCGGTTTTGATGAATGGCTTGGTTGAGTTTAACGGGTATCTTCGTAACCCCTGCCCTTGCACTCCCACCCGACCCACCAATAAAAACCGCTGAAACTCTTGATGGCTGACAGTTAGAGGCAATCATCTCCACTGCCATTTTCGCTTTCGGACTCAATTCAATCTGGGTAAACTTCCTATCCTTTCCCAGACGAAACATGGCTGCTCTTTCAGCCGTCGTCTCGGTGATCAGGACAGTCATCCCTGGTTTCGTAATCTTTATGTTAAACCCTTCTATAATCTCAAGGGGATCCTCAATGGGTGTTCCTCCCCAACCCCGACCATGCTCTCCAAAATATCTGCCGGGGGTAGATCGCCTCGCTTTCAATCGTATGCCACTATATTTTGCACCCAGCTCTCTTCCTGCGGCATGCTCTGTGAATTGCCCGATCAGATGAGCATCGAGGACAATCACCTCATCTGCAGCGCCTAAAAAATATCTACCGAAAAGACCCATGGAGGCGCTGCCACAACCCACTCTCATCCTCTTTCCCGTCTCACCATCAATGACAGGAGCTTTCCCCACCTGAAGAACCATTTCAGCGCCATCCTCTACTTTAAGACGGATTTCTTTTTGATTGGCAATGTCAACAATTAGTTTAGCTACAGCGATGCCGTCTTTCCCAGTTAAGAGATTAACTCCTCCCAAGGAAAGAATTTTAGACCCATATTCCTCTGTGCAGAGATGTCCAACCTTCTTTTTTCCTATCAGGACAGGGGCGCCCTCATTGCCCATATGCAGATCTGTATCGACTTTCACTTTGATGCCACTATAACTTAACGGCGCCTCTGTGACGACTGTAACCACATCAATCCCCTTCAACCGAGATTGGACAATATATGGAGCAGGTTTGGCATCGGGGTAAGTGGTTCCAGCTCCAATGCCTGTAATCAACGGTCTACGAATGACCTCCTCATGATCTTCACCGACGATCTCCTTAACATCTTCATAACTCTGGAGTGGAATGTTACGAATTAGCTCTCCCTCTCGATTGACGAATCGTTGACAGGCTCCTGTGTTCCCAACCTTGATAGTGCAGGAGATCGGGCACGATGGACATTTAACGCCCTCCTCTCTCGGTTCTGGCGAAGGCCCGATTGCCTCCTTTGGGCAAACTTTGGTGCAAGCCTGGCAATCCACGCAGATTTCAGAAATAGAGGCTTTCTTTTCCGGCGCCATGGAAATGGCCTGGAGAGGACAAACCTCTATACACAAGCCACATCCGACACAGGTTTCCCAATCAACAATCATAGGCTAAATCCTTGTGGGGTCAAGGATTCGAGGGTTCGTGGGTTCAAGTTATGAGAAAATTTTTAAGGTTAAAAAATGCCTAACTCGACCCCTTAAACCCTTGCCCCCTAGAACCCATTTTATTGAGGCTTACTACTTACGATTTTTCCATTGGGGGGTGGAGTATTTCTGCTTACTCCAATCTTCATCACACCATCAATCAGCACTCCGGCAATTCCTGGGATATCACCTGCTTCAATGGCCGAGAGGGCATCTTTGCCAACCGATCCCATGGGTGCATCCATGATTACCAGGTCAGCTTCCTTTCCCACTTCAATGACTCCTCTATTCAACTTGTAAACTTTTGCTGTGTTGCCGGTGGCCATGGCAATGGCTTCTTCTGCTTTCACACCACAGAGGGAAGCTAAAAAGTTGATCACCCTGAGAATTCCGAGAGGGATCACACCCGTCCCAGAGGGAGCGTCATTCCCGATGATGATTCTTGGGTATGCCTTCGCCTCTTTCACAATCTTCATCACATCCACAATCATCTTTGAATTTCCACAATGGACAATTTCCAGAATAAGAGATGTTTTTCGAATCAATTTTTCTGCTTCCAGAAGAGAGATAGCCGTGGGACCTCCATTAATATGGGAAACGATATCCGGATCGGTAGCGATCACATCATCAGCAGGAACGGTTGTGCTTCCGGGAATGGAAGTTCCGCCGGTATGCATCATCACCACCATCCCATATTTCTTCGCCCATTTGACCATGGGCGCTGCATCTTTGGGCCTCTTCACCCCCCCCAAGCCGATTTCCCCTACCACCTTCACGCCTTCTCTTGCCAATTCCTCAAAATCTTTCTCCTGCAAACCAGGCTCAAGAATAAGGCCTCCACCCAATACCTTTACACCTGCAGGTCTGGCACTGGCAAATGACTTAGCAGCAAGGATCGCCAGGGCCTTCGTTCCTGCAACATCCTTCGGCCTTCCAGCAAGATGAACCTCCCCTGCTGAGATAAGGGTGGTGACTCCTCCGTGGAGCGAAGATTCAATAAAGTCCAGCATCTTTTGCCTGGGTGTAAAATCTCCGAGAACAGGATGGCAGTGCGAATCAATGAGCCCGGGGGTAATGGTCATTCCTCCAATATCCATCACCTGGTCTACTCCTCTGGAGTCAAGGCTCTTCTCCTTGCCGACGGCTTGAATCAATCCTCCCTCTATCATAAGGGTATCCGCATTCAAGACGGGATTAGAAATATTCCCTGAAACCAAGGCGCCAATATTCTTGATCATCAGTTTAGCCATTTCGAACCTCCCCTTTCATAAAAATCGCAAAGCGCATAGCGCATAGAGCATAGCGAAAAAATTTAATGATCAATGGTAAATTGTCAATGGTCATTGATCCTTGTTCATTGATCATTGGTAATTGATTGTCTTTTTTGAACGGCTTCCAACACTCTTTCTAAGTTTGCTGGAAGATGATAAATTCTCTGCCCAATGGCATCTGCAATGGCATTCAAAATCGCTGGCGCAGATGGGATGAGAGCTGGCTCTCCAACACCTTTCGCTCCAAATGGACCAGTGGGCTCCTCCTCTTCAACAATGATAGGAATGACCTCTGGAATATCCTTTGATGTCGGGATGAGATAATTGACGAAAGAGGTTGTCTCTCCCGGAACGAATTCTTCCATTAAAGCAAATCCCGTCCCCATTGCTACCCCCCCCATGATCTGGCCAATCACATTCATTGGGTGGATGGCCTTCCCGACATCGTGACTGGCGATCACCCGATTGACCTTCACCTTTCCCGTTTCTGTATCCACCTCCACTTCTGCCAGGTGGGTGGCAAAGGCATAAGTGGCATAAGGAGCCCCTTGCCCGGTCTCGGGATCGAGCCGGGTTGTCTCCGGATCGAAACGTCCTTCCCCCTTTAATATTTTTCCACATCTCTTTGCCACTTCTTTAATTGGAATGGAGGTTGTCAAACAGGTCCTCGATTTGACTTTTCCTTCTTCAAAGAAGAGATCCTTTTCATCGAGGTTTAATAGTTGACTTGCTTCCTTGATGGCCTCCTGTTTCAAATTTTTGATTGCACTAAGAATGGCATTCCCGGAGATATAAGTCTGGCGACTGGCTGAGGTAGCGCCAGCATCCGTGGTCAGGGCTGTATCCGCTCGAATCAGACGGATCTCTTTTAAAGAAATCCCTATCCCCTCAGAAGCAATCTGAAGAAGGATCGTATCAGAACCCTGGCCAATATCAGCTACCCCTGTGAAAAGTCGAATCTCCCCATTTGGACCGATCTCCATCTGCGCCGTGGAAGGGTTGGCGATCCCGGTATTGCCAATTCCATACCACATCGACCCAATCCCAATCCCTTTCTTGATAAATGGTTTTTTTGAATCGTTTTTGGAGATGGCCCCACGATCTCTCCATTCCTTCACTTTTTTCAACGTCTCCCCTATTCCAACACTGGCCATCAAGGTTTGACCGGTCGCTGTCTCAGAACCTACCCGAAGAGAATTTTTAAGGCGAATCTCGATGGGATCCATCTTCAAAGCTTGGGCGAGGAGATCCATCTGAGATTCGTGAGCAAAGGCCATTTGAGGAACTCCAAACCCCCGCATGGCGCCAGACCATGGGTTGTTGGTATAGGCCATCCGGCTCCTCACCTTCACGTTGGGAACCTGGTAGGGTCCGGTAGCATGGACAGCAGATCGAATGGCTACGGTTGCACCATATGAAGCATAGGCGCCTGTATCTCCTAAAATGTCCACTTCCACGGCGGTGAGCGTTCCATCTTTCTTCGCACCACTTTTATATCGAATTCTTAAAGGGTGACGTTTGGATGTAACCTGAAAAACTTCCTCTCGGGAGTAAATAATTTTCACAGGCTTTTTGAGATGGAAAACAGCCAATGCCAGCAAACACTGGACCGTGATGTCCAGCCTTCCTCCAAACCCTCCCCCGGTCGCACATTGGATGACCCTTACCTGATCCAATGGCAAGGAAAGAGCAGAAGCCATCTCCTTCTGATCGTAATGAACATTCTGCGTCGGGCAGACGACTGTAATTCTTCCTTCTTCATCCAGATAGGAAATCCCCGCATCGGGTTCCAAATAGGCATGGTCAACCCATGTGGTTGTATAGGTTTCTTCAACGATGACCTCCGCCTCTTTAAATCCTCTCTG
>Ga0100401_1001388_pt1 | contig 19698 bp, 19 predicted proteins | sample CryGeymeta201525_FD_80421 | JGI IMG/M metagenome (GOLD analysis project Ga0100401, IMG submission 80421) | Groundwater microbial communities from Crystal Geyser aquifers in Utah, USA - Crystal Geyser metaG 2015-25 | ecosystem: Environmental > Aquatic > Deep subsurface > Groundwater | place: USA... | reverse complement strand
TTATTTTTGGTACGAAGCTAGAAATAGGTGAATTATTTGAGATAATAATACTCTTATTCATATCGATGAACATGCTGATACTAGAGATAATAATAAACATCTTTTAAAACCAGATAGTTTTGATTTAGAAAAAGTTTTTTCATTTACAAATGAGGTTTTAAATGTAGGGGATTATATAATTCCTGCTTTGGAGGAATGAATTATTTCAGAAATAATTCAAATAAGAAATACACAAAATTTAGAAGATTATATATCTAAATATTATTGAGATGAAAATGTTTTAGATATTTGATTTATAGAATGAAGACTTCCTGAATCCCAATTTGAGAATCAAATTGGCCCTGTTTCTGAATGAAATAAATTAAATTCTAAAATGTTTCATAAAAATTGAATAATTCTGAATCTAGATTTAGATTTTTTTCAGAAAGAATTAGATTTTATAGATTATGATTTAAAGAAAAAAGTGATAAGAGATACTTTTGAAAAATCTAGTTTTATAACAGTTTCTACTTCTCCATTTTTTATTCAACAAGAGCTTGCAATCAAGGTTTTTAAGGATTTATTTTTAGATTTATAATAAAAAATCACAAATTAGATATTGATAAAAATAAAAATATAGATATAATATTATATGTTATTTATATAGTTTCTTAATTTGACATTAAAAAATATATGAATAAAATCATTAAATGAGACTTATTCTCATTTAATCTAATTAATTTATAATGATATAAATATGACATTAGTAATAAATGCACAAAATTTTGATGAAACTATAAAAAGTTGAGTTGTTTTAGTTGATTTTTGGGCTGAATGGTGTGGTCCTTGCCAAATGATGTTACCAATTTTAGATGGTTTTTCATCTGCAATGGAAGGTAAAATGAAAGTAGCAAAAGTAAATGTAGATGAATCTCCAGAAATTGCTTGAAAATTTAGAGTTATGTCTATACCTACTTTAATTGTTTTTAAAGACTGAGTTGCAGTTGAAACTATGGTTTGAGTACAACAACAATCAAAACTTGAAGAAGTTTGTAGTAAATATTTATAATTTTTTAAAATTTAAAATATAAATAAGACCGGTCTCTTTTGAGACCGGTCTTATTTATTATATTACATTTACCATATTGAAAAATGGTAACATTATAGCCATAATCAGTGTTCAAATTATTCATCAAACTATAACTATTACTAGTGGTTCAATCGCGGTTTGAATATTTTTTACTATTGAGTCTATTTCTTTATTCATTTTTAAACTTATCTTTATAAGTAAGTTTGACATATTTCATGTTTCTTCTCATATCTTTATTACACTTGCTAATTCAATTGGAAATAAGAAATTTTCTTTTCAACTTTGTATTTCATTTATTCACATAAGAGTACTTAATTCTATTCATTTACTAACTCTTGAACTTATTTCTTTTAAATTTCTTTCATAATAATCATTATCAAGTGCTCTTGAACTTATTTCTAAAGAGTTATTTATTATGATTCAATTTTTAAGTAAAATTCATAAACTAGAAGTAAATAAAGCTAATATCTTTTTTTTAATTAATGGTCAAAATATAGGAAATCTGATAATTATATAATCCCAATATATTTTTGTTTTTTTATTTTTTTTAAAAACTGATATTGAAATAATAATTAAGATTATAAAAAATATAATATATATAATATTTTCTTGAATAAATTTTGATGTTTTTATTACATTTTGTGTTAAACTAGGTAAATTTACTTTTGAATCAGAGTACATTTTTTCAATTTTTGGGATAACAAAAATCATAAATACTCATATCATTGCTATTGATAATGAAATTATTACCATCGGATAAATAAGAGCTCAAATTATCTTACTTTTTAGTTCTTTTGTTTTTTCTTCTTTTATTTTTATAGTTTCGATAGAATCTCAAAGTTTTCAAGTAACTTCTCACATTTCTATTATTGATAGATCAAAAATATTAAATATATGTGGAAATTTTTCAAAAGCACTTTTTAAATTATTTCATGTATTTAAACTTTCTATAATTGAATTTAATAATTTTTTCATATTTTTATTTTTAGTTTGATACATAATTATTTTCAAACTATTTATAAGAGGTATTCATGATTGAAGTAGACTTGATAATTGCTCCAAAAGATTTATCTTATCTTTTGAGCTTATTTTTATTTTTGAACTTTTATTATTTAATATTTTTTCAAAAAATAACTTAATATTTTCTAAATTTAAATTTTTAATCATAGTTTTTTAGATTAGTATCTTTATTTTATCATTTATCTTGAATTATTTCAAATAAACATATAATAATAACGATTATATTACTAAAAAAGAAAATATGTTTAAATTTTTTGGTGTAAGTAAAGAAGAAGAATTTGATGAAATATTTGAAGAAGAAGATGAAGTAGAAAATGCTAAATCAGAAAAAGAAGAAATATGACAAATTGCAGTTGATATTTTGGAAACTAAATTTGAAATTATATTATTAGCACCAGTTGCTGGTATTAGCCTAGATGAAATAGATATATCTTTTCATAACAATGTTTTAACTATAAGTTGAGAGAGATTTAGACCTGAAATTTATGCAAAAGATGTAATTGTTAGAAATAGTGAATGTTATTGGTGAGAATTTTCTAGAAATATAATATTACCTGAAAACCTAGATTTTGATAGTATAAAAGCTACATTGGATAATAATTTACTTATTATCACAGTTCCAAAACTTAAGTTTTCAAGCCAAAGTATAAGAATAGAAAAAATTTAATATTAATTTTAAGACCTGTGTTTTTTAAAAGAAAAAATGTAAGTGCTGGAGCAAAAAAAATAGATAAGGTTATTACCGGACTTATAATTTGAACAGCAGTAGCTTCAATGATTTGATTGTCAAAAACAAATAAATGAAAAGAAGTAACAGAAAATATAAAAAAAGAATCAGTTTGAGCATTTAAAAAATGATATAGTATTTTTTGAAAATGACTTGTATGAATAATAAAATTTTTTAATAAGAAATAATAATGAAAAAAATATTATTAACATTATTTTTGTTTTTTATATTTCAATTTTCTATTGTAAATGCTTGAAGTGATACCCCAAGTTGTGATAAACCAAATTTAAGTATAAAGAGTAAAATTGATATATGTAATGAAGCAGTTAAACCCTTTTTATCAAAAGAAAATTGAAGTATAATAAAATGATCATCTATTAGAAGTGTAGAGGATTTTGTTTGTTTACAAGATTCTCCAGAAGCTAGAGTTTTTCAGATAATTTTAGATACAGATTTTACAGAAATAGATTGTGAAATGGAAGAATATTTTCAAAGTTTAACTAATTCTAAAAATCTTTATTTCTGAAAAGAAGCTAAATTTAGTTATTTTGATTGAATCAATCATATATGGGAAAAATCAAAATATTTTGAAGATTTATATTCTAATTCATGTGTTGAAGTTTCTTCTAAAGCAGCAAAATATATTGAAAATTGAGCTTATACTTTAGATGAAGAAAAACCATCAGTTTCTATTTCTGAAGCTAAAGAATATCTAGATTGAAGTTGATGAGATTGTCAAAATTTAATAAAATTAAAAATAAGTATTTTTAATAATGTAGCATTTAATGTTTTACAATTAAACAAAGCTCAAGTTTCAAATGATCAAAAGAAATTATATGATCAAGAACAAAGAACTAAGTATAATAAAGTTTTAGATTTAATGATGATAAATCTATGATATATAGAAAGAATTTGGATGAAATGGCCAAGTAAAATAAAAAATGCATTATAAAAAAAGAAGAAATTTTATTTCTTCTTTTCTTTTTGATGTTCTCAACAATAAGGACATATTTTCATTTTTTTATTAATTCTTTTTTTACAATGATGACATTTTTTCTTTGTTTTTCTTCTCCAAATAATAAATAAAAACCAAAATAATCATAGACTAAATATTAATCATATTATAAAATATGGATTAATTCAAACGCTTTTTACTATATAATCAACACTAAATTCTTTTGCAGAGTTGAATTTTATTTCCTCTCATTTATAATTTTCATATGCTAATTCAATTATTGCTTTAATTTTCTTTTGTTCTATTGTTTCATTTATTCTCTCCCAAGGATAAATAAAAGTTTTATCTTCTATATTTTTCTTTGAGTAATAATCAGAAGGTGACCAATACTTTATAATTTTTTTTCAATCTTCATCATATGCTTCATATGGAAATCATTTCCATTCCTCATTAAATATTCTTTGAGTATTTGGTAAAGTATTTCAACCATTATCATTTATAGGTATGTAATCAACTATTTTTTCTCATATTATAGCACCATCTTCATTTTCTATTATTTCTTTTCAAACTCATTTTATTTGATTTCAGTCTTCATCTATTAATGTTATTTTTCAAGTAGGTTTTATATGAGTATTTCAGTCATTATTGAAAGGTATTCAAAAATCAATTACAAAATCTTCATTTGTTGTTCAAGAATTACTATTTTGATTATTACTTCAAGTTCAAGAATTATTGTTTGTATTTTCAGAATCTGTATTTCAATTATTATTTGTTATACTATCAATTATATTTCATAATCAAAAATCATCTATACATTTTCAATCTATTCTACTTTTTGTTAAGTCTCAAAATGGACAATTATCTAAAACTATAGCTCATCAAGCATATCAAGTAGTAGGTCAAACATTAATTGTAGTATCTCAAGGAGTTCAATTATCTATTATTTCTCAATCTACTGTTACTAAAATTAATACTCAATAATCTACATTTATTTTGATTTGTCATCCAGATCATGAATTCTCATCTCAATTATTTTTGAAAAATATTGCTCAATAGTGTCATCCAGGAGTAGCATTTGTAGGTATATTTATAGAAAACTCAATATCTCTTTCTTCTAAAGGTCAAATATTAAAATTTTCAGTATTTATATTTATCCAACTTGCTAATTCTTGATCTGGATTTACAAGTTCGCTTTTTCTTACAAAAGTTGGATTTCAAGTAGTATCATTTGATACGAAATCTGATTTTCAAGTATGAATAATTAAAGCATCATTACTTTTATTTATCAGTTTTGCAGTTTTAATTACAGTTTCACCTGGTTGTGCATCTATTTCATATTTTATAGGAGATACAATTAGATCTATATTTCCAGCGTATGTGATATTATTAGTTCATAATAATATAGAAAAAAGTAATATAATATTTAGGTATTTTTTCATAATAATTTTATTTTTAATTTTAATTTAGCTTATTTTATTAAAAAAAAAATTAAAATCAAAAAAAAGACAATTTAATTGTCTTTTTTTATTTAGTTTTTATTAAAATTTACCAGTTACAGTAAATGTAATTGTATCTTGGTAATCACCAGCTTGTGTTTGAGCATCTGATGTAGCAGAAACTGTAAAAGTTAAATCTTGAACAGTACCATCTAATTTTTCAGGTTTATTTGTAGTATATATAACATTTTCAGTTAAATTACTATTTACTTCTACAGTAGTACTACCAGATGAAGTAAAACCAGCAACTGTAGAATCTATTGTATTAACAGTAGATGCAAATGTATATGATTCATCAACACCATCTGTAGTTAATGAATTAATTTGAAATGCATTATTAGCAATATTTGTTAATCAACCACTTCCTGATCTAGCTGTAATATTTACACCATCTTTAGCGTTTGTACCAACTTCAATATCAATAGTACCACTTGCAGTATTACCTGCAATTAATGTACCTAAATCAATTTGAGTAGCAGATATTGTCATATTTAAACTAGGTAATACTTTTGCTTTAACTTTAATTCCAGAAACAGAACCAGTTGCAAAACCTGGGAATGCATCATCCCAAACGATAGCAGAATCAAATGCACCAGAACCAGAAACTGTACCTGTACCAATATTAGAAGCAGCAAATGTTGTTCCTAATGTTGTTGCAGTCATAGCTGCAATAGAAGCTATAGCTATAGCTTTTTTTATTTTTGTTTTTAACATAATAATATTATGATAATAAAATAATATAAATTTTTTGCTAGCAAGGGGAAAAGATTATTTTGTTCTTTTACCTTAGCACTGATATAATAACATACTTTTAAATTGTTTGTCAAAAATTTTACTATTGTTTTAGTTGTAATAAATTTTTAGAAATATTTATTTATTAAATATTGGCTTATTATAGATAATATAATAATATAATTTTTATTTATTAACAATTATAAAAATTATTGAATTTCTTTGTTTTTTGAATAGAATTAAGTTTCGTATAATTATTTAATACAAAATAATGACATTAGAAATACTAAAAAGGTATAATATTAAAGCTAAAAAATCTTTGTGACAAAATTTTTTAGTAAATGAAAATATAGTAAATGAAATTTCAGAAGTTATAGAAGTAACTTGAAAAAATATAATAGAAGTTTGACCTGGTTATTGAGCACTTACTGAAAAACTTATAAATAAAAAACCAAAAAGCTTAAATTTAGTTGAGCTAGATAGAGAAATGATTGATATCTTAAATAAGAGGATTGATAATTGAGATTTTAGTTTAGACTGAGTTGATTTTACTATAAATAATATTGATGTATTAAAGTACATACCATCTTTTTCAAATTATAGTGTTATAGCAAATATTCCATATTATATCACAAGTCCTATTTTGAGACACTTTTTGTATGATGTTGAAAATAAGCCTGAATCTATGGTTATACTTATGCAAAAAGATGTTTGAGATAAGATTCTTTGAAAATGAAAAGAAAAAACTTCTGTTTTATCACTTTTTGTTGCTAAAAAATGCAATGTAAAAGATGTTCTATTTGTGTGAAAAGAGAACTTTATTCCAGCACCAAAAGTAGAATCAAGTGTTTTACTTTTTGAAACTCATAATTTATATGATCATATAAATGATAAAGAATTTATGGATTTCATAAAAAAATGATTTAGTGAACCTAGAAAAAAATTATCTAAAAATTTAATTAAGTTTTGATATGATAAAGACTTAATTATACAAGTTTTTTCTAAATACTCTATATGAGATAACACTAGATGAGAAGATATAAATATAGCAACTTGGTGCAATCTGTTCTTAGAATTTAACAAATAATTAACTAGAAAAACTTGATGAATATACATTTTTTTTTATAATCGTGTTTCCAGAAAAAGTTAAACTATAAAAGTTGCTTACTATTTAGTAAATAATTTTTTATTTATAAATTAATAAAAAAATATGCATACAAAAGCTATAGTCCATATAATGACTAAGTCTAGGATGAAGAGTGAAGTGTTTACATCCGATATTGATGCTATAGAAGAAGTATCTGAAAAATATTGAATTAAAAATGTAATTTTTTATAAATGAGAAAAAATAGAATATGCTGATTTAATAAATAAGTTAAAAAAATTAGGTATATTTCTATATAATTATTCTAATAAAGAAGATTTAAAAGAAAAAGCTATAGAATTTTCTAAAGATTACGAAATTATTTTTGTTAATACAGCTATAGAATTATTAATAAATACTGTAAATGAAGTAAGATCAGCATTATGACATATTGTTTCAGATAATCCAAACATTTTTAGAAATAAATTTTTGCAAAGAGATCTTTTACAAAAACATAATCCAGATTTAGGTGTTAAATTTGTTAAATGAACTGTTGATGATTTCAAATTGGAAGAATTAGAACAATATATAGGATATCCATTTATTATAAAACCAATAGATTGAGTTCAAAGTTCTTGAGTTGCAAAGATAAAAAATAAAAATGATTTTTTAGATTATGTTGGTCATTATAAAGAATTTCATGATAGATTAGAAGCTAGATGAATAAATAATAAAGAATTAATAGTTGAAGAATTTATAGATTGAACACTATATTCTATAGATTATTATGTAAATAATGATTGAAAAACATTTTTATCTAAACCAGTTAAAGTTAGACTTTGAGTTGATGTAAATGTAAATGATTATTGTAATATTGCTAGAATTTCATCTGAAAAGACTGAATGAGAATTTAAATGAAAAAAACTTAAACTATTTGTAAATTCAAATGTAATTGCAACATGAATTAAAAATACTTTTGTTCACCATGAATTTAAAATAAATAGTAGGTGAGAACTAAAAACTATTGAACTAAATGGTAGATTATGATGAGGTAGATTAGAACTTATGAATAGAGCATATTGAATAAATATGTATGAAATCGTTTGTAATCCAGAAATTAAGATACCAAAACTAAAAGAAAATAATATAGTTGTAAATATATATGCAAATAAAAGATGAATGCTTAGAGAATTTAATCATAAATTACTAGAAAAAATAAGAAATAAAAAATCAGTTTACTGAATTGATACTGAGGAAGTTTATGTTTGAAAAGAAATTTGATTAACAAAAGATTGATTTATAAAAATTTGAAATATTAAATTAGCAAATAAAAATTATGAAGAATTAGCTTCAGATTTTAAATATATTAAAAAACATTATTGAGATTTGTTAATTATTGATGAATTTGATGAAAATAAAAAAATAAAAAAGAAAAATATATTTAAAATATTTAGAGAATATTTGAATAGATAAAAACTCCCTTTGGGAGTTTTTAAAATTCTTTACTTTTTAACAATTATACATAAAATAAGCCAAATTATTAACAATATTGTGAAAAACTATGGAATTAAAAAATATTAGAAATTTTTGTATTATTGCACATATTGATCATGGTAAATCTACACTTGCTGATAGACTTCTTGAAATCACTTGAACAATAGATAAAAGAGATATGAAAAATGGTCAAATGCTTGATACAATGGAATTGGAACAAGAAAGAGGTATTACAATAAAACTTACACCAGTTCGTATGAATTGGAAAGGTTATCAAATGAATATAATTGATACTCCTGGACATGTTGATTTTCAGTATGAAGTTTCTAGAAGTTTGGCATCTGTTGAAGGTGCTCTTTTAATAGTGGATGCTACTCAATGAATAGAAGCTCAAACTTTGAGTAATGTTTATATGGCAATAGAAAATGATTTAGATATAATTCCAGTCATAAACAAGATAGACCTTCCTGCAGCTGATTTTGATAAGGTAGCTGATGAAATAATAAACCTTTTAGGTTGTGATAAATCTGAAATTATATGAGTTTCTGCTAAAACATGAGAAAATGTAGAAACTATTTTAGATGAAGTAATAAAAAGAGTATCATCTCCAAAAGTTTATTCAGATAAAAATCCAGATAATGATGAATTAAAAGCTCTTGTTTTTGATTCTCAATATGATGCATATAGATGAGTAGTTTCTTATGTAAAAGTTTTTCAAGGTGAAATTAAAAAAGGTGATACTTGTCATTTTTTAAATACAAATAAAAAAATAGAAGCACTTGATGTAGGTTATTTTTCTCCTGGTTACACAAGTTACAAAAAAATAGAATTAGGTACTATTTGATATGTAGTTACTTGATTAAAAACTATCAGAGATGCAAAAGTAGGTGATACTATGTGGAAACCAGAAAATATAGAATGACCAAAAGAAAAACCAGAAAATGCAAAACCAATAGAATGATTTTGACTAGTTACTCCTTTTATATATGCAGGTATATTTGCTATGGATAGTAGTGAATATCCATTGTTAAAAGATGCTATGGAAAAACTAGTTTTAAATGATTCTTCACTTTTTGTTGAAACAGATGTTTCACCAGCTTTATGACACGGTTATAGATGTGGATTTTTGTGATTATTACATTTAGAAATAGTAAAAGAAAGATTACTTAGAGAATTTGGTATGGATGTTATAATGACAGCTCCACAAGTTACATATAGAGTAGTTTTACTTTGAGATAAAAGATCAGAATATTCTAGATTTCTCCCAGAATATATTGATAATGAAAAATGACAAAAATGCACTAGAATTTTAATCTCAAATCCAGAAGAGCTTCCAAATAGAGAAAAATACTTGTATATAGAAGAACCAATTGCAAAAGTAGAAATAATTACTCCACTTGAATATGTTTGAAATTTGATGCAATTAAGTCAGGAAAGAAGGGGAAATTTTAAAAATCAACAATTTATAGATAGTGATAGGGTAATGCTTACTTATGATTTACCTATGAATGAACTAATTTGAGATTTTTATGATGAAATAAAATCACTTAGTTCAGGTTATGCTTCTCTTAATTATGAATTTCTTCGCTATAGTGAAGATGATTTAGTTAAACTTGAAGTTGTAATTGCAGATGAAAAAGTAGATGCACTAGCATTTATTTGTCATAGAAAACAAGCTCGTTATTTATGATGAAAATTGTGTGCTAATTTAAAGGAATCAATTCCAAAAGCACTTTTTACAATCAAGATTCAAGCAGTTGTTTGATGAGATATCGTATGAAGAGAAGATATATCAGCAATGAGAAAAGATGTAACTGCAAAACTATATGGTTGAGATATAACAAGAAAGAAAAAATTACTTGAAAAACAAAAACAAGGTAAGAAAAAAATGAGACAATTTTGAAAAGTAAGTTTACCTAGTGAAGTATTTGTTAATTTATTAAAAAAATAGTAGACATGTCTACTATTTTTTGTATATTTAAAATAATAATATTTATATTTAAATATGTTTACAAAATTTCTAAAAAGTATTTCTTCAAAAAATGTAGTTTTACTTAAACCACTTATGAAAAATAACATCATGCAAAATCCTGTTATTTTTTGATATTCAAAAATTTCAGATTTAAAAGATTATAGATATATTTATCTATGAAATCTTTATGCACAAAAAGCAAAGTTACAAAAAGTATTTAATAGAATAGAAAGAAATAAATCAAAACTTGAAGTTGCTCAATATGAAATACTAAAAAAAGAAATAAAGTTTATATATAGGAAGATAGATTTTTTAAAAAATGTATATGATTTTGAAGCAAATAAAATAGATTCTAAGTACAAAATATCATATCCAGAATTTGATTATGATTACTATAATAAGATATTTTTTTGAGTTACTAAATCTGATATTTTAAAGGATATAGTTATAACTGAGCAAGAAGAATACAATCAATTTATAACAAAAAACCAATTAATAGAACTTTTAAGTTTTTCAGTAGAAAAGATAACTTGATTAAAATATAAATTTTGAGCTTATGCTTTTATGTCACACTCATCTTGAGTTTTGGTTATACCAAATAAAAAATTATATTCTAATCGTGAATTAGTTACACTTTTTTTCCATGAAATGACTCACTTTTTTAGAAGATATAATAATATAAGAAATTTTGGTACAAATTATGGATTTTCAGATTATATGAAAATAGAAGAATGATTTGCATTATATAATGAATATTTATATGGTGAAAAACTTATACCTTGATTGAAATACAATGCTTATTATGATGCTTGTTACAATATATTGTTAAATAAAAAATATAATCAAAAACAAAGAATAGAACATATATACAAAATACTAAAAGTTAAATGATTTAGTCGTGAAAAATCACTTCATTATTATTATCGTTTTCATCGTTATACAAGTCTTTGAGCAAAGCAATTTTTTCTTAAAGATTTAGTTTATACAAAATGATATGAATTAGTTAATAAAAAAATAAATACTAATTCAAAATATTATGATATATTTTTTTCTTGAAGAATAGGTATGTCACTAATAAAAGCAAAACTTTATAATACAACTAATAATTTTGATACTAAAAATTATTTTGAATCTATATTAGTTGAAATACAAAAAAAGATATGAAGTTAATCATATCTTTTTTTATATTTTAATATTTATACTTATTTCTATATCATCATTTCATGCAACTGGATTTTTCATTTTAAATATATTTAATCCTGGTTTTATAAAAATTGGTTCGTTAGGAATATCTTTTTTATTTAATAGTAAATTTATTTTTTCAATTACATCACTTGGATTAGTATTTGCTTTTATTAAATAATCATCAGCTCATGCTTGCATAGCAGTTTTGATTTTATCTTTATCTACTATATTTGTAAACATAATAATCTTACTTCTTGAAGATGTTTGATTTTTTATTGCTTCAAGAGTTTCAAATCAATTCATTGTAGGCATCATTATATCTAACAAAACTATATCTGGATTAAATTCTCAGATACAAGTTAGTCATTCTAATCAATTAATTGATTCTTTTACTTCAAAACCTTCTTTTCTTAATTTTAATGCATACATTTCGCTTAAAATTTTATCATCTTCTATTATTAATACTTTTTTCATAACTTATTTTTATCTATTAAACTATATTTAACTCAAAACTGAAAGTACTTCATTTTCAAAGTTCAGATTTCACTTTTATCTCACTTCAAAAATCTTTTATAAAATTTTTACAAAGAGCTAGTCATATACCTAATCAACTTGTATTATTTCTTTGTAAGCTTGATTCTATTTGACTAAATTTTTCAAATATTGTATCAATTTTTTCTTTTGGAATTCATATACCATTATCTATTATTTCAAATTTAACTTTGTTTTTTATTTTAGTTGCTTTTATGATTATTTTTCATCATACATCAGTAAATTTTACTGCATTATTTATCATATTTATAAAAACTTGTCTTATCTTATCTGAATCTATATTTATTTGTTTTTCTTTTAAATTTTTATCAATTTCTATTTCTAAAGAAACATTTTTATTTTCTACTTCTAGAAATATATCATTGTAGACAGATTTTAATAAATCAGTAATGTTTATATTTTTCATATAATATTCCATCTTTCATGATTCTATTTTTGAAATTGCTAATATATCATTAACCAAATTTATTAATCTTACTGAACTATCGTAACAGTGGTTTAGAGATCTTCTGGCTTCTGTAGATATTTCTCACATATCTCATTCTAGTATCATTGAGATATATCATCTAATTGAAGTTAATGGTGATCTCAATTCATGTCATACAATTGATATAAATTCATCATTTTTATTTTTGCTCATTTTTATCTTTTAATATATATATTTATATTTTAATATTCTTTTCTAAAAAAAGCCAAAAAATCACCTAATTTTGTTTTGACAATTAGTACTTTTTTAATATAATAACCGGGCTTTTTTCAAAGCTATGACTATGGTGCTCGTAGTTCAGTTGGTTAGAATGCCAGATTGTGACTCTGGAGGTCGAGGGTTCGAACCCCTTCGAGCACCCCATTAAGTTTCTCTTGCGATGATTGACTTTAGTCAAGAATCGGAAGGAAAGTTACATCGAGCGATAGCGAGATGAAAACCTTATATATAAAAATTAAAAGTTTTTAAGTAGAAAGTGTATAAGTCCTAAGCTTACTTTTTACTACATAGATTTTTAATTATTTCTTTATTAAAGCCTTAAAAAATTAAGAATTATTTAAAAATGATAGCTATCTTATTTATAGATAGTATATTTTATTTTTTTAACTTATATTTGCCATGGTTGCAAAAAAACAAGATTTAACTCTATTTGAAGAGTTATTTGCTGCATCTCCTGAGATTAAATATCCAAAACAAGGAGAAGTTATTTCTGGTACTATTATTAAAATCGAAAAGAAAAACATTTTAGTAAATGTTAATAATCAATTTACTTGATTAGTAGTTGCTAAAGAAGTAGGTAATACTATTGATTTAAACGATTTACAAGCAAATCAAGAAATCGAAATTATGGTTTTAGGTGACTCAGTAGAAAGAGGTTTATTAATTCTTTCATTAAAAAGAGCTAATCAAATCAAAAATCTTTCAAATCTTACTAAATATAATGAATCAAGTGAGATTATTACTGTTAGACCAACTGAAGCTAATAAATGAGGTTTACTAGTTGATATTGACGGATTAAAAGGGTTTATACCTGTTTCACAATTAACTCCTCTACATTATCCTAGAGTTGAATGAGCTGATCCTGAAAAAATTCTTGCTCACTTAAATTGATTAGTAGGTGTTCCTTTTAAAGTTAGAGTTATAAATGTAGATGAAGCTGGTAAAAAAATTATCTTCTCTGAAAAAGCTGCTATTGAAGAAAATAGAGGTGAAGCATTAAAAAACTTAAAAGAAGGTGATATTGTTGAAGGTACTGTATCAGGTATATTATCATATGGTTTGTTCGTTACTTTTGAAGGTTTAGAAGGTTTAGTTCATGTTTCTGAAATAGATTGGTGACATGTTACTGATCCATCAAAATTTGCTAAAGTTTGAATGAAAGTAAAAGTAAAAGTTATAGGACTTGATAGTGAAAAAATTTCATTATCTATTAAAAGATTAAAAGAAAATCCATGGGATATTCTTGCAAAAAATTCAAACTTAATGATTCTATTACTGCTCCAATCTCTAGAATTTCTAAATTTGGTGCATTTATGGATTTAGAAGGTGGAATACAAGGTTTAATTCACTTATCTGAAATTTCTCATGGTGTTGTAAAAGATATTAGAGATCATATTAAAGTTGGTGAAGAGGTAACTGCAAAAATTATCAATTTTGAACCTGAGAAAAAAAGAATTGGTTTATCATTAAAAGCTTTACAAGAAGCTCCTGCTGATATGCCTAAAGTTGAAGCTACTCCAGTTGAAGCTAAAAAAGAAGAAGCGAAAGCTGAATAATTTAAAATTTAATACAAAATATTTTTGGGAAGTAGATATTTTCTACACAAAGATATTTATTTAAAGACTACCTGTTCGATTTATCGAATTAGTCTTGATTTAATAACTAAAACAAGGAAAAAATGCAAAAAACAATATTAAATTCAATGTTTGATAATCTATTACACATTGGTAATAAAGCAAATTATTGGAATCCAAAAATGAAAAGTTATATTTACTGAACTGTTAATGGTATTCATGTAATTAATTTAACTATAACTGCTGCAAAAATTGAAGAAGTTAAAGCTGAATTAAAGGAATTACATATGAGTGGTAAAAAAATTCTTTTCGTTGCTACTAAATTACAAGCTAGAGATGCTATTTCAAAACTTGCTTCTGAATCAGGACATTTTTATGTTTCAGAAAAATGGGTTCCAGGTTTATTAACAAATTTTAAAACTATAAAAAGAAGAATTGCAACTTATATGCAATTAGATAAAGATTTAAAAGGTGGAGCATTTGATAGTTTATCTAAAAAAGAAAAAGCATCAAAAATGCTTGAATTAGATAAATTAAACAAAGCATATGCTTGAGTAAAAGAAATGAAAAAAATCCCAGATGCAGTTTTTGTTATTGATGGTATTTTTGAAGAACAAGCTATTTCAGAAGCGAATTCATTAAAAATATTAGCATATGCAGTTTTAAACACAAATGGTGATGATAGCGTTCTTAAAAATTGTATTCCTGCAAATACTAACTCAGTAAAATCTATTGATTATATTGCTGCAGCATTAAGAGATGCATTATCTGGAAAAGTTAGAGATGCTTCAACTTCTGCTACATCAACAATATCACAAGCTAAAGTAAAAAAAATCGATGATACTAAAGTAAGTGGAGAAAAAAAAGTTCCAGCTAAAAAAGCTCCTGCAAAAAAAGTAGAAGAAGTTAAAGCTGAAGTTGAAACTACTGAACAAAAATAATTTGAATTTTTTAAGGAATAATTATTATATAGTTATTCCTTATTCTTAAAAAATATATTATGGATGAAAATAAACAAACTAATGAAACTATAAAATATGCTTTATGTTATGTACCTTTTGTTTCTTTTATTTTGTACTATATAGAAAAAAATAAATCAGCAATTTTAGAAAAACATATAAGATATTGAATGATTATATTTTGAATATATATTATTTTATTGATACTTGCTTCTTGGTTGTTTAAATGATTACTTTGATTTTTATATATTTGAGTTTCTGTTTTTATGTGATATAAAACTTATATATGAGAAGATATTCAAATAAAATTTATTGATGATTTTTTTAATAAATCTAAATAATAATTAAATTTATATTTTAATACTAATAAATTATGGCAATTACAGCTGCTTTAATAAAAGAATTAAGAGAAATTACATGAATCGGTATGATGGAATGTAAAAAAGCATTAGAGGAAACAAATGGTGATATAAATCTTGCTATTGATGAATTAAGAAAAAAAGGTTTATCTAAAGCTGCAAAAAAAGCTGATAGAGAAACTCTAGAAGGTGGATTAAAAATAGTTACAGAATGAGCAAAAGCTTATGTTGTATCTGTTTCTTGTGAAACTGATTTCTTAGCTAATTCTGACAGATTTAAAACTATGTTAGGTGATATAGCAAACTTCTTAAAAACAAACTGAGCTGATTCTAAAGAAGCTGCTCAAGAATTTTTAAATAAAAATTATGCAATGGAAATGGGTGAAAACTTACAAATTTCTAATTACAGTATTTATGAAGGTTGAGTAACTGCTGCTTATGTTCATTCAAATGGTAAACTTGCTGCATTAATTGTTGCAAATGATTGAACTAATGAAGAAAAAGCTAAACAAGTTGCTATGCATGTTACTGCTACAAATCCAGAATTTTTAAGTGCTGATGATATCAGTGATGAAATTATAGAAAAAGAAAAATCTATTCAATTAGAAATAATGAAAAATGATCCAAAAATGACTGGTAAACCAGATGAAGTTTTACTTAAAATTATTGAAGGTAAAATGTGAAAATTTAAATCAGAGATTTCATTATTAGAACAAGATTTTGTTATGGATCCAAATGTAAAAGTTAAAAACTTTATTGGTGAAAAAGCAATTACTGCATTTTATAGATTCAGTATATAATACAATAAATCTCCTTTACGGAGATTTATATAGCCTCATAGTTCATCGGTTAGAATTCAGGATTCCAAATCCTGCGAGCTAGGTTCGATTCCTAGTGGGGCTGCCATATCAGATTTAAAGGAAATTCATCTTCGGATGGATTTTTTTGTTGGCTTTGTAATCATAATAAACCCTTATTGTTTATGGTTTGATAATCTAATTTTTCAAATACTATTCTTTCGTTAAACATTATATCAAATGCAAGACTTATCATATCTGGTTTTTCCTTTTGTTGTACTATTTTATCTATGTGTTTGATAAGGTTTATAGAGTATGATTTAAATGTATTTATATTTATGTCTTCTTTGATATTATTAAACTTATATTCCAAATCTATTATTTGATTCTGTATATCTTCTAATTCATTGTTTAATGATTCAAGTAGTATAGGGAAGTTTATTACATTATCTAATTTTTGTAGCTTAGCTTCTTTTAATTTTTTTAATCATTTAATTCTTTCTGAATATAATTCTTTATTATTTATTAATTCATCTTTTCTATCTATATATACTTCTTCTGAAATATCTTCAAATAGTTTTAATAAGTCATTGTTTATATTAATTGAAGTGAATATACTCATAATAGAATCATTTACTTCTTTTTGTTTTAAAGAGTAGTTTTTATGTTTAATTCATTTCTTTCAAGTACATTGGTAGTAATTATGTATTGTACCACTTCTAGATTTAGCATTGTTTCATGTTAGTGTTCATTTACATTCTGGGCACATTAATACTTTTGAATATGGATATTCACTGTTATAATCTTTTCTTTTTTCTTTTATTTCTATTGTATCCTCTATTTTACTTTTATCGTTTTTATATAACATTGATAAATTTGTATTATCTATTTCAATTATTTGTATCTTACCTTTATTTGCTTTATTCCATATATCTATACTTACTAGTCAATCATAAGCTGTTTTAATTGGATTTTTTCAAGTCCATTCTGATTTAATTACTCATGCATATATAGGGTTTTTAATAAGTTCTTGCATATATTTTACATCCATAGGTTTATTATTTCTTTTTTTTATGCATCATTTAAGATTAACTTGTTCTACTATTTCTTTATCACTTAGCAATCACTCTGCTCTAGATTCAAATATATATATAACCCAATCTCATTCAGTTCAATTTTTAATTTGTATTGATGCTTTTCAATTTAATGTTTTTATTTTCTTATTAGTATATCAATAATTTGGTCATCTAACTTGATATCATTGTTGTTCTAGTTCTATTTCTCTTGGAATTGTTCTTTGAATAATTTTATCTCACTCTATCTTTGCTTGAGCTGAATATACCATTTCTGCCATCTCACTTCTATTTTCTCTATTCCATTTATATTTACTCATATCTACTTTATCATTTGTAACTACAAGATTACTATCTCATATAATATTTTTACTATCTTTTAGAGTTATTCAATTAGCTTGTAAGTGATTTTTAACATCTGAATATACTGAATATCATTCTCTTGATAATCTATCTATGTCAAATACAATATAATAATCTACTTTATTTTCTATTGCATTTAGAATCGACTTATTAAGTATTGGTCTATTCTGATCTTTTCATGTAAAAGCTTCTTTGAAAACTCATATTACATTTATAGAATTATTTTTACAATAGCTTCTACAAGCTCTTTCTTGATTTTCTAAGCTATCTCAATTTTTCTCTTGTTTATTTGTAGATACTCTACAATATATTATTGCATTTGGCATAATAAATATCTTAAATATTAAAATTCAATTTTCTTTAATCTATAACTATTTTAATCTTTTTCAAATTTTTCTACATAAGTATTAAAATTTTGGTTAGCTAATTTGTATAGGTTTCTTATTAGAATTCTCTTTATAGAGTCATCAACATTATAATTTTTTAGATGGATTAATTTCTCATCTATTTTTGATAAAATGTTTTTTGCACTTGTTTCAATTTTCCCATTTTGCTTATTTACTTTTGTTCATTGTTTCATATTTGGTTATATATTAAACTCCGGAGTATTGAATTAAATGTAAGCTTACAATGAGATAATATATCATGAACAAAAAAAAGACACTGTATTTAGCAGTATCTTTCTGTAATTTTCTGTAAAGATTTAATTATAATATTTTAACTTATATCATTTATTCTTTCAATCTATGAAGTCTACCTTCTCTCAAATAATGTTCTTTCTTCTTAGTAACTTTAAAAGGTTTCATTTAAATGTTCAGTCTGAAATATCTTCTATATTACTAATTTCTTCATAGCTTAACCTTCTTCATTCTGATTCTATTAGTTTACTCATAAAGTAAAAATACTTCTCTGTAACCTCGTATTTTGTATTTAATTTTACATTATAAAATATATGATTTTTATAATCATAAAAAACTTCTCATGGAATCAACTCAAATAAATTAGTATTATTAGATGTTATACTTACTTCTCCAACAGATTTAATTACTTTGAAATATCAGTATTCATCTTCATTATTGTAATAGTCTCATATAGTTCATGTTAAAAACATATACATAAGGACAGGCTCTAGTTGTACATTAAATAATGAATAGCTGAGAATAGGTATATCATTTCATATTTTTATGTCTTCTCAATACATATCTGAAGTTCATCACTCAACATCAAAAATTCATGCAGATAAATTATTTTTTGATATAAGTATAGTATCTTTTTCTCTATCAGTAAAAATATTCATTACTTCTTTTGCTATTATTGACACACCATTTTTTAATGATTGTTTTTTTGTAAAATTTCAACTTGATGATATAAAACCACCGTTTCAATAATCAATCTCTTCAGATCTATTTTTAATGATTTCTAGTAAACTTGTTTTAAGTAAAATTAAATCATCAATTATTGGGCTAATGTATATTACTATTTGTTTATAATCATCTAAATTTATATATCATTGAACTTTAATTCATAAGGGAAGTAGTATATCTTGTATGTTATTAACATTTATTTCTATAAATGATTTTT
>Ga0100401_1001372_pt1 | contig 19818 bp, 18 predicted proteins | sample CryGeymeta201525_FD_80421 | JGI IMG/M metagenome (GOLD analysis project Ga0100401, IMG submission 80421) | Groundwater microbial communities from Crystal Geyser aquifers in Utah, USA - Crystal Geyser metaG 2015-25 | ecosystem: Environmental > Aquatic > Deep subsurface > Groundwater | place: USA... | reverse complement strand
GTATTTTGGACATTCGTGCTTGTTTCGAATTTCGGGCTTCATATTTCGATATTAATTTTTATCTATTCCCATTCGATCGTGCCGGGGGGTTTAGAACTGATATCATAGACGACCCGGTTGACCCCCTTCACTTCGTTAATAATCCGATTGGAGAGACGCTCTAAAATTTTATAGGGCAACCTGACCCAATCCGCCGTCATGCCATCCTGACTCCCCACCACCCTTAAAGCGATCACATTTTCATAAGTTCTTTCGTCCCCCATCACGCCCACCGTCTTCACGGGGAGCAATACCGCAAAGGATTGCCAAACCTGATCTAAAAATTGGCTTTCCTCCATTTCTCTCATGACAATTTCATCCGCCTCTCTTAAGATTTTCAACCTCTCCCTGTTCACCTCCCCGATAATCCGGATGGCAAGGCCTGGCCCTGGAAAGGGTTGGCGTTTTATAATTTCATCGGGCATCCCCAATACCTTCCCCAGTTGTCTCACTTCGTCTTTAAATAATTCTCGGAGGGGCTCCACTAACTTTAATTTCATCTTCTCAGGCAACCCTCCCACATTGTGGTGGCTCTTAATCGTTGCCGAAGGGCCTTTTGAGGAAACGCTTTCGATCACATCGGGATAAAGGGTCCCCTGAGCTAAATATTTTACTCTCCCCATCTTTCTAGCCTGTCTTTCAAAGATGGAAATAAATTCCTTTCCAATCCTTTTTCTTTTATCTTCTGGATCGACCGCCCCTTCCAATTTTTTCAGGAAGGAATTTTCCGCATTGAGGACCATTAATGGTATTTTAAAATGATGACGAAATAAATTCACCACCTGGGAGGCCTCCTTTTTCCTCAAGAGACCGTTATTGACAAAGATGCATTGCAGACGATCCCCGATCGCCTTATGGAGGAGGAGGGCCACCACCGTGGAATCAACCCCGCCGCTTAAGGCACAGATGACTTTTCCCGCTCCGATCCTCTTCTTCAGGTCCTGTCTGGTTTGTTCTAAGAAAGACTCCATCGTCCAAAGGTTGAAACATTCACAAATATGAAAGAGAAAATTTTTGATGAGATCAAGCCCCTTCTGAGTATGAACCACTTCTGGATGGAACTGGAGCCCATAAATTTTTTTCCGAGACTCTTCAATGGCCGCAAAAGGGGTATTCTTCGAATGGGCGATGGCGTGAAATCCTGGGGGTAATGTCTTGACGTGATCCCCATGGCTCATCCAGACCACCAGTGGACTTCCCTTTTTCCCCAAGCCCCTGAAAAGTTTCCCGTCTCGGTCTAAAGTCAATTTGGCTTTTCCATACTCCCTTTTTTCTGAATGGGTGACCTCCCCTCCCAATAATTGGGCGATCAATTGCATGCCATAACAAATGCCTAAAATGGGGATGCCCATGCTGAGGAGGGCGGGATCACAGAGGGGGGCGTTCTTCTCATAGACGCTTGCCGGCCCTCCAGAAAATATAATCCCCTTTGGGGACAAGGATTTCACTTTGTCCGCAGGAATATTAAAAGGATGAATTTCACTATAAATCTGACACTCCCTCACCCTTCTGGCAATCAGTTGGGTATACTGGGAACCGAAGTCGAGGATGAGAATCTTATCAAAAAGAGTCTGCCTCTCCATTTTTTCTATTTCCTGATCAGAGAATGAATGGGAAAAAGGATAAACCCCGTTAGAAATTCCATTCGTTGCGACTCGAAACCGAGCGGGGCGTCAAATCTCCGCCCTCCGGGGTGGAGCCCCCTACGGGGCGGAACCCGGAATTATTCTAAAATATAACCCCGCCGCAGAGCCCTGCACCGCATGGTGTACAGGGCAGAGCAGCGGGGCATTATTTCTAACGGGGTAAAGGGAATTGGTATATTCTCAGTGCTTTAAAAAATATTTCCCGTCTTTTAATTCGTATTGATAGGAGACCCCTTTACGATAAAAGAGGTCGCTCTTTTGCATAAGTTTTGCTGAAATCAATTCTTCAAGGCGAGAAGGATATTGTCCCTTTTCCAAATAATAGATTTCTAAAGCATTCTTGATTCGATCTAATTGTGTTTTATAAACGAAATGCGTGGGAATCTCAATATCCACTCGTTCTATCTTTGAATCCCAAAAATGATATAAAAAATTGGGTTTAAAGTAGATGAGAAGAAGAAAGATAAAAACTAAAAAGGCGCCATAGTAAACAAAGGTTAAAGCCTCCCTGAAATTGACCATGCTGACCTTCTTGATGAGGCTGGGGGTCCGGACCCCGACCATTTCGATCAAACCCATTTCGGAGAGGTCCGCTAAAATTTCACTGGCATTGAATTTTCCCAAGAGGCTTCGATCAATAATTTCCTGAACCGTTCGGGTCCCATCCAACAAATTGTAAATCAATTCTTGTTCAGAGGTCAGCTTCTCTTTTAAGTAACGTTGAGGAGAAAGTCCCTCGACAGATTTTTCTTCAAGGCCGAGAGTCTTTTTAAATACCAGGTGGGGTGAAAAAATCTTTTTTTCAATCTCGGACCATTCATCCACCATGCGCAGGATGTTCAATAACACCTGTTCCGTGCTTAGCGCAAAGGGAATCTTCTTATAACTTTCCACCAATTTCAGATCAAAGTTGAATTGCCCGTCTTCCCACCAAAAAAGATCGTAAATGGTTTCATAAATCTGCGTTGAAATCACCTTGAGCACATCGTCCTTGGTCAGGAGTTGGAGTTCGACCAGAATTTCCCCTAAGTATTTAAGCGTTTCTTTTTGAATTTTTAAAACGCGCTCCAGTTGTTCTTCGGTGATCAATTGGGCCTTCACCAATATCTCACCGATGAGATCCTTCTTCCCGCGATAATTCGAATAGATGTGGACGATCATCCCGTCGACAAAATGGATCTCCACGAGATCTTTCCCTCGACGAATTTTTAAAACACCCGTTTTGAGCTGTTGCCCGATGAGCTGAATGATCTCGGTAATGCTGAAGTCTTTTAAAGTTCCCTGTAACGCCACGGACTCCCCTTTTTAGTTTTCATTCCAGATCACGAAACAGGCTCCTCATGATAAGAAAATAGAGGTTAATGGGCGCCTGGCCGCTCGCCTTCCGTTTCGAATTTTGGTTTAAGCCGATAGAACTTTCGTACGGAAAAGATATAGAAAATGATGGAAAGACCTCCCCAGAAAATCCAGCTCCAAAGGGTCGAGAAGAGTTGAGGGAGGGGAGAAGGCATCGCTCCATTCCAATAGAGAAATCTTAAAATGAAAATAAAAAAGATAAGGAGGAAAAGGAGCCCTTTGATTACCTGCTCCCTCCATAAGTAACCGAACCCGACGAAAAAGAAGGAAAGAAATCGGCTAATAAAATAATTCTGCTTTTGAAATTGGCGAACCTGAAGAGATTTCTTTTCGACAATCTTGGGGTGAAGTTTTTCCTTTTGAATGAAAATACGATAACAATTGAAACAAATAAATTCCTGATCGGAAGTTCCTAAATAAAACCGGTAAGTCGGACTTCCACACATGGGGCACCGAGTTAAAAACCGTTTTGTCCGGCCATACCTGGCCATTCCTATTAAAAACCCTAAAAATAAGATGGGCGCCAAAAAAGGAATTCTCGATGGAATTTTTTCGAACCAAGCCTTAAACAGACGGAACAGAAACCCTTCCTTTCCAATGAACTGGTCCATGAACCTCTTCCAGAGCCTTTGGGGAATTAAGACATCATCGATCACCAGTCGATTGAGGTTCAGTCGGCTGAGGGTGGGGGAGTCAACAATCATCGAATAATAATCAATGAGTCGGGGGTCCAGTTGCCTGGCTCTCTGAAAAGCTCTATCTGTTTTTCCGGAGAGAAAAGTTTCTTGAGAATAGGCCCGGTAAAGGTTGTAATAATAGGCTCCCCGATTGGGATTTATTTCGGCGGCTTGTTGATAAGAAGCGATGGCCGAAGAGGTTTGCTTTTGCGCTAGATAGACATTTCCCAGATTTGAAAAGGCTTCGCTGAATTTGGGGTCCACATGGATCGCCCTTCGATAAAATTCTTCCGCCTCGGAGTAATGGCCTTGCCTCTTTTCTGCCAATCCGAGGGAGAAAAGAACTTCAGGGTCATCGGGATGGGTTCCCAACCAAGTCCGCAATTTTTCTTCCGTCGCCCTTCCCCAATCTTCATGATTTGACTGGTTCATCTCCAAAATGATATCCGAGGACGCCCCGTCTAGAAAAAAGGAGGAGGAACGGAGGAAAAAGGGGAGGTAAACTAAAACGATGAGAAAGACCAGAATGAATTGTTTTTCCCTTTTCGATACATAACCCCACAATAGAACGGACCAAAAGAAAATAGCCCAGAGCATGTCCAAGCGGAAGAAGAAGGGAATGAAGAGAATGAATATCTTGAGGCTATTGATAAGAAGTCTTGAAATCTCTTGAGTCAAATTTTTTCGGATATCATAGAAATAGAGGGGAAAATACTTAATCATGACGACGATTCCGAAAATAATAAACGTCATGAGGATGGCATTCGAAAGGATGTAAAACATATTATAAAAGAGTCTAAGGGAACTGGGGTAATGACGAAATTGAACGACTTCTCCCTTTAATGCCTCAGGAAGGATTTTATGGAGTTGAAAGGGGTTTTGATGCCAGAGGGCTCGCGCCAGTTCAAAATAGGGTTGGGGAAGGTCGGGTGAAATTTTTATGGAATAGGTCGCCATCCTGACGGCTTGGTCAGAGTCCCCTTTTCCTCTCGCCTGCTCGGATTCTCGTATCAGGTAGAAAGAAAGAATCGGAACGTTCTGAATCCCTTTATCCAATTTCAACTGGAAGAGTTGATCCAACTCTTTCTGGCTCAGAGAGGCGCTTTTTTTAAGATCCCAAACCCGATCTGCCGAAGCAGGACTTTCCACAGAAAAGAATTCTTTAGAAAAAGGAAGGGTTTCCTTCTTTGTGAGGACGCCTATGTAATAGAGAAGAGAAAGAATTAAAATGATTAAGATAAAAATGGCTTTTTTCATGAAACAACGATTCTCAAGAGAGCTGTTTTATTCCAAACGGTAGTTGGGGGCTTCTTTAGTAATGATCACATCATGGACATGGCTCTCTTTTAATCCTGATGATGTGATTCGGATGAATCTTGCCTTCTGTTGTAACTCCTGGATATTTCGCGCCCCCAGATACCCCATCCCTGCCTTCATTCCTCCAATGAGTTGTTGAATACCGTAGGAAAGAGCTCCTCGGTAAGGAACCCTTCCTTCAATCCCTTCTGGAACCAACTTGGTTTCACTTTCGACATCCTCCTGGAAGTACCGATCCTTACTCCCCTCTTTCATGGCCTCTATAGACCCCATGCCCCGATAGACTTTATAACTCCTCCCTTGATAGAGCACGATCTCCCCTGGACTTTCATCAGTCCCGGCAAATAAATTTCCAACCATCACTGAGCGCGCTCCGGCAGCGATGGCTTTCGTGATATCTCCAGAAAATTTAATTCCACCATCCGCAATGATAGGCACTTCGTTTCTTCCCGAAACTTCAGATGTCTCCATGATGGCAGAGAGTTGTGGAATCCCTACCCCCGCAATGACTCGTGTGGTACAAATCGACCCGGGCCCCACTCCCACTTTCACCGCATCGACTCCCGCTTTGATGAGGTCAAGAGCCCCCTCTCGAGTGGCCACATTTCCTCCGATGAGTTGGCAATCCGGGAATATTTTTTTGGTATCCCGGACAGCTTCCAATACATCCCTGGAATGGCCATGGGCTGTATCAATGACTAAGACATCCACCCCGGCCTTGATCAAAGCCTCGGTTCTCGCCTCCCTGTCTTTTCCAGGGCCGATGGCAGCCCCCGCCCGAAGACGGCCAAGGGCGTCTTTACAGGAATTGGGGTACTTTCTTATTTTCTCGATGTCTTTGATGGTGATGAGCCCCTTCAAATTATTTTGGTCATCCACAACCAATAATTTTTCGATTCTGTTTTTATGGAGGATCTCCTTGGACGCCTCAAGGGTGGTTCCAATCGGAACCGTAATGAGATGATCCTTCGTCATCACCGCGGAGATTTTTTCATCCAGTCGCTTTTCAAACCTTAAATCCCGATTCGTTAGGATCCCAACGAGTTTTCCATTTTTTGTAATGGGAACCCCTGAAATTCGATATTTTTTCATGACCTCCAGCGCTTCATAAATTTTTTGTTCAGGGTTCATGGTGATGGGATTGAGGATCATCCCGCTTTCAGATTTTTTCACTTTATCCACTTCAATAGCCTGGTCAGGAATTGGCATATTCCGATGGATAATTCCAATTCCCCCCTCCTGGGCCATGCAGATCGCCGTCCTGGATTCAGTAACCGTATCCATGGCAGCGCTGACTAATGGGATATTCAATCGGATCGTCCGGGTCAATTGTGTGCTGATATCCACCTCTTTAGGCAACACCTCAGAAAAAGCTGGAACAAGCAACACATCGTCAAAGGTCAGGCGTTCCTCAATTTCTATAGGATGGTTTCCCATCGTTTCCCCTCGCTTCTGTCATCCAATTTTGATTTGATATATCAAACGAATCTTCATTTGTCAACCTGACAGTATCCATTCCATCCATGGAATGACTTTCTCGGTTTCGAGTCGTACCGACTTCCCATAATTTTCTATCGACCGCCAGGAAAAACTTCTCGATACTTTCGGGGCGAAGGGCAGAGATGGAAATGCCGCCAACCTTCTGGCAGATGGCTTCTGCCTCTTCGCGACTCAATTTATCTTCTTTATTAAAGACCCGTAATCTCGGGATATGATCCAATTTTAATTCAAAAAGAATTTTTTCGACAGACTCAATTTGTTCAGGAAAACGAGGATGGCTGATATCAATCAGATGGATCAATAAATTGGATTCCTTTAACTCATCAAAAGTCGGTCGAAAGGCCCCCATCAGGTCTTTTGGCAGATCTTTGATAAATCCAACAGTATCGGTGATCACCACTTTATGAGGTTTAGGAAATCTTAATCTTCTGGTCGCCGTATCGAGGGTGGAAAAGAGTTTGTCCCCGACCTGAAATTGACTCCTGGTGAGGAGGTTAAAAAGGGTCGATTTTCCGGCATTGGTGTACCCAATAATGGAAAGAATAGGGATTCCTGTCTTTGCTCTTCGGGATCTTCTCTGTTCCCTTCTCCTGCTCAATTTTTCTAATTCCTTCTCCAGGAGATGGATCCGATCCCCTACTCGACGACGATCAATCTCTAATTTCGTCTCCCCTGGTCCCCGTCCACCGATCCCACCCGTCAGCCGGGAAAGGGCCAATGTCTTCCTGGCCAGCCGAGGAAGCAAATATTTTAATTGGGCCAGTTCGACCTGAATCTTTCCATCCAAGGTATGCGCCCGCTGGGCAAAAATATCTAAAATGAGTTGGGTACGGTCAAGGACTCTTAGTTCGGTGAAATCAGAAATCGTAGCCATCTGACCGGGTGTTAAATTTTGGTCAAAAATAATCAAATCGACTCCCAATTGCATACATTTGACCAATAACTCTTTCAACTTCCCCTCCCCCATCAGGGTTGTGGGAGAAATATTTTGGGGTCGTTGAATAATGGAATCGACGACAAACACCCCGCTCGACTCTGCCAGTTCTTTCAATTCTTCCATTGAATTTTCTAAGTTCTCACGATTTCCCTTGCTGACACTGATGAGGATGGCTTTCTCTTTGACCCCCTTGAGTGGAATAGATCTCTGACCTCTTTGAAATTCATCCTCGAGGGATTGGATCCACTTTAAGAAATCCACATCGAAATGACTAAAAGAAGATGGAGGATCAATTTCCCAGACCTTTTTGTCCGGATTATCAGGGAGAAGGTGTGCGGAATAGATCGACCCTGAGGTATCCGCACCAATGGCATTGAGGGCCACCATCATATCCAGTCGCAGGAGAGCGAGATCTGTCAAATCCTCTCCTGTCAGAGGTTCTCCTTGCAGGTGAGTGTGAATGAGACGAAGGCCTCTCAACCTGAGGATTCCAGATCGATAACGGGAGAGGTCAGGAATCGTAATCCCCTTCTGATCTCCCACGATGACGAATTCGATGGATCCTCGACGACCTACCAAAACGCCGATCTGGCGTCGAATTTCATTCGAGAGATCACTGAGAAGGCGGGCGAGTTCAGGCGTAACAACCTTTTGAGGAGGGATTTTCCTTCGATAGATATGTTCTATTCTTCTGATTTGATTCGGCTTTAAACCGATGGTATTACCGTAAACTCTGTTAATTTATTCCTCCTTTTTACTCATTTTAATATGCCGGGCGAATGAAGTCAACCCTTCGACTCCCCAGCATAAATCCTGGGTTTGCCTTCGGCGTGAGCGGCTCGACTGAGCTTGTCGAAGGAAGCGGGGCTTAGCGCCGCCGAATGGGTCAAGTATTTCTACTCATTGAGAAATTCAACTCTTCCCCCCTCTCCTCTTTCCCCCCGCCTCAAGATTTTTACCTCCAAAAAATGTTGAAGAACCCAGAGATTTGTAAGAAGATGCTCTGTGATTTGTGTGGTGGTGAAGGAGGAACTTCCTTTTGCCAGAGCCATGAAGGGGACGAGCTGGTCTGCTAAGTGAGGATCGATACAACCATCCGATTCTATATAATCTTTCAAGAAATCTACGGCTTCATTGGCCACTTTCTCTGCAGGCTTTCCTCTTGAACCTAAAGACGAAAACCCGGAAAGAGTCTTTTCATATTCAGCCAACAAAAACAGAAAAGAACCTGGTCCGTTAGAGGGGGCATCATACAGGACGTTTATCTCAGCCTCCATTCTCAGTTCTTCCTGAATCCTTTTCAGAGCATGATCTTTCTGTCTCTCTGCTACATGTTTTGGAAGATTAGAGATAGCGGAGAGCCCACGAATCTTTTTCAGTGAACCCCGACCAATCAAAGAGACCGGCTTTAATTCATCAACAGGATTGATTTTCAGTTGAATCTTCCCTCCCCCTTTAGGATAGAATCCCCACTTTTCAATGGCGGCCTCGGTAGAAACCCCCATCCATACGAGAGTAGGCAAGAGAACTTCAGAGAGATAATGAAACGACGGACTCCAAGGGACATGAGTGCCACCGACCAAAGTTAAACTGGAAATTCCCGCAGCTAAACAGAGAGGTGGAAAAATCGCCTGAAGTAGAAGGGTAATAGAACCTGCTGTCCTCACTTCGAATTGATAATCTCCAGGAACATTCTTTTGGGGAATAAAGGTAATTTTTTGGGACCCAAATCTACCCCCTTCCGTCCGGGCCTCTGTAATTTGGGCCAATGCCTCTACGGCTTCAAGATGTTGGGCTTGAAGACCGGGGTTCTTTCGCTTTGATCTGATATGGTGGATGGCGAAGGGTTTCCTTAGAATGGCAGAGAGGGCAAGAGCCGTCCTTAAGATCTGTCCTCCCCCTTCCCCATAAGATCCATCAATTTCGATTAGCTTTTGCTCCGATACATCCATTTATATAATAACCTATTAAAAATGAGGCTAAATGTCAATCCATATGGATGCCAGAGAGGATAAAATAAGTTATAATACATTTATTTCATGTTAGGCGTAGACTCTAACACACTGAAGTCTGAGAATTTATCTCTAACATTTTCAAAGACAATTGTTGTCATGCTGAAATTTTTTCAGCATCTCGATTTGTCCAGTAAGTGAGATCCTGAAACGAGAAGGATGACATATCCAAGAAATTTCAAATATTTTTGGCTAGTCTTATAAAAAGTTTTTTGTGGAGAAGTGAAATTGGCTGAAATAATCATATTGGGGTCTGGAACTGGCATTCCTTCTATTCGAAGAGGGTCGCCTGGTTTGATCGTCCTTTCAGATAACACCAGTATATTGATCGATAGCGGTCCTGGAACATTGAGGAAGATGTTAGAATTAGGAATCACTTATCAAGACCCTGACCTCATCCTCTATACACATCTCCACCCAGACCACACAGCGGACCTCGTTCCAACTCTCTTTGCATGTAAATACGGAGATCTCCCGCGAGAAAAGGACCTTTTATGCATTGGAGGGTCTGGGTTTAAATCTTTTTTTGAGAAATTGGAGGAACTTTACGGCTCATGGATTGAACCGCAATCTTATCACTTAACTGTAAAAGAGATTTCCAAAGAAGCCTTGCTCTACCGGGATCTTAAAATCTTCTCAAAACCTATGGCCCATATCTCTGGAAGCGTGGGGTATCGCATTGAATTCAAGGATGGAAAATCTATTGCTATCTCTGGGGATACGGATTATTGTCAAAATATTATTGATCTGGGTATTGAAGTAGACCTCCTTATTCTCGAGTGTTCATTCCCGGACGGGAAAAAAGTGGAAGGCCATCTCACTCCCTCCCTCGCAGGAAGAATTGGATTGAAATCGCACTGCAAAAAACTATTGCTCACCCATCTTTATCCAGTATGTGACCAATTTGATATTCTGGAACAATGCAGGCAGGTTTATCGGGGTGAAGTCCTTTTAGGAGAGGACCTCATGAGAATAATGATTTGACAATCCCCTTCTTTTGGGATATTTTGTTTCTGAGGAGAAAAAATTTTGAAAAGATATAAGGTCTTAATATTCTTTTTCGTTCTTTTCCTATTCCCTTTTGTCTTTGGAATTCCAGGACAAACTCAAGACAAGGCGCCCATCTTTACCATTGAGGTGGATGGGATCATCAATCCAGCAACCGCCAAGTTTATCACAGACTCGATTGACCAAGCCGCTCAGCAAGGCGGTCAATGTTTGATTATCCAGTTGGACACCCCAGGAGGATTGATGGATTCAATGAGGTTGATCGTCAAGAAAATCCTCGCCTCTCATATCCCCATTATCGTCTATGTGGCTCCGAAGGGGGCCAGGGCAGCTTCTGCGGGTGTTTTCATCACCATGGCTGCACATATCGCTGTGATGGCTCCTGGCACCCATATTGGGGCAGCCCATCCTGTCACATTGGGAGCAGAGGGAAAAGAAAGTAAAACGATGACCGAAAAGGTCGTTAACGACGCTGTCGCGGACATCAAGGCGACTACAAAGACGAGGGGAAGAAATGTGGATTGGGCTGAAAAAGCGGTAAGGAAAAGTGTCTCAATCACTGAAGAGGAGGCGCTTAAACTGAATGTGGTGGATTTAATCAGCTCAGATCTTCAAGATCTCCTCACCAAGATCGATGGAAGGGTGGTTAAATTTGATGGTACCACACGAACCCTTCTTACAAAGGGACAACAACCTCGATCCATTCAGATGAGCTGGCGCGAACGGCTTCTGGATGTCATCTCTAATCCTACGATCGCTTATATCTTTCTCATGTTAGGAATTTATGGCATCTTCTTTGAACTCTCGAGCCCCGGGGCCATTCTTCCTGGAGTGGTAGGAGGAATCTTCCTGATTCTCGCCTTTTATGCGTTGCAGATGCTTCCGGTTAATTACGCCGGTTTAGCGCTGATCCTCTTTGGCATTATCCTATTCATTGCAGAAATCAAAGTGGTGAGCCATGGTGTGTTAGCCATTGGAGGGGTCATCTCCCTTTTGTTGGGTTCCATGATGTTATTCCAGAGTCCGGTCGAATACATGAGGGTCTCTTTGAGTGTGATCATACCTGCTGTCATGGTGAGCGCGGCATTCTTCATTTTTGCAGTCACTAAGGCCATCGATGCACGCTTGAAAAAGCCAACCACGGGGATGGAAGGCCTTATAGGAGAAGAAGGAGTAGCTACAGCGAGCATCTCTCCAGAAGGAAAGATCTCCATTCATGGAGAGTTCTGGAACGCCATTAGCGACCAAAGCATAGAGAGGGGGGAAAAGGTTCAGGTCATTGGAGTAACCAATTTAAAACTGAAAGTTAAAAAAATCGAATAAGGAGGGAATCATATGGGCATAACAGGTTTTCCGTCAGGTTTCTTTTTTCTTATTATCTTTATATTGATCGTAGCTGCGTCAGCCATCAAGATCCTCAGGGAATATGAACGGGGGGTTATCTTCCGACTGGGAAGGCTCATCGGAGCAAAGGGGCCGGGTATAATTTTTATTATCCCTGGAGTTGACAAGCTGATGAGGATCAGTCTGAGATTGGTCACGCTGGACATCCCGCCCCAGGATGTCATCACCCGTGACAATATCTCCATTAAAGTGAATGCCGTCGTCTATTTTCGCGTCATGGATCCAAATAAGGCGGTCGTCGAAGTGGAGAATTATCTTTATGCCACCTCCCAATTGGCCCAAACCACACTCCGAAGCGTAGTGGGGCAGGCGGATTTGGATGAATTGCTCTCCCAGAGAGACAAGATCAACCTGAAACTCCAAGATATCCTGGATAGACACACAGAACCATGGGGAATCAAGGTCTCTCTGGTGGAAACCAAACAGGTAGATCTGCCGGAGAATATGCAGAGGGCCATTGCAAAACAGGCAGAAGCAGAAAGGGAGAAGAGAGCCAAAATCATCCATGCCGAGGGTGAATTCCAGGCTGCAGAAAAATTGACTCAGGCTGCAAATGTGATTAGTGTCAATCCCACAGCCCTCCAGCTAAGATTCCTTCAAACCTTAGCGGAGATTGCCGTGGAGAAGAACTCAACCACCATCTTCCCCGTGCCGATTGACATCATCAGCGCTTTTATAAAAAAGCAGTAGGAACGATCTCCTACGTTTCCTTTCAAAACCCTTCTCCAGGGTGATCCGGGGAAGGGTTTTTTTATTCCGCCTTTTTCCCTATTCTTAAATGGCGATCCATTTCGCTCCATATGCCTTGGAGAATCTGGACCTCTCTTTCATCCATCTCGCTTCTCACCAATAGCCGTCTAAGCGCCCGCATGATTTTTTGGGGATGGTTAGAATCCAGGAACCCGAGTTGGATGAGCGTTTTTTCCATATGTTCAAACATCCTCTCCAACTGCCCGGCTTGAGCCAGTTGAATAGGCTTTTTAGGAATCTCAATTGAGGCTTGGAATAACTCGTAACAAACCACCATCACCGCTTGGGCAAGGTTGAGGGATGGGAAGGACTCCATAGAAGGGATCCTGACATAAAGATGACAGAGGTACAATTCCTGGTTGGTCAATCCCTCTTTTTCCGAACCAAAGGCCAAGCCAATTGAATTCTTTAAAGAGAGGGGAATGAGTTTCTTCGCTAAGGTTTCCGGCGTCAGAAGTGGGTATCTCTCCTTTCCTCCTCGTGAAGTCGTCCCGACCACACATCCCATTTCAGAGACGGCTTCTCTCAATGTAAAAAACTCCTCTGCCCTTTCCAAAATGTCTTCGGCCCCTGACGCTAACTTATAAGCGCTGGGATGGAGGGGAGAACATCCGTTGACCACGATCAACCGATTCAATCCCATATTCTTCATCGCCCTGGCCGCCGAACCAATGTTTTCGTGGAATTTGGGCCTGACTAAAATGATCGAAATGGAATCAAGATTCATCTTCCTTTTCATGATCCTTATTATAGCGATGAAAAATAACCTTGACTATCATTTTTTTTTATCTTAATTTCAACCTCATATATTTTCTCATTCTAAAAAGGGAGCATGGATGAAGACGAAAGTTTCTTTTTTTGATTTAGCAGTTCAGTTCAAATCCATTGAAGATGAAATTAAATCTGCGATGGACGATGTGTTTCAGACTCAACAATTCATTCTGGGATCCAAAGTGAAGGTGTTAGAGGAAACCATTGCTCAATATTGCCGCACCCGATATGCTATCGGGGTAGCTTCTGGTTCTGATGCCCTGCTTTTATCCTTAATGGCCTTAGGAATCGGGACAGGCGATGAGGTCCTCCTTCCTCCATTCACTTTCTTTGCGACGGCAGGTTCTGTCTCCCGTCTCGGCGCCATTCCTGTTTTCGTGGATATCGATCAAGAGACATTTAACATTGACCCTTCCAAAATCGAGGAGAAGATTACATCGAGAACAAAGGCCATTATCCCTGTTCATCTCTTTGGACAATGTGCGGATATGGATCCCCTTCTTAAAATAGCCAAAAAGAAAAAACTTTTTATCATCGAAGACGCTGCCCAGGCTTTGGGGGCAGAGTATAAACCCAAGCCCGGATCGGATGGACGCCGCGCTGGACAGATAGGCGACCTTGGATGCTTTTCTTTTTACCCGACAAAAAATTTGGGTGCCTTTGGAGATGGGGGAATGGTCGTGACCGATAACCTTGATTTGGCAGAAAAGGTTAGACTGCTGAGAGTCCATGGAAGCCAACCCAAATATTTCCATAAACGGATTGGAATCAACAGCCGTCTGGATACCATTCAAGCAGCCATCCTTTTAGTAAAATTCAAGCATCTCGAAAAATGGACCATAGAGAGACAAAAGAAAGCTGAGCGTTATCAGTTGTTATTTCAAGATCTTCTCTCTTCTGTAAACGGTCTAAAGCTCCCGACCATTCAATATCAGAACCGGCATATCTTTCATCAGTATGTGATCCGTGTTCCGGAAAGGGATCGGCTGAAAAAATACCTAACAGAGGAAGGGGTTGGAACGGACATTTATTATCCCGTTCCTCTCCATTTGCAGGAATGTTATTCCTTTCTAAAATATCACCGAGGAGACCTCCCAAATTCCGAGAAGGCTTCCGAAGAGGTTTTAGCTCTTCCCATTTATCCTGAGTTGACAGAAGGTCAACAATGGGCAGTCGTGGATCGAATCAAAGCCTTTTACAAAAGAAGGGCCCAAGGAGCCTAGGGTCCTAGTGGTCAAGTGAAATACCTAATAAGAAGAATTACTCGAACCCTTGAACCCTAATGAAAATTGGAACCATCAAAATGGCGGTAGAAGAAATTATCAAAAAGATTCAAAAAAAAGAAGCCTTGATCGGAATCATTGGTATGGGATATGTTGGACTCCCCTTGGTTTTAAGGTTTTGTGAGGAAGGTTTTAGAGTGTTGGGATTTGATGTTGATTCTAAAAAAGTCGCTACCCTTCAGGGAAGGAAAAGCTATTTGAAATCCATACCCTCCTCCCGGATTTCTCAATTTATACGGAGTGGCCATTTAGACGTAACAGATGACTTTTCCCGCCTCGATGAACCCGATTGTATCTTCATTTGCGTTCCTACCCCTTTGACCGAGAAAATGGAACCGGATCTCCAATACATAGAAAAAACGACCGAGGCTATTCGGGAACATTTCAGAAAAGGACAGCTCATTGTTCTGGAAAGCACGAGCTATCCAGGAACGACGGAAGAATTGATCCTCCCCCGATTGGAATCGGCCGGTTTGAAAGTAGGGAAAGATTTCTTTCTGGCTTTTTCTCCGGAGAGGGAGGACCCTGGAAATAAAAGATTTACAACCCATCAAATTCCAAAAGTCGTCTCCGGAGTGACTCCATCCTGCAAAAAAGTGGTTACCGCCCTATACAGTCAGATCGTTCAGAAAGTGGTGCCCGTTTCATCCCCCCGAGTTGCAGAACTGACCAAACTTCTCGAGAACATCTACCGTAGTGTCAATATCGCCTTGGTGAACGAATTGAAAATGTTGGCTGACCGTATGGGGATCGATATCTGGGAAGTCATCGAAGCGGCAAGTACCAAACCTTTTGGATTCTCCCCATTCTATCCAGGTCCTGGAATGGGGGGACACTGTATCCCCATCGATCCTTACTATCTCTCCTGGAAGGCCCGGGAATACGATTTCACCACCCGATTTATCTTTTTGGCAGGAGAGATCAACGTTCACGTCCCTTACTATGTGGTCGCCAAGATTCAAGATGCCCTCAATGGGAGAGGGAAAAGCATCAAAGGAGCAAAAATCTTGATCCTCGGGGTGGCCTATAAGAAAGATGTAGATGATGCCAGAGAGTCCCCTGCCCTATCCATCATGGAACTCCTCCGAAAGAAAGGAGCGGTTATTCTCTATCACGACCCCTATATCCCTGTTCTTCCTCCTTTTAGAAAATATTATTTCAGGCTGAAATCCTCTCCTCTTACCAAGGCATTGCTTCACCGGATCGATGCAGCCGTGGTGGTCACGGACCATAGCTGCATCGATTATCCATGGGTCGTAAAGCACGCTCCCCTTACTGTTGACACCCGAAATGTGACGAAGAACATGAAACAATGGAAGAAAAAAATCGTGAAAGCCTAATCCAAAAATTCCAATTCCTAATATCCAAATCCTTGTGCGAAACATCAAAAGGCAAGACCTGGTACCCGGATTTGTTTCGATTAGGACCGGGCCAACTTTTTTATGGATGACCTTTTAAAATAAAGATGTAACCCCCAAAGCTTCCTCCAGACCTATCTGTTCTTCTTCTCCTTCTTCGTCTTTCTCTTCTCTTTGAGGCTTTTCTGCGGCGCCTTCTTGCTTTCCTTGACCCCTTTGCTTTTTTCTTTCATAACACCCTCCTCTCTTCAGTATTTCTATGTCTTGGTAAAAATTGGAACCCGTCCCCAATTCCTTACCACCTATCGCGGCCGCCGCCACGGCCGCCTCCAAAACCACCCCCGGATCGGCCACCTGAGCGAGGACTCTTTTCCTGCGCTTCGTTAACCTTAATGGTCTTGCCGTCAAGGCTTGTTCCATCCATCTTGGAAATCGCTGATTTAGCATCCTCATTCTGAGCGAAGGTTACGAAGCCAAAACCTCGGGAGCGCCCCGTACCCCGGTCTGTGATGACCTTGGCTTCGGTGATTTCCCCGTAAGGCGCGAACGCCTGGCGTAGACCTTCATCCGTCGTGTCCCAGCTCAGCCCCCCAACAAATAGTTTTTTAGCCATATGTTTAACCTCTCCTTTTCTGCGTTGGTTTGCCCGACGCCGTTTGATGGGTAGCACCCACTCTTCAGCGGTTGCTCCATTTGTTTAATTTTCAAATACATACCATAAAAAGGTAAAGGATTTCAACAACATTTGTGGAACCCTCTTCAATGACCGATTTAAAGCAAGCATGTTTTGTCTAAATAGCGGCTCCCATCTTTCAGGAGGAAGGCGATGGTTTTCTTCCTCTTGTCACCCGGTGTGAAAATTCTCTTTTTGAAGAAAATTTTCTACAAAAAGGACGCTTCCAGAGTGAAGTGCCCCGCAGCAGCCGCCGGCCCAGAGGGAGCTGCGGGGCATCTAATTCCCAAAAAAACTTTCCTCCCCCTTGACGGGGGAGGATCAAGGTGGGGGTGATGATAGGATCATTTCGCCCTCACCCCTACCCTCTCCCCCCAGGGGAGAGGGTAAGCCATTCATCCCCCCAGCAGAGCTGAGGGGTATTCTGGCATGTTTTGATAAAACAGGGCCAACTTTTTTATGGCTAAGATCTCATTGTCATACCCTCTTAAGTTGAATGCCTTGATTTAGCTTCCGATACAATCCTAATGCGATTAAGAGAGTGGCCAATGATATGGCATTTGCACCAATAACAATGAAATCTTGGAGATGTATTCCATACAACATCCATAACGTGGCCCCTGCACTAAATTGAATTAGTGTTAATCCACTCACATCCTTGACCGAATGGGTTGTCCACATCTTGATGATCTGCGGAACAAACCCGAACATGGTCAATGAGGCTGCGGCTATGCCTAATATCGTCCACCACATATTGCTCTCTTCCTATTCCTCTCTTATCTCACAACGCTACGCACTTTTCGCTCTGCACTATGCGTGCATTTGGAATACGCCAAACTTTTTTATGGATGACACCACCGCAACTCATCCTCGTTGTAAAGTGTAAAATGTAGCTTTGCCCCCCAATCATCTTCCTTGCGGAGAAGACGAACCAGTCTCTACCTACTTTATACCTTACGAAGAGTTAAACCTATTTTTTTGAAGCCCTCTTACTTAGGTTTTTCACAAGTTCCTTGCCTAGCGCGAGGCACTTTTTCTTCGCTTCGTTGCTAATGGGACGTTCACTTCCTACCGTCTCCCCCACCTGCTGGAAGAAGCGCTGAGCAAGGGATTCGAAAGGCTGCCTCACTTTCCCACCACCACCACAGGAAAAGAAAAGGACAGCCGGTTTTCCTTTGACAGGCTTGCCTGATTGATCCCACTGGTAAATATCATCGAAAAAGGTCTTCACCGTGCCCGCGACGTATGAGAAATAGTCAGGGGTCCCGATCGCAACCCCATCGGCGGACAAAAATTCTTCTAGAGTGACCCGCCGCTCGTTTGTGTTGATAAGGTTAACTTCAGCCCCAGCTTCCCGCGCCCCCTCCGCAAGTGCTTCTGCAAGCATCCTAGTATTCCCATACTGCTGGCTGTGATAAATAACAATAATTTTCCCCATAGTTTACCTCCTTTACGCTCTGATATAGAAATATTCAAGATCTAACCCCACAGCCTTCCCTTGAACTGCTTCAAGGAACTTGACTGAAAAATGGAAGCACCTCAAAAAATTGTGCCTCCCGGATAGGTTCACCCCGTTAGAAATTCCAGTCGTTGCGACCCTTCGATATACTCAGGGCCGTGAGCACTGTCGAACGGCTCGAAACCGGGCGGGGGAGCGGGGCATTAGACCCCGCTGAGTTATTATAAAACCTGACTCCACTGCAAAGGAGTGAGGCATTATTTCTAACGGGGTAAATATCATTTCATATTGTGCGCTCGCCAGCGCACCTTGCCGGCCCATCAGAGGGGTAGAAATTCTTGACTTCAAAATGAAGTCAGAAGTGACTCCCTTGATTCGAGGTTCGTAACTCAATAACCCAATGGACCCAATGACTCAATCACTTATGGAGTTATGCCCTTTGCGCTACGCTTCAGGGCAGGACCAACTTTTTTATGGAGGACACAGGTTTCCCGATGAGAGGTTCATCACAACTGAAGCATCTTTCGAAGCATTGTCTTTAGGGGATCCATCTCCGAAGCTGGCAATGTTCCTAATCGCTTTACTATAAATCGCTTTTCAATTGTGGCCTGTTTGCCAAACCGAATATATGACTCAGCAAGAAGACCACTTTTTTGCCAATCCAGGATTTTATAATCAGTTTCAGTTGTGTATTCTTGAGTGGTAATCCTTGCAAGAAGGACATCTTGGTCACGGGAATCGTACAAAACAATGGCTGGCCTTTTTGATATACCCTGGAGGTCGGTATGCGAAAACCCTATAAGTACAATATCACCGAAGTTATACGTTGTCATAGATCGTGTCTTTTTCTGAATATCCTTTCAGAAACTGAGACATCGACATTTTATCCCATGCCATCTCTTCTTCATCAACAAGAAGCATCACTCTGATCTTTGAATCCGATTTTAGTTTACTTTTCAAATCTTCGGGGATTGAAAGGTGCCCGTCCGGTAATACTTTCCCTTCGTATTCATAAGCCTTCATCTACTTCCTCCAAATTGACTTTTTAATTATTATATCACATCTCGAACCTTCAATGCTAAATTCCTTTTATCGCTCTTCTCGCTACCTGTCCTCCGTAGTCCCGCAAGGCGGTAGGCGCAAGGGGTGAGTTCACTTGAGCCGTTTCTTGCACCCATTGATCCCGAGAATTCCATTTCTGATGCGGTTCCCCAGCAAGGCTTGCCGCCTTTTCTGCTTTCACCCCGTTAGAGATAAGAACCGCCTCAATCTATTTTTTAAATATCGCTTACCTGCATGGGCGCCAGGACCTGGATCTCTCTGAGTGGATGGAACCTGAACTGCCCGGGTATCCCCTCACTACAGAGGTCCAGAATATTTTGAAGGATCTTCTCCGGATCTTCTTCCTCGATGAATTGAAAGTCGGTTGACTCAGATTTGTCGATTTCCTTTAAAACAGGGAGCTGACCTTGATTGACTTTGTGGGCGTTAACCACGATCATGCTCTCCTGGGCCTGGCGAAAAATCTCGGTGAGCCTCACCACGGTAAACCTTCCTGATCTGATGATATCCTTCAGGACATTTCCAGGACCAACTGAAGGGAGCTGATCGATGTCTCCTACCAAGAT
>Ga0100401_1001362_pt1 | contig 19852 bp, 26 predicted proteins | sample CryGeymeta201525_FD_80421 | JGI IMG/M metagenome (GOLD analysis project Ga0100401, IMG submission 80421) | Groundwater microbial communities from Crystal Geyser aquifers in Utah, USA - Crystal Geyser metaG 2015-25 | ecosystem: Environmental > Aquatic > Deep subsurface > Groundwater | place: USA... | reverse complement strand
CCGTAGCCAGAAAGTGGCTGGCGTGTCGCTATAATCTCGCCCTATCGGTGGTATAGCTCAGTTGGTTAGAGCGCAGCATTCATAATGCTGATGTCGGTGGTTCAAGTCCACCTACCACCACCATTCATTTTTAGCCAAACTCATTTCAGTTTGGCTTTTCTTTTTCAAAATCCCCAACGTTTTCAAACACTTACGGCAACTGCCTATTGAGTGTTCTGCTCCTGAAATTGCGTCATTTTTGGTGTTTTTGGCGTAAAAACCCGCGTTTTCTCTCTCTGTTCTCTGTTTGTCTCTTGACTATTCAAGAGACCACCTTCAATGAAATCAACCACTTACGCGGGGGCGGTTTGCAAAGTGTTCTGGTAGGTCTGGGCGACAGAGAACTAAGAACGCTTGAGTTTCAGCAATTTGCCTTGCATTGTGTGATCATTACCCGGAAACGAGTGAGCGTGCGAGCAGCATACCGTTTGCGGGGTTTTCACCTATGCGACGCATTGCGTGAGGCCACCAGTCACTTCCGAACGGCATATACAGTCTGACTCGTTCGCCATTGGAAGCTTGCAATTCAGCCAATTCACTGCGGACTCCCAGCAGCATCTCAAATTCGTAGTCCACGCCCTTGACCCAGCCGTGTTCCTTTGCCCGTTGCGATGCATATTGCTGCAATTCGTCATCATGGGTTGCAATTACCGGTTTGAAACCTGTTGTCTTTGCTTCATTTGAAAACATCAAATCAATAAGGTCGCGCGAATTGCTTTTGACCTCGCGCCGAGTTGTGTAAGCCACGTCACTCCCGGCGACAAAAGCCCCTTTGACCAATCGAACCGTTGCACCCAAGGTAACCAGAGACTTCATATCATTGGCGGTTCGTTTCAGGTAGGCCTGCAAGGTGACTGCGACAGGCAGTCCGGCTGCTCGAATATCGTTGTGCAGGGCAAGTGTCGCGTCTGTAACTTCTTGGTCTTCCATATCGAGTATCAGCATATGGTTGCCATCGTGCCCCTGACTTGCTGAAGCAATAGCCTCTGCAATTCGAAAAGCGTTCTGCCTCGCCATTTCCGGATCAATCTGATGTCCAATTTGTGTTGGATCAACCGAAACGTGAACGTCAAGACCGGCTTCCCCAAGAGCCTTTGCTACGGCTATTTTTGCGGCAACATTTTGCGCAACCAGTTCTGGTGTGTCGACATACTCGCCAAGATAAAACAAGGAGGCATGGATTTGCTTGTTTCGCAATAATTGAGTCGCACAGATCACGCCTTCAGCAGCGTTGCATCCTGCAACGTAGCGAGTCGCCAGTGCGGTACCTGCGCGCGATGACTGTGCCCACGTCTTGACGCGCTGAGAACGAGCCAACTTGATCATCGCCATTTGCCACAGTCTTCTCATTGATCTACTCCTTATTGATAGCTACGAGTGCAAGTATTTTTTGCTGAGCCAAATGCAAATGCTGACCGAGGCAGGTGGTGGCCTTGTCGACATCCCGCAGCAAAAATGCCTCCGCTATTTCGTGATGACTTCCTTGGCAGACTTGGTGGTAGCTTTGGAAATCAAGTGTTGAACCGTAAAAGCGCGCGAGTTGCTGCCCCAACTTGTCAACAATCACCTGCTGACGTGGTTGCCTTGCAGGTTGATACATGGCGGTATGGAACTCACGATCAAGTTTTGCAAACTGAGTGCCTGAAGTAGCGCCGTCCAATAAACGCAGAATTATCTGAACTGCCTTGTGATCATTCGCAGTAGCCCGAACTAGTGCGCGACGTATTAAGTCGCACTCAAGCATCCGTCTGATGTTGAATATCTCTTCTATGTCCTCGGCGGTCAAGACGGTCACTATGGCTGTGCGGTTCGCCAAAAATGTAATGAGGCCATCAGCTTCAAGGACTTTGAGTGCATCCCGAATGGGAACTCTTGATACCTGGAATTGCTCTGCCAGCTCGTCTTGCAGAAGTGCAGAGCCAGGTTTCAGCATCCCCTGTGCTATGTCGTTGCGCAGTTGCCGCACGATGGTCGTTTCCGTTTTCAAGGCTTTCATGAGATTCAGGCATTTCCGCGATCGTTATTTTAAGTATACATAAAATGCAAGTGCCGTCGCCAACCTATCGCGTTCTCCATTTGACTGCATTCGGATTCATAAACCCCGAAGGGGGAGATCAGCAACCGGGCGTGCGCCGCTCCTGTTTCATGTTCCACTGCGCCCCAGCACTACTACTATTGGGGCAGTGACGCTTCCAGAACGCTGACCTTCGATCTTGCCGTAATAAATTAGCCTCCTATACTTATTGCATGACTGAGGACTCAACTGAACTTTCCAAGTTTTACAGTGGCATTCGTACATACACCGGTGAACACGTGCTTCATGCGCATGACTATGTGCAAATCATGTTTGCAATACGGGGCCGAATGGAATTGGAGATTGGTGGCCATTTCGCATTTGCTGACATGTCCTGCGGCATGGTCATACCAGCGGGTATTGAACATGGTTTCATGACAGCGCCCGAGACGCACATGTTCGTGATTGAACTACCCCACTCGGCTGGTTTTAACAAAGTCCGACGCTTTGCTGCAACCTCTGCATGCCACAAAAGTATCCACCTGGGCAATGTCACTTCACAACTTGTGCAGGTATTACAAGCGCCAAAAGTACTGGCTCGCAGGGGCATCGATTTGACGAAATTAGACTCCGCACTGGATGCATGCTTGCACGAAACGTGGAGTACCGCTCGCATGGCGCAACTCTTTTTCTTGAGCCCTCAACGTTTCCATGCGCGTTTGATGGAAATTGCGGGGCAGACACCACAAAACTATCTTCGCAGCCGACGATTTGATACCGCTGAGCGGCTTCTGCGCCATGGTATGTCGCTTGAAGCCGCGGCAATGCAGGTGGGATACCGTTCTGCCAGTGCCTTGAGCTTTGCACTTAAACGTGACCGCCAACTGAGCACCCGGCAATTGCGAACACACTGACTCCCAGGTCAAGCGTTTCTCGCAAGTTGAAGGTGCCATCCCCGCACATCATGGGGACATGAAAAATCCATCACTGACCGGAACCATCATGGCACTTGCTGCCGCAGTGTTGTGGGGAACCACCGGTACGGCCCAAACATTTGTTGCATCGCAGTCGTCACCCTATTGGATAGGGGCCTTGCGGTTGTTGATTGCCAGCGCCTTTTTTGCTGTCGTTGTTCTTTTTGGTCGGTCAAAGTCGGCACAAGGAATGGTCTGGTTGCGCACGGCATGGCCCTGGGTCGTCCTTGCCGGTATCGCCATGGCGGCTTACAACCTTTGTTTTTTCGCGGGGGTCAAAGCGACTGGTGTGGCAACCGGCACCGCCGTTGCCATTGGTAGCGGACCGATATGGATTGGCCTGCTACAGGGATTGGTAACCAGGCAAGTACCACGCCCCGTTTGGTGGATCGGAACGCTGCTGGCAGTCACGGGTATTGGGCTGATGCTCTCGGGTGCGGGTGCACAGAACAGTTTCAACATCACTGGCTTCATGCTGTGTCTTGGTGCTGGATTTGCCTACGCAAGCTTCACGTTGCTCAGCAAGCACTTGGTTGGCGTTACTTCACCTGAAATCGTCACCCTGTCGGTATTCAGCACTGCGGCGGTCATTGCGATTCCGGTGGCAGCATTAACCGGAGGAACTTTTACCGGAACTGGCGCTACTTGGTTGATGGTGAGCTACCTCGGGCTCATCGCGACCGGCATCGCTTTTTTACTATTCAGCCATGCACTGCGCCACATAGCTGCGACAACTTGCGTCACACTCTCTCTTGCGGAACCCATGACAGCTTTCGTACTTGCAATCGCCGTGGTCGGAGAACGGCCGAATGCCGTCGCCTTTGGCGGTCTCGCTTTGGTTATTGCAGGTCTACTGCTTGTGGTTTGGCTCGAAACCCGAAGTGGTCAAGAAGGACAAACATCTCAAGTTGCAGTTTGATAAATTGAAAAGTGTCTCGTAAATGAACGGAACAGGTAACCTCGTTGACTGTAAATGCTCATGATTCAGGCCCTCACCAACGCCAAACCGTCCCAGTCCGTGGTGTAACCGGGCGTGCGCCGCTCCTGTTTCATGCTCCATTGCCGCTGCTCACCTGCCAGTCCAGCGCTGGCCAGAGCAACCGTGCCGCGTCCGAACCTCTGGTTCACTGCATCCAGTGCTTGCATCAGCCGACTTTCGCCAAGGTCAGCCACATCGTCTTCCAGCGCCAATTCTTGCTGGACCAAGTCTGCGGGCCGCAGATCAAGCAGCATCACGCCTGCTTTGGCATAGCGGTATCCAGGCCGAAAAATTGCCTGCAATCCCATCAGCGCAGCCTGGCTGATGTCCCTGCTGTCGTTGGTTGATCGCCTGAGCGGCACCACCGTCGAGCGCGAATACTGCAAGTCTTGCGTCCGAAAGGGACTGGTGCGGATAAACGTCAGAACTTGTCCGGCATGGCCGTTTTGCAGGCGCAACTTCTGCGCAGCCCTACTGGCAAACTCCGTCACCGCTTCTTGCAGTGCGGACAAATCCAGTACCGCATGGCCAAAGCTGCGTGTGCAGGCAATCTCCTGCTTCGCCGGTGGCTCGTGCTCCAGACCCATACAGTCGGTACCTTGCAGTTCACGAACGGTACGTTCCAGCACCACAGACCAGCGGCGTTTGACCATGACCGGATCAAGTCGCGCCAGGTCAAGCACGGTATGGATGCCAGCCTCTTTAAGTTGTGCGCCGATGCGCCTGCCCACCCCCCAAACCTCCCCAACCTCCGTGGCCAGCATCAATGCGTCGCGCTCTGTCGGCTCCAAATTGCCGAGGTTGCAAACCTGGGAGTGATGATCGGGGTAGCTGCCCGGTTTGCGCTCGGCAGTCTTGGCAATGTGGTTGGCCAGCTTAGCCAGGGTCTTGGTGGGGCCAATTCCAATGCCGCAGGCGATGCCAATCCATTTGAGAATGCGGTGCCGGATTTTTCGGCTCCGCAGGGTCATGTCGCCCGTGATGCCGGTCAGGTCAATGAACGACTCGTCAATTGAGTACACCTCCTGGCGGTGCCCAAGCCCTGCAGCCAAACTCATCATGCGGTCGCTCATGTCGCCATACAAGGGAAAGTTGGCTGATAACGCTACCAGCCCGTCTGATTCCTCAAAATGCCGAATTTGAAACCACGGTGCGCCCATCTTGATGCCAAGCGCTTTAGCTTCGTTCGACCTGGCAATCGCGCAGCCATCGTTGTTGGAAAGCACCACCACCGGCCTGCCATTCAAGCTGGGGCGAAAAACCCGTTCGCACGAGACGTAAAAATTATTGCCATCCACCAGCGCGTACATGGTCTTTCCATTCAGGCTTTGAACTGCTTGATGGAAGCGACAACCACACCCCAAATCTCGACGGTTTGGCCGTCGGCCGGGTTGATGTCTGGGAATGTCACGTTGGCTGCTTTGAGTTTCATGCGGCCAGATCGCTGCCACAGGGTCTTGCAGACAAACTCTCCGTCGACCATGGCAATGACTATGTGGCCAGACCGCGCAGTAATGGCGCGGTCCACCAGCACCACGTCGTTGTCAAAAATTCCAGCGTCTTTCATGGATTCACCGCGCACACGCAGTAAAAATGTGGCTTGTGGGTGCTTGATCAACTGCGCCATCAGGTCCACACGCTGCACAGCATGGTCTTCGGCTGGAGACGGAAAACCAGCCGCAACCCGGCACGGCAACACACTAACCATGGTAGGTATCAGCGAGAGTGCAACGGGTTGGTCAAGAGGGATTGTGGCGAGGCTCATAGATTACTGCTTTTATATACAGTATATGGCAAGACCTCAAGTGCTGGTATCGCAACTGCGCAATGTTTAAGCACACCTTGCAAGCCCATGGCTGGTATAGCTTTTGGGACTTGTTCCAACAGTTGTCCACAGCGTTGGACACGGTTTGTGGGGACAAAGATGCGGCTACGATTAGGCAATGTGCAGTCATTACCAAGCCATCAAGGAGCGTGAACGCTACGCCAAACACTTCGGCGTTGTGCCGCCCGTTGACGCGGGCAAACACGATGTCTGGCCGTGCTACCCGGCCACTTTCATTCGGAGACCCAGGGAGGCTGATGTTGGTGATGAGGCGGTGCCTGAGCGCGAAGCCATTCCTGGCATGTTTGGACTGATTCCACATTGGGCCACCGACACCAACATAGGCCGTCAAACCTACAACGCACGCACTGAAACCGTTGCCGCCAAGCCAAGTTTTCGGGATGCCTGGAAAAACGCCCAGCACTGCGTCATCCCGGTGGACGCCTTTTTTGAGCCTGATTGGCGCAGCGGAAAAGCCATTGCGACGCGCATTTCATGCGCCAGCGGCGAACCCTTGGGGCTGGCCGGTCTTTGGGCGTCGTGGAAATCGCCCAAAGGCGTTGTTCACAGTTTCACCATGCTGACCATCAACGCCGACGGTCATGACCTGATGTGCCAGTTTCACAAGCCGGTGGACGAGAAGCGCATGGTGGTGATTTTGTCGCCGGATAGTTATGACCATTGGCTCAAGGCCACACCGCAGCAGAGCATGGAATTTATGCGTCAGTACCCAGCGCAGCGACTACTTGCTGGTGCGGAGCCTCCCGCCCAACGCTCACTGCTTGCCTGAACCACTGGGCCTATCAAACATGGCTCGGCGCAAGCATTACCACGTCTATGTTGTTGAATTGTCCAATGACGTGCTGTTCAATGCCCGGTTCATGCGCTCGAACCCAGACTACCAGCTAGGAAAGCCGTGCGTCTACGTTGGCATGACCGGACTGGACCCAGACGTGCGGTTCGATAAGCACAAGGCTGGCATTCAAGCCAACCGATACGTGCAGAAATTTGGCCAGCGCTTGTTGCCGGAAATCTATGCGTTGTACAACCCGCTGACCTATGAAGATGCCCGTAGTTTGGAGGTTGAACTGGGCATTGACCTGCGAGAGGGTGGCTTTGGAGTCTGGCAGGCTTGATTCTGCTGCGCCATCGGTTAGGTCGATAATTCCCAGCAGAAAAGGAGTCCCATGCCAATTTTCGAGTACGCCTGCAATGACTGTGGTCACGAGTTTGAAGCACTTGTTCGCTCAAGCACAGTTCCGGAATGCCCAAGTTGTCATTCAAAAGAGCTGAAAAAACTTCTGTCGGTTTTCGCCACGACTGGCACGTCGACAGGTGCTGCGACGATGATGCCAAGCCCCTGTGGCTCCTGCCCTAATTCCGCAGGGCCTGGCGGGTGTTCTTTTAACTGAACGTCTTATGCCTGCACCAATTTCAGTCAAAGCCTTGATCTCTGCGATTCGCCTGCTTCGCCCTGATCCACCTGTAATAAATCCAAAAAAGTGGTATTTGACTCAAAAAGAGCACTGGTTAGGCTGGCTTGCTGAATACGACGGGCCTGGCGCATATGGTCGTCAAACTGGCGTTCAACGTGATGCCAAGTATGCATACAACCACATTGTTGAGCCCGAGATGCTTCTATATCTTGCATCTGCATCTGGCGTTGACGGCGCACTTGTCGCCGCTGCAAATCAAGCATTCGCCGAACGCACTACTCTTATGCAAGCATCAGGCACGATCCGAAAAATTGTTCCTTGGGAAACTATCGCCAAAGCATTGTGGCCGAACGCAACTCAATCGAACCAGCTGCATCCGACCATTAAACCCAAGTAGTTGTCACTTTCTTAAGCACGTGAAATTACGTCGCCTCAGAGCATCATTTACGAATAGATCGTTAGTTGCATGCCTCAGACTTGGCAAGATATGCTCAATGTTTGCAGGAAGGTTTGTGGTCACTAACAGACCTTGGACTCAACTTGATTTCAGCAGATATTCAATGCCCCCCCCAAGTTCAGAATCAAATTCGGTGGAGCCTAGAATTGGCTAATTACGATGGGCATACCACGCTCATCACTGACGCCATCAGCATAACAACCAATTACCAATGCCCAAGCACAACAATTCCGCGTCGAGGTTGCACAGCCTTTTCAGCCAGCTTCAGGGGCACACTGATCAAACGCAGGTACTGGCAGGATGGGTTCAAGCATTTGCGATCACAGAATCAACCCCCAAGCGCCAAGCAATCGAGGTAGCAAGACGATTGGAGAGTGTTCACCGTGAACTGGGCCTAGTGCGAAGCGGAATGAACCAAGCAACGTATTCGCCTTCACTTTACGAGGGTGCCATATCTTCGTGCGAAGAGGCTGCGTCGCCAATGTTGCTGGCGAGTACATGGAACAATGTTCGGCAATACTTGACACCACAAAACCTTCTTTCTCTAGAATTTTGTAGTGAAATTCTCCCTGATGAAGAGGCAGTTATTTCCTCGGAGGAGCTTGCTGAGATTCTTGGGCTTGTGGCAGACCTGCGTGAAGCTGCACAAAGCGAAAACATTCCAACAAGCCTTCAAGCACTGTTACTTCATCATGTTGAGCTTATTCAGCGAGCAGTTGCGGCCTATCCAATTACCGGAGTCAAGGCACTGCGCGAGGCAGCTCAGACGGGGCTCGGTGAACTCGTTGAGTCGAAGGGAGCTGTCGCTGAACACAGCAATACAGAAGCGGTGTCAAAGCTTTCCAAGACATGGAAAAAGGTTAGCGATGTTGCGGACGGCGCACTAAAAGTGGACAAACTGATTCAAGTGGGCCACAAGGCATGGAACCTTATCGAGACCCTCTGGAACAGTACACCCTAGCCCCAACAAAATCAAATATTTGAAATGAGTCATTGGCCGACCGTGCTCAAAGTAATTTTTATTGGCATGAAACCGGCTGTTGGCGATTGCGGCGCTCACTTGAGAAAAGTGATGCTTGATCGACCCACATATTGACGAGGCAAAGCCGAGTCAGCTGATCTAGTTTCAGATTTTCACATCCATTGGTCAGACAGGCGTGGGCGATTGTCGGTGAAAGTCGGGTCAATTGTGCTGTCCGACTTGCCTGGCCGAGGTCGATGCCCTCAATTGCGGCGATTTCCGTCAGCGACCGATATTTGCCCTCGTCCAGCAATCGCTGCCAATAATGCGCCAGCCCCAATGCCCGAATCAACGGACTGTCTTTTGCCTGCTTGCGCGCACTTCGCTCTACGACCGCTTCTATTTGAAAATGCTCGGGTGCATCAATTGGCGTGATCACCTGCTGCCGAACACCTCGCTTGACCAGCGTCCACGGAATGAAGGTTTCCATTTGAACACCGCCTGCTGGCGCTGGAATTTGGTACGTCACCGGCTCCCCGGTCATCATGCCTCTGTGTTTTTTAGCCATGCTGGTGCCTATTTGAAGTTGGCGATGAGTTCACGCTGGGCCTGCCAGTTTGCCGGAAAGTTATGCCGCAGAAACCACCTCAGATTTATGCTGCGTGGCTGCGTGCCGCGCATCAGCTGGTCGATGATGTCGGGTGCCAGCAGCGTCAGTCGCAGCGATGCGTTGACAACCGCATAAGTCAGCCCCTCCTTACTGGCGATTTCTGAACCACTTTTCATAGCACCGGTGTCAAGCAAGCCTCTCCAGTAAAGCGCTCGCGCCAATGCGGCCAAAAATGTGGTGTTGTGGGCCACCACGTCCGTGCCATCCATTTGCAGAACTCCGCGCCGCTGGAACGCCAAGGGTATGAAGGTTTCCAGATTGCTGTTCATGCAGTTACCTCCATCTCGACCAATTCAGCACCAATGCTCTGTGTTGCGAACTCTTTGATGAGTTCCTTCCAGCCAAGAGAATGCCATTTGATCTTGAGTCCGCCGGTGACCAGGTCAACCCGCTCAATCATCAGTTTGACGATACGAATTCGCTCGACCGGGTACAACTGCTCCCAAACGTCACCCAACCTGTGCATGGCCATGACGGCTTCGTCTTCACTGATCTGAGCACCACTGATTTCGATGGATTTACAGACGGCTGTGATGGATTCCGGGCTACAGAGCACGGTTTTGATCTGTGCAACGGTTGCGGTTTCGATCTCTGCGGCCGGAATTCGCGCATGGGTCTTACCATTGGCTCCGAACTTCATTTCAGATTTGGAAACGTAGTAACGGTACTTGCTTTTGCTCTTGCTGGCGTAGGTCGGGTACATGGGTTCACCCGTCTGTCCAAACAGAAGACCGCGCAGCAGCGCATCGGTACTGCCTCGGGTTTGGGTTTCAACTGACCTGCCGTGCGGGTTTCGCGCCAGCACCTCCTGCACCTGCCCCCACAGTCCATGGTCAATGATGGAAGAGTGAGCGCCTGGGAACCAGCTGCCCTTGTGGGACAGTTCGCCCAGATAGATGCGATTGCGAAGCAGCTTGAACAGGCACTTTTTGTCCATCCGCACGCCACTGCGCACCTGGCCATCCTGTGTCGTCCAGGCTTTGGTCGTGATGCCCTCGCTGGCCAGCCCTTCTGCAATGCGCGTTGGCGACCCAATCGTGAGCATCTCACCAAAGATGCGCCGCACCAACTGGGCCTCCGTTTCGTTGACTATCAGCAGCCGGTTGACCACGTCATAACCCAGCGGTGGCATTCCGCCCATCCACAGCCCTTTGCGTTTGCTGGCCGCAATCTTGTCGCGGATCCGCTCACCAGTGACTTCGCGCTCGAACTGTGCAAACGACAGCAGCACGTTGAGCATGAGTCGGCCCATGGACGTGGTGGTGTTGAATTGCTGGGTGACGGAGACGAAAGACACGCCCTGGCGCTCAAACACCTCGACCATTTTGGAGAAGTCGGCCAAGCTGCGGGTCAGCCGGTCAATTTTGTAGACCACCACAATGTCAACCAGACCGCGCTCGATATCAGCCATCAGGCGCTTGAGTCCGGGTCGCTCGGTGTTGCCGCCGGAAAACCCGGGGTCGTCGTAGTCGTTCACCACTGGTATCCAGCCCTCGGAGCGTTGGCTGGCAACATAGGATTGGCCTGCCTCTTTCTGCGCATCGATGGAGTTGAATTCTTGATCAAGTCGTTCGTCCGACGAGACGCGGCAATATACAGCGCACCGCTTGCGGGGTTTGAGTGACGCAATTTGGGAGATGGCGTTCATGCAGCCTCCTTGCGGTTGGTCTTCAAGCCAAAAAACACAGGGCCAGACCACGGCGTGCCGCAGATATGGCGGGCCACCGCCGACAGGCTCTTGAACAGTTTGCCCTCGTAGTCAAATTTGCCTTCGGCGGTCACGGTAACTTTATGGTCGCGCTCACCCCACTCACGCACCAAGACTGTGCCGGGCATGAGTTCCATGACCGGTGCAATCTGGCGACCTTTGATTTTGGAGTGACGCATGCCTATGTTGACCAACCTGCGGCGGGTCTCAGCCGACAAGCCCCCAAAAGCCACCTCTTGAAGTTTGTAGGCTACTCGTGCCTCGATGTAACTGCGGTTGGTCTTATCCGGACGGCGCGTAAAGAATCGATCCCACAATGCCCAGAGGTCTGGCATCTGCAAAGTTGGAAGCGCTGCCACTTGGGCAGCCACTGAAGTGGTCATGTCGTTCACTTGGAACTCCTTGGTTGATAGGGGTTCGTATGAACGCGCTGGTGACCAGAAAAGCCAAGTCCAACTTGTCTTTCATTTTGATCTGTCGCAGCCTTGCCACTGGCATGAGTACGGATAATGGCTGCGGCCAGGATGGTTGTGATTTCAGAGGCGCGCTGGTGCGCTGACAGCTGTTCGGGGGGTGTAAGTTTGATCGGTTTCATGGTTTGCAAAGGGCATTTGAAAGACCCAGAAATCATGATTCAAATCTTCCAAGACGATGGGTAACGTAGGGCAACGCCGAGCAATCAACTGCCCCTTTTTGATGTTCAACGCGTCAAAACAGCAAGCCAGTAAATCAGGTCGCCAATTCTTCCAATTCAATGGCAACTGCTGTTTCTTCATCGTCAACAGGATCATCGAACACCGGCAGGTGCAACTGCCACGCGTGTGCACCCTTAACTTTGACCATGTAGTTTCGCCATGGCGATGTTTTGGAAAAAAGGTTCGATGGTGAATTGCAGCCCGTATCCGCCATCATCAACTTCGTATGCACGTGCGGTGTACCGGATGCAAACGCATCTACCAACCGCTGCAAAACTTTGATTTTTCCAATACCCGTAATGCGCCAGGGTGCTTTGCCAGGAAGACTCAGAACTGCTGACTGGCCGTTTGACGACACTTTGAAGTTGATGCTTGTGCCCCCCATCGCAGCCAATTGCCCATGACGGTACGCGACTTTGAGTTGATCCTCATCAATGACGGTTGCGGATTTGCCCAAAGCCAGCACATCTTCGATGGTCACGATGACGTTTGTACCCGCATACGAAAACGGAACGGCAGCCGTGGTCAAGACGATTCCAGGCACGGTTCGAGGCCGCAACCGCAGCGCCGCATCGACCTTCGCATACTGCCGTTCGTTGGACATTTTGGTGGCAAAGTACAGTGCAACAGGGTGCCCGTCGATTTCCATTTCACCGAGGAAAACCGGTTCATCCTGATCATCAATATGCTTGTTGCGCAGTCTTCGCAATGATGCTCCCAGTGCGGTAATTATTTCCTCTCGCAACCAGTTGAGGTCTACTTTCCAACGGCGAGCAAGTTTGGCTTGCAGAATGATGTAGTCGCCAGTCAAGGGATCGAGGTGTTGAACTTTTTCAGGGTCTGCGCAACGTTCCAGTTTGACAGAAAAGCGCTCACCTTCGGCGCACTCCACGACTTTTTCAGTGATGCGGTCAGCCTCAATGAGAATGCCCTCATCGGCAAATCGATCAATGTCAATCCCCAATTTATCCAAAGCGAAGCCATCCATCGGACTGGTGCCATATTCCAGCAGTTGCGCGACCTCTTTGACAAACGTAGGATCGTCAATCCCAGCACCTGGGTGCAAGGGCCTGAGTACGCCCAAAATTTCAAGCAACTGAGTGCCAATTTGCCGCAAGTGGGGATCGCGTTCACCCTGCAAACTGCAACGCCCTGGCTCAGCCAATTTGATCGACAGTGGCGTTTCGACCTGCTTGCCCTCTAACCATAAATCGGCCACCAGTGTTACCCCAAGGATGGCTCCAGGCTGCGAGAACGGGTGATTTGTCCAGCACTTGCTGATGACTTCATGCAGTTCTGCACCGCTGTCCAGGTTTAACGACACGGCATCGGTTGAATGTCCGAGCAAGGCTGTGGCTTCGGTCAGGTAAAGCCGTTCGACCTTCGCACCGTCAAGTGTTGGCCTGACATCCTTGAGCGGTCGTGCAAAGCGGGATAAGTCGTATCTAGACCTGTTCAGTGGACGCGTCGACAAGGGAGCCTTGAATCCGTGCGTGGAGAGCACATTGGCAAGTGGAGCCCGGGTGGAGAGGGTGTGTGCAAAAACTTCCACAACCTTGCGATCTGGCACGTAAACGAGTGTCGCATCACGAGCCGGGAAGTAACAGAAACTCTTGCGATTGTGGTTGACCATTTGTACTGCTGTTACCTGGTCACCGGCAAACCGGACGACAAGATAATGAGTGACGCAAATGTCGCCACTTTTTTTCTCGTCTGCCAACTGCACGTAAACCAGTTCGCAGGGCTCGTCCAGATGCATGGCTCTGGTGAGTTGAGACTCAAGAGTTTTCTTGACTGCATCGTTCCAAATGAAAGGCGGCGCGTCATCACCGGGGACATCAAAAGCATCATAGAGACGTTTGTTGCCGCGAATGTCGCTGGTATTCAAGATCGACTCGGCAACTTCAAAAAGCCGTGCCGCTTCATCCGAGTAGGTACGCATCCAGACAGCGCGACCAACTTCACCGCCATCCTGGGCTTTGAAGGTCGAAATCAAGTCGTTGTCATTGAACTGATTGGCAACTGACCCCAGAATTTGGGCACCTCTTGGCGAAGCGAGACGCAGAACACGTAAGGCTTCGCGTTCGGCAGGGTCTCGCTGAATTTTGCGCAGATGTTTGACGTGTTCAACAAGAGCTGTGACAAGTACGTCAGCATCTTGTGACCAATCAAAGCCCAGGGCGAGCGCATGACAGCCGGGCAGCCCACTAAAGGTCTTCAGGATGGAAACAGGTGATTTTTCAATGAGTTCAAGCAAGCAGTGCGCGTTAATCAGGGTCTTTTTGCCCATGTCATCTCCCTCAGTTCTTTCAAATGGCTACCGTCCACTGGCGCATAACCGCCACCGATTGTGTCAAACCCTGAGCCAACAGCGTGTCAAGGTACTCGTCTGCTGTCTTGGATGGGTTTTTGAGGGAACGCCGGTGGTTGGCTGCTGCTTCCAGCACCCCCGCCGGATGCAGATCCAACAGATCAACGATGAAGTCGTCCGGATGTTGTGCCGATAGGTTGTAGGGCTCCAATGCTTGCGCAGGAAAATCCTTGAGGTTAAAGGTCACGATCAGACTCGCACCGGAATGAATGGCAGCTGCAGCGACATGGCGATCATCAGGGTCAGGCAGGTAGATCGAATCAACCAAGTATTCGAAGCCGGTGACCAGACTGTCGCGAACATGGGCGTTCATCAGTTGGCGCGTCCGGTTTAGCTGCTCTTTGGTCAAGTCGGGGCGGTCGATCAATACATTGCGCGTCCACTCCTCGTGAATCATGTCACTCCAGCGTGCGCGGTACACATCCGAGAGCGCCAGGTGCATGAGCAGATCGCGCAGTGGTGCTGGGTAGAGCACGCAGGCATCATAAACAACAGTGAAATGCGAGCTCATCTGATCAGTACCCCATGCCGAGTTCCTGGGACTGAGCGGCCAATTCATCCAATGCTTTGCGGCGCTGACCATCGATCCGCTTTTTATACGCGATCACATCCTGGTAGCGCACGCGGCGATGGGTCCCGATTTTGTGGAAGGGCATCTCACCTTTCTCAAGCAACTGCACCAGAAATGGGCGCGACACATTAAGAACGTCAGCAGCTTCCTGCGTGGTCAATTCAGCATGAATTGGAATGATGGACACCGCATTGCCTTGTCCGATTTCGGTCAAAACCTCCACCAGCAGACGAAGCGCAGAAGTCGGGATGCGCACAGTGCGCACAGTGCCTTTGTCGTCATGAAAGTCAATCTGCTGGGTTTCGGCACGGGTTAGCAACACAGTCGACAAGGCACGCCCGGACTCTCGCGCCAGCGTGATGTCCTCTTGCGAGGGCAGTGTTTTAGGGGTGGCAGGAGCATTCATATCGGTCACCTCGTAGGGGGAAAAGTTTTTTCAAGAGTGAGTATAAACGAAATAAACAAAATCGAAATAACCGAAACAAGAAAATTTTCCTTATTTGAATCAGTGACTTAGCTCGAAATCACTTTCAAGTCAATTGCGCGCAATGTCTGTCTAAACCTAAAACTAACCCGTCAAAGCCTAAGGCGCTGAGAAATCGAATAGGGGCTCCTAAACAAACGGAGTCTCGCTGTGAAAAACCATGTCTCAAATGTTCAACCTGGACGGAAAGTTACCCGGCCATTTCCGAACGTCGCCACCCGCATCGCCATCGATGAAAACGAGCTTTCCCAGCGCTGGGGTCTTTCAGTCAAGACCCTGCGCCGCTGGCGTCAAGAAAAACTCGGACCCATTTTTTGCAAGATGGGTGCCCGGGTCACGTACCTCATCTCTGAGATTGAAGCCTACGAGCGTCGCGTCTCACGTCATTCCACCTTCTCTTCAGCTTACCAGTGAAGGAGGACATGACCATGACCAATCTGTCCGTCTTTCTGGCTGACCTCGCAGGACTGTCCACAAACCAATTCGTCAAACTCACGCCCGGTGAAAAGCTGGAGGCAGACCGCTACCTTGACAAACTTAGCACGGCGGTGAAGCTCTCCCGTGCCAAGTTAGATGCCGCGCTGCTGCAATGTTATGGCGAGCGTGCAAAAGCCGCGCTGCTGGAGTCAGACCGAGATTTTGGCACAGCTCACATCACTGATGGTCCGCTGCGCATCAAGTTTGACCTTCCAAAAAAGGTCACATGGGATCAACTAGGCCTCAACGACAGGCTTCAGCGCATCGTCGCTGCGGGCGAGGATGTCAAAAGCTATATCGACATCAAGCTGTCGGTGTCCGAGTCCCGTTACACCAACTGGCCACCGGCGTTGCAGCAGCAGTTTGCCGGTGCGCGCACCGTGGAAGGTGGAAAACCGTCCTTCACGCTGTCCCTCGACCAGGAGGTGCTGTGATGGAGCAGTTGCAGTTTCACCCAGTCAGTGAGATTTTCCCGAGCATGCCCCAGGCTGAATTCGACGCGCTGGTGGCCGACATCACGGCAAATGGACTGCGTGAGCCCATCCACATCATGGGAGACAGCGTCGTTGACGGTCGCCACCGGTACCGCGCCTGCTTGCAGGCAGGTGTCGAGCCACAGTTCGTGGTGGTGCCGGACGGAACTGACTTGAACGCCTTGGTCATCAGCCTGAACCTGCGTCGGCGACACCTCGATGAGAGCCAGCGCGCAATGGTGGCAGCCAGACTGGAAACCTTGAGCCATGGGCAGCGCGCCAGTTCGGCCAGAGATGCAAATTTGCATGTCTGCACCCGTGATGAGGCTGCACAGATGTTGGCTGTTTCACCTCGGTCAGTTGCCAACGCGGCCAAAGTGCAAGCTGACGGTGTCCCAGAGCTTGCCGTTGCGGTTGATAGCGGCGTGTTGGCCGTATCGACTGCTGCGGAGCTGGCGCGTCTTCCAGAAGCCACTCAACGGGAGGCTCTCACCCGCACGCCCCAAGAGATTCGCGCCATTGCCCAAGATGTAGGCAACCGCATACAGAGTGCTGGCGTAGTCGGCCTGTCTGCTGTGCGTATCTTCGATGAGGTTGCTCAGGAGGCTGGACTTGACGGCGCGCAGCAACTCGCCGTTGTCCAAGTCCTCAAGGATCAAGCAACTCCGCTGCCAACGCCGATAGAGGCAAAGCGCATCGCGTCCGAGGGTGCCAAAGGTCTGCTGGTTCTCGGCAGTGATGGCTGCTACCACACCGCACCCGGTGACCCGCAGGAGAACGCGCGCATGCAGCAATGGCTGAACTTGCGCGAGGGACTTGAGCCTCTGGCCAAGCTGAAATTTTCAGCAGATGAGGCCTTTGCATCCATTCCTTCCTACCAGCAGAAAAACGTCACCGCCTGGCTCTCCAGCGCAGTGCCTTACCTCAATCACCTCAATTCACTTTGGAGCCAAACCCATGCGTAATCCAACCCTCACCCATCTGCGCGAAGCAGTTCGCAATGAAATCAGCCAGGCCTTCGATTCTCTGGGCTTTGCCAAACCGCGAGACATCGCAAAACTGGTCTGCACGGCCAACCCCGACAGCATTGCCGCCATTGGTGCTCAGTTGGCAGAAAACGCCATTACTGATGTCGCACGGCGTGAACTTAAAAACAGCACCAAAAGCTGTGAGTCGAGCATGCAAATGCTGCTCCCTGGTGTGCCCGAAGTGATGGCACGTCTGCTGCCACCGGCCATCAGCATCCCCAGTGAAGACGACTCAAACGACGAGGGTGTGGTCTATAAGCCACTGGCCAAAGTCACCTTTGGTGAGCTGGGCGCACACCTTGACATGCTTACAAACCAGATTCAGGCCGACATCAGTCGTCACCGGGCTTTGACCGAACTCCATGACATGGCGCTGGCCATGGGAGCCATAGGCGACAACTGTGTGTTTGATGTCCTTGGTGCTTCAGAGCACCTTGAAGCGGAGGTGGCGTAAATGGCACTTCCCATCATCACTGCTGACCAGCGTCGCGCGCAGCGTCAAGGTGTCAAGATCGTCATTCTGGGCGTGAGTGGCATCGGTAAAACGACCCAGCTGAAATTTCTCGAAACCCACTCCACTTTATTCATCGACTTGGAGGCGGGTGACCTGTCTGTCTCCGACTGGGATGGCGACTGTCTGCGGCCGCGCACCTGGCCAGAGTTCCGTGATTTGGTGGTCTATTTGGCAGGGCCCAACCCGGCGCTCCCCGAGCAGTCACCGTTCTCAACGGCGCACTTTGACCATGTCTGTTCGGTCTACGGTGACCCGGCCAGCCTGGACAAGTATCAGACTTACTTTTGCGACTCCATCACGGCACTCTCACGGCTGTGCTTTAACTGGGCCAAGAGCCAGCCAGCAGCGTTTTCTGACCGCACCGGCAAGCCAGATTCACGCGGCGCGTATGGCCTTTTGGGTCAGGAAATGGTCACTGCGCTCACCCATCTTCAGCACGCCCGTGGCAAGAACGTGGTGTTCGTGGCCATCCTGGATTGCAAGACGGATGACTTCGGCCGCAAGGTGTTTGTGCCACAGATTGAGGGCAGCGCCACAGCATTGCAAATTCCAGGAATCGTGGACGAGTTGGTGACTTTGGCTGAAATCAAGGCTGAAGACGGTACCTCGTACCGAGCATTTGTCACCCAGACCATCAACCCTTACGGTTACCCGGCCAAAGACCGCAGTGGTCGCTTGGACCTGCTGGAGCCGCCCGATTTGGGCGCACTCATTGCCAAGTGCGCTGGCAATGACACGCACGCATCCATCACACAAACCCTCTCTATCACTGATTCCAAGGAGTAATTCAAATGAACGACAACAACATGACCCTCAACGCTTGGTCTGACTTTAACGATGCCGAAGCCCAGCAGTCGGGTTTTAACCTTATCCCTAAGGGTGCGCTCGTGCCGGTGCTGATGACGTTCAAAGCTGGTGGCCATTACGACGCCAGCCAAGGCTGGACCGATGGCTACCCCACTCAGTCTTCCAAAACCGGGGCGGTCTATCTGGCGGCCGAGTTTGTTATCACTGGCGGCGAATATGCCAAACGAAAGATGTGGTCGAACATCGGGCTGTACTCACCCAAGGGGCCAACCTGGACGCAAATGGGCAGAACCTTCGTGCGTGCTGCGCTCAACAGTGCCAGAGGCGTCCTGCCGCAGGACAACAGTCCCCAAGCTGTCGCCGCCCGGCGCATCCAGGGGTTTGTTGATCTTGACGGTCTGGAATTCGTGGTGCGCGTGGACATCGAAAAGGACGACCGGGGTGAGGACCGCAACGTGGTCAAGATGGCCATCGAGCCAGATCATCCTGAGTACGCACGCATCATGGGTGTGCCCTCCAAGTTGAAAGCCACAGCGCCAGCACCAAGCAATCCGGCAACACCGGCGCCAGCAGCAACACCAGGGCAGACCAACGCCACAGCAGCAGCGCCAGCACCGCAACGCGCAGCACCCGTGTCGGGCAAACCCGCCTGGGCGCAGTGAGGAGTGCCAGCTATGTATGCCTCTTTACCTATGCCGCAGGCTTACCACCCGGCTTGCTTTAGTGACGCCTCGCAGTACCAGCAGTGGCGCACCTATGCCGTCAAGACCCGTGCCGGTGACAGCGACTTCTGCACCGACTGCACCCGTGCCTACCAGCACCAGATGATCAAACAGTGCCGCTGTCTGCACGCCAAAACCCGCTTCTTTGTTGACTGCGATGGTTATACCGAGGGTCGTCGCCCAGTTGAAGAACGTCTTGTCAATTGCAAGAAGAAAGGTAGGCGATGAAATGCTGGGTCTGTTCACGTCAAGCCCGGGGGTACGGTCATACCGACACCCGGCATCGCACAGGACAGGCCCAGCGGTATCCGCTGGACTGGGTCTTCTGTTCCGAGCGCTGTCAAAAAGCGTTTCACGCCATGTATGGCAACTGGGTGCGTTTGCAAGACGACCTGGTCGACAGCAAGGGGGCGACCATGGTCAATCTCTCTGAAGTTGAGCAAAACGCCATGGTCAAGTGCCTCAAGGCCTTCGGCGAAGCAGCCGGTGCCATTGGGTTCACAAAACCACTGGGCGACTATTCTGAGTCTGAAGCCTTGGCGGTCATCGACTCAATCGTCACCTGCTTTACGCAGGCCATGGTGGAGCACCACGAGAAATCTAAATACCCACCGGTGCGTGGTCTGCCAGAGGTTCCAGATCCCATG
>Ga0100401_1001351_pt1 | contig 19934 bp, 22 predicted proteins | sample CryGeymeta201525_FD_80421 | JGI IMG/M metagenome (GOLD analysis project Ga0100401, IMG submission 80421) | Groundwater microbial communities from Crystal Geyser aquifers in Utah, USA - Crystal Geyser metaG 2015-25 | ecosystem: Environmental > Aquatic > Deep subsurface > Groundwater | place: USA... | reverse complement strand
GCCGTTCATCCGCAAGTTCCGCGAAGAGCGCGAGCTCTCGGTGGTTCTTGCCGTGGATGTCTCTGGCTCAGCGGACTTCGGCAGCATCCACTTCAGCAAGCGCGAAGCCGCCGCAGAAGCCGCCGCAATTCTTGGATTCAGCGCAATCGGCAATGGCGACAAAGTCGGACTCCTGCTCTTCGCCAACGAGCCGCTGCTCTTCGTCCCTCCCGCCAAAGGAACTCGCCACCTGCTGCGCATCGTTCGGGAAATCCTCATCGCCCGCCCGCCGAGCCCCGGCACTTCAATCAAGGCCGCCTGCGACCACCTCGTGCAGACGCTGCGACGCCGCGCCGTGGTCTTCATGATCTCCGATTTTTTTGCCGACCCGCTCGACAAGCCGCTCGGGAAACTCGCCCGCAAGCACGAAACCCTCGCCCTTCAAATCATCGATCCGCTCGAAGAAAAACTCCCGAGGGCAGGCCGCGTCGTTCTAACAGACCCCGAAACCGGCTGGGAAGTGCTCATCAACACGAACAACCCGAATCTGCGGATGGGTTACGAAAAGCTGATGCGTCGCCAGCACGACGGCCTCATCAAAATCTGCCGCAAGCACGGCATCGACACCGCGCAACTTTCCACCGCCCGAGACCGACTCAACGATCTTCACCGCATGCTCAAACGCCGCGCCAAGAAACGCGTTCGCTGATCCATGGAATCCGAAAGCCTCCAACTCCGGGAATTGGTTCCCGCCGAACCCTTCATCCAGCCACCTGGATGGCCATGGTGGGCTTGGGTTGCGCTCGCCACCTCGGTCATTGGCTTTGCGCTCTTGATGCGTTTATTTCGTAGAAAAAAAAGCACCAATAACGCCCCCGATCTCCAGCTGATCAGCGAGCAGGCTTTCCGTCTCGCGATGGAAAAAATCGATCTCGCCGGCAAACAGACCGCAATTCCATCCGCCGCCACCACTTGCTCCGAAGCAATCCGCCGCTACCTCGCCACCGTGACCAGCGACCCATCACTTTACGAAACTCACGAAGAGTTCCTCGCTCGTCATGAGTCGCTCAAGGACTACCCTCTCGAAGTGCGCGACGCGGCTTCGACCGGCTTCTGCCGACTGGCGCGACTGAAGTATGGAAAATCCCCGACGGGAGACTCGTCCTCAATCGCCAACGAAGGACGCAGTCTTCTCAAACAACTTCACCAACACCGGCCGGCATGACTGAGATCTTCGACCATCTCCGATTTGCAAAGCCGGCATGGCTGCTGCTTTTCGTGCCGTGCATTCTTCTGCTGATCCTCCGTCGCGGACGAGGTGCCGAAGCCGCGATCGCCTTTTCATCGCTCTCCGTGCTTGTCAGCCTCGGAGCCAAGGTTCGCCGCACCGCCTTTTCCTTCGGTCTGCCCCTGATGCTGCTCGCGCTCATCCCGGCGATCATTTCGATGGCTCGTCCCGTCTGGCGAACGGAGCTTCAGGCCAAGACCGCGAGCGGCATCGATGTCGTCGTCGCCCTCGATGTTTCGCTCTCCATGAGCATCGATGACTTTTTCACTCCCGAAGGCCGTCCACTGCGTCGACTCGATGCCGCCAAAGCCGTGGTTCACGACTTCATCATCGGGCGCCCGGATGACCGGATCGGCCTCGTGGTCTATTCGGGCCAACCCTACATCTCGGGCCCGATCACTCTCGACCACGACTGGCTGTTAGGAAAACTGCAAGAGGTCGAACTTGAAATCCTTCAAGAGCAGGGCACCGCGATCGGCTCAGCCATCGCTGCCTCGGCCGACAAGCTAAACGCCCGCGACGCCAAAAGTAAAATCATCGTGCTCATCACCGATGGCGCATCCAACTCCGGCAAGCTCTCACCCGTCGAGGCCGCCGAGCTGTCCAAGCGACTCGGCATCAAGATTTACACCGTCGCCATCGGCACCAAGGACGGTCGCGTCTCGCGCGGCATCCAGCGTTTCCCCCGCCAGGAGTTCGATCTCCCGACCCTTAAGAAAATCGCAGAGATCACCGGCGCAGAGCACTACTGGGCGCAAAATGTGGCCGAACTTCAGGGCACCTTTAAAACCATCGACCGACTCGAAAAATCGACCGCCAAGTCGCTGACCACCACCGAGGATCAGGAACTCTTCAAGTGGTTCGCCGGAGCCGCTGCTGCCTTTGCACTACTCGGTGCTGTTCTGCTAGCCCTCAACCCTCCACCCTCGCCATGACGCTCGCCGAACCCGCATGGCTCATTTTGCTGCTCCTGCTGCCGATGATCGCAACCGCAGCCGCTCTAACAGCCCGCCTCCGCAAGAAGCAATGGGGGGCCTTCGTTTCCGAACGTCTACGTCCTCGGCTTCTCAAGCGTTCGAGCCCCATTCCCCGCTGGGTCGCGTTTGTCTGCATGCTGCTTGCCGCCGCTCTGCTGATCATCGCGCTATCTCGCCCGCAGAGTCGCCGCGAGACCACCACCGAAACCATCCTCGGTCGAAACATCCTTATCGCGATCGACCTTTCCCGCAGTATGAAGGTCGCTGACCTCAAGCCGGATCGACTGACCCAGGCCAAAGCCGCCGCCTTTGAACTCCTCGATGCCCTACCCAATGACCGGATCGGCGTCATCGGCTTCGCGGGTACTGCCTACCTCTTTGCCCCCCTGACCCCCGATCACGCGGCCATCCGTGAGACCATCACCCAGCTCGACATCGACTGGATTCCTGCCGGTGGATCGAATCTCAAAGAAGGCCTCAAGCTCGCGATCGAAACTCTCAAAAAGACCGGCACCCGCCAAAACGCGCTCATCCTCATGAGCGATGGCGAAGAACACGAGGGCAAGATCGCCGAGATCGCAGAGGACGCGCGCACGGCGGGAATCGAAGTCATCACGATTGGTTTTGGCACCGAGCAGGGGGATTTCGTACCGGATAGTAGCTACAACAATTCGCAGTTCGGCGACGGACGGTTTCGAGACCGGGAAGGCAAGGAAGTGATCAGTCGGTTGGAGCCCGCCCCCTTGAAAAGAGTTTCGGAAGTCACAGGAGGAAGATTTGCCATTGCGTCATCCGGTGCTGATATTCCCGCCATGGTTCAAGCTTCCGTTTCAGATCTCGACAAGGTCCGCATCGCGGGCCGCGAAAGGGTCGTTACCGTGGAATACTACCAATGGTTCGTCCTCCCCGCGATCATCCTGTTGATCGCGGCAGCAGTCGCCGCGACCCGCTGGCGCGGGGTCGGAACCGCCATTGCGCTGCTCTGCCTGCTCCCCCGCCCGCTCGAAGCCAGCGAAGTCGATGACGCCCGTGCGGCGTTCGCTGCTGAGCGTTACGAAGAGGCCCGCGATCAGTTTGGTGCGCTCGCCGATCTCGAGAAGGATTCCGAAAAAGCCTTCGGATACCGCCTCGCCCAAGGCAATGCCGCTTACCAGATCGGCGACTTGTCGACCGCTAGAAAAGCCTTCAGCGAAGCGCTCCGAGCCGAGGACAGCCGGCTCCGCAACGCCGCCCACCACGGCATGGGCAACACACTTTTCGAAATCGGATGGGCTCGCCTTTCCGGAGGCCCGGCCTACCCGGACACCGGCCCACCACCCGAGGAAAACGAGAAGCCCGATGCCTTCGACCGGCTTTCGGATGCCTTGCTTGATCGCAGCGATGACAACAACTCAGACGGCGATGAGATGGCAGCGTTTGAAGAAATGGTGAAGAACCGTCTCAACGAATGGATGAAGGAGAAAACTCCGGAAGACAGTCGCAGCGAAGGCTCCGAACGATTCGGCCAGCTTCTCACAGACTGGATCGATGCCGTGCGGCACTACGATTCAACCGTCGCATTTGAACCAGCGGATCACAATCGTGCATTGACCGTTCTCCACCTCAAAAAGCTCCAGGAGATCCTCAACAAGGTCGAAGAGAATGCGCAGGGTATTCAAGCCGTGCCGATGCCCGGTTCGGGAGAAGGACAGGATCCGGGCGAACAGAATCCCGGGGGCGGCGATCAAGGGGAAGAAGAAGGTGAAGGCAAAGGCGGAGACCAGGAAGGCGAAGGCGAAGGCGACGAGGAAGGTGAAGACCCCGGAGACGGAGGTGAGAAGGAAAAGGATTCCGAATCCGCCGACGGTGATAAGGAAGGCGACAAGAAAGGGCCCAAACCCGGAGAGAGCCCTGAGGAAGCCGCTCGCCGGATTCTCAATGAAAACGCCGACCTTCAAAAAGGTGCCCTCTCGCCAGGGCGTGTTCGTTTTAAAAGACCGGAAAAGGATTGGTAAACATGATGCGATTCAACATCCCGAAATTTCTCCTGACTGCCTTCGTATTCGTAACGGCGACGCTCGCTCATGCCGCTTCGCTGCGTGGTGAAATCGGCAGTCGATTCATCGTTGAAGGCGAGCAGACCTTGCTCGAATACGTTCTAACCGATGCCGACGATGTGGGCGGTGCCCTGGTGCTTGCGCCAGTCAGAGGGCTGAGTATTTCCCCTATTGGTTTCGGTGCTGAACCGCGGTTCGGCCTCGGGCGTCGGCGTGAGTATGTCTTCCGCTACACCGTCAGCACCTATCAACCCGGCGACTATACCATTCCCGCTGCAACCCTCGACCTAGCCGATGGAACCTACCGGAGCGAACCCATTCAACTTCGAGTCTTCCGGGAGACGGATATCGAGTGGTCCACCGCCAAAGTCGGCAACCAAGAGATTCGATATGCCTCCTCTTTTCACACCATCGACAGCGAGCCTTTCGTCAATGAAGTCATCCCGACTGAGCTTAAAATCTACATTCCGAACGAGCAACGAGTCGAAGACTGGGGAATTCCTGAATTCAAGCGCGATGGCGTTGCCGCCTGGCGATTCGAACCAAGGCCTTCGCTTGGTCGGGCCAAACTTCTCGGTCGCAACTATTACGCGGTCAGCTATCCCAGCACCCTGGCTCCGACTCGTGCAGGGCCCGTACAACTTGGGCCGGCCGACCTTCGACTGATTACCGTTCAGACGACTTTCGGACAGTTCGGTGCGCAAGGCGTCTATGAAGCCGTCAACCTCAGCATCCCGCCTCTCGACATCAATGCACGCGCGCTCCCACCCGGCGCACCCGAAGGTTTTGAAGACGCGATCGGCCGATTCGAACTGAACGTCACGACCGATGACACCGAAGTCCGTGAAGGCGATCCCATCAACGTCAACATCATTGTCCGTGGGGAAGGAAATCTTGACACCCTGAACGTGCCAAAGCTGGTCGATGAGGAGGGTTGGAAGCTCTACCCCGCCAGCCCCCAGCAACGCGATGACCGCCGCGCCAGCACGGGCTACACGATTTTCCGGCAATTCATGCGCCCGCTGCGGCAGCACAGTCAGATCCCACCCTTCCGGCTCGTCTACTTTGACCCCGATCAGGAAACCTATGCGACCTTGACGAGCAATGCCATCGCTCTGACCGTCACACCGGCTACCGGCCCCTCGAGCCTCGGATCATCCGCTCCGCCAGCCCTTCCGATGCCAGTCGAAAACATGAGCGATATTCTCGGCATTAGTCAGGCCGGCCTACAGCTCCTTCCCGAGGGAGGAGGCCTGCCCTCTTGGCTCTGGCAAGCGATCCCTGCGGCCCTCACTCTTTTCCTTTTGGGTCTTATTTTCAAATCCCGAGTGGCTCCCCGGCTTCGTAAAGATCCCGATGAACTGGCCCGCATTCAAGATCTCCGAACTCTGGAAAAGGCCCCAAGCGACCTTCGGGGCTTCTATCGGGCAGCAGGCCACTTCGTCGAACGCTGGCTCGGCACCTCCGAAGACGAGCTTCCTCGGGAGATCCTCGCCAAGCGCGATCAAAGCTGCTTCAAAAAGGGCATGGAGGATGAATCCGTGCCGCGCGCCGAACGTCAGCGAGTGCTCAAGCAATTGAGGAAGCTTGCGCTCCCACTGATCGCGTTTTTCACCATCCTCGGTAGCGGCGACCTGCAAGCTGCCGAGGCCGATGGTTCAGCTCAGGAAGCCTACGAAAGTGGTCGCTACTCCGAAGCGGCCCGCCTGTGGCTTGAGTCCGGCCCGTATGAAAGACTCACTGCCGACACGCTCTACAACATCGGCAACGCCTCCTACCGTCTCGGGGCCTCTGGCGAAGCCGCGCTCTACTGGCGGCGTGCTCTGGAGCGAGATCCAACCCACGCCGAAGCCCGCCAGAACCTCCGCTTCTTTGAGCGAAAGTTCGGCTCGATCATCATCAAGCGCCCCGACTACCAACACGTCATCGCCAGCATCTCGCTCCAAAACTGGAAGAATCTGGTCTGGGCGGGCTTGTGGGTCATGGCCCTCTCGATCCTGATCTTCCCAGCCACCCGTCCCGGTGCCCGCTGGCGGATCGCCGCCATCGCCGGCTTGGTCACAGCTCCGCTCCTAGCCCTCGCCGGCTTCTGCGGATGGTTCTATTACCCCGACGATGCCGGTTTCGCACCGATCGCGGAGCAAGCGGTCATCGTCACCGACAAGGCCACCGTCCGCACCGATGCTTCGCGCAACGCACCGATGGTCATCGATGCCCCGGCCGGCTCACTTTGCCATGTCCTGAACCAGACAGGAAAGTGGTCCTACGTTTCGTTTTCCAACCAAACCCGCGGCTGGGTTTCCTCGAAGGAAATCGAAATGCTCGTCCCTGAATCTCCACCGAAAGTTCCCGAGCTCCGTGAATCATCCGACGACGGAGCCAGCACCTGAAAATTCAACCCATAATCCAACCATGAAGAAACTACTAGCAATCGCACTCACACTGATCGCGCCCCTTGCTCTCGCCGAGGAAAAGGACGCTGCCGTGAAGGACATCCGCATCAAGATGATCACCGACAAAGGTGACATCGAAGCCACCCTCTTCGCCTCGAAGGTTCCAGTGACTTGCGCGAATTTCCTCAATCTTGCCAAACGCGGCTACTACAATGGCATCACTTTTCACCGCGTCATCCCGGACTTCATGATCCAGGGCGGTGACCCAACGGCATCGGGTCGCGGCGGTCCAGGCTACAAGTTTGCAGACGAATTCGACGCCACTCTAAAGCACAGCAAGCCAGGCATTTTCTCGATGGCCAATGCCGGCCCCGCTACCAACGGCTCGCAGTTCTTCATCACCCACGTCCCCACCCCGCACCTCGACGGCAAGCACTCGGTCTTCGGCGAAGTCACCAAGGGACAGGACGTGGTCAACAAGATCGCCATGAAGGACAAGATCAAGTCGATCGAGATCCTCGACTCCACCGACGCGCTTTTCACCAAAGAGAAAACGCAGCTCGAGGAATGGAACAAGATCCTCGACGCCAAGAAATAAGAGACCGCGTCCCTTCAGAGCATGCTCCGCCACCTACCCATCGCCGCCCTCATCTGGGCGGCGGTTTCTTGTACCCCGGAAAAGCCGGAGGAGCATCCGAAAGTGCCAGAGATCGAAGAGACGCAAGCCACAACACCCAGCAAACAAGTCCTCCTCACCACCAGCCTCGGTGAAATAATCGTCGAGCTCGATCCCGAGAACGCCCCGATCTCGGTCGCCAACTTCCTCAGCTACGTCGACGCCGGCCACTACGACGCCATGCTCTTTCACCGGACCATCAGCGGCTACCTTATCGAGGGAGGAAAAATGCAGCTCGTGGGTGATGCCATTGTCGAGCGGACAGCCAAGGCCCCGATCGAAAATGAATCCCAAAATGGGCTCCGCAATGCGCGAGGCACCCTCGCCATGGCGCGCGCCGCCCGCCCGGATTCCGCCACCTCCGCCTTTTTTATCAACTTAGCCGACAACCTTGCACTGAACTACCCTCAGCCCGACGGCCATGGCTACGCGGTTTTTGGCAAAGTCATCTCGGGCATGGAGATCGCCGATCAAATCGGTCAATCACTGACCGACGTGAAGCCCCTTGCCCTGATCCACCCCGCCACCGGCAAACGGGAGGTCCAAGAGGTTGCCGACGTCCCGCTTGAGTCGGTCACGATCTTGTCTGCCAAACGGATCGACAAATAGGTCTCATCCGCAGGTGACAGACGCCTCGGTTTCCTCTAATCCAATCCCCGAATGCAGCTCTGGATTTGCCCGCTTATCGCCTTCCTCCTAGGTTCAGTTCCCTTTGGTCTGATCATCGCCAAGCTCAAAGACATCGACATCCGCGCCCACGGTTCCGGAAACATCGGAGCCACCAACGTGCTGCGCGTCGTCGGCAAGAAATACGGCATCACCTGTCTGATCCTTGACGCCTTCAAGGGCCTCATCCCGACCATGATTGGCCTCAGCCTCATCCGCTTTGCCGGACCCGATGGCCAACCACACGATAACCCCATGGCGATCGAAGCGCTGACTTCCTACGCTACCGTCCTTCCTGCTGCCGCCCAGTGGAAGGCACAAGCATGCCAAGTCCTCACTGGACTCTTCGCCATTCTCGGCCACAACTACTCGCCGTGGGTTGGCTTCAAAGGCGGCAAAGGCATCGCCACCTCGGCCGGCGTTCTCATTGCTCTGATGCCCGCTGCCGTCGTCCTCCTCATCATCGTCTGGCTGATCGCTTTCTTCACCACACGCTACGTCGCCATCGCCAGCATCGCCGCCGCCGCCGCCCTGCCAATCCTGACCGTTTACGGTGCTTGGTTTCATGGAAAATTCGCCAATGGAACCTGGAACAAACCGCTATTGGCTTTCACCATCCTCATCTCCATCCTCGCCATCTGGAAGCATCGCAGCAACATCGAGCGACTCCGTGCCGGCACCGAGCACCGCTTCGAGCGGAAAGGAAAAAAGGCCACCCTCGTCAATAAGCCCAATTAGCAAGCTCTTCCTTGGCGTTCCTCGCGTCCTGGCGTTTCCATTCTCTTCAAACCCATGTTTTCCAGCGCCGCCATTCTCGGAACCGGCTCATTCGGCACCGCCCTCGCCAACCTAATCGGCCATCGAATTCCCGATGTTGCGATGATTGGTCGAGATCCCGTGACCGCCGATTCGATCAACGTTTCCCGTCGAAATCCTCGTTACCTCACCGACATCTTGCTGCCGGAAAGCGTGCATGCCGAGATCGGCATGAATCACGCTGCGGTCCATCCCTTAGTCCTCTTCTGTGTCCCGACTTCCGCCACCCGGCAGGCCGCCAGCGACCTTGCGGAAGCCGGTCTCCCTGAGGAAACCGTGCTCGTCTCCTGCGCCAAAGGTATCGAACGAGGCACTGGCGACCGCATGAGCGTGATCCTCAAGAAGGTCTTCCCCAACAACCCTGTCGCCGTCGTTTCCGGACCAAACCACGCCGAGGAAATCGCCCGCAATCTGCCGACCTGCGCCGTCATCGGCTGCACCAACGAATCCCTCGCCTGCAAACTCCAGGACGTCTTCACCACCCCGCATTTCCGCAGCTACACCAGTGACGACCTCCCCGGCATCGAGCTCGGCGGCGCGATCAAAAACGTTTATGCCATCGCCGCTGGCATCGCCGCGGGCCTCAACCTCGGCGACAACGCGATCTCCGCCCTCGTCACCCGAGCCCTTGCAGAAATGACCCGCCTCGGCGTCCGCCTCGGTGGCCGCGTCGAAACTTTTTCAGGCCTATCTGGCGTCGGCGACCTCATTGCCACCTGCTTCTCCGACCACTCGCGGAACCACCGCGTCGGATTCGCCCTTGGACAAGGCAAGAGCCTTGAAGAAGCCGTCAACACCCTCGGCATGGTCGCCGAAGGTGTCCCTAACACCCTCTCGATCCACGAGGCCGCCCGCGACGCCGGCGTCCGCACTCCGATCATCGACGCTGTCCACGCCATCCTCTACGAAGAGATGCCCGCCGCCTGGGCCTTGAGCCAGCTCCTCAATCGGGATCCACGGCCGGAGAATGAGTAGGCCGGAAGCTCACGGCCAAACGGTGAAACCGTCTCTCAAAAATAAGTGGAGCCTGTCCCAAAACGCCTGATCCTTGTGCAATCGAGCCTGGACCGCCTTCGTGGATTGGAAGAGCTGATGGGCCTGTAACCCTTGATTTCACGGACTACCCCACTCTTAGATGACATGGCGCAATTGGGTCGCTCGCCACTACAGGCACTTTCGAAATTCGACCCTAGTAAAATCAAGAATTCAGAAGCTTTTAGGGCTGGAAATCGTGAACTTCCCTGCAACCTTGGCGAGCATCTCCTTCAGCGCCTTTGCGGACGCCTTGAGAGCCTGCTCTTCCTTCGGCCACAGCTTGAGCTCAATGTGCTTCTCCGCACCACCCCGCCCGACGACGGTCGGCACGCTGAGGCAGACGTTTTTCAACCCGAAACAGCCATTCTGCAGTGAGGAAACCGGCAGGAGTTGCTTACGATCCAGGGCAATGGCGTGAACCACCTCGGCGATGGTCGCAGCCACGGCCCATCCCGCACCACCCTTGCGGCTAATGACTTCGGCACCGCTCTTCTTGGTGCGCTCAAAAATCTGACGCTGGTAGTTGGCATCGCAGCCGGGAAATTCTGTGAGAGGAAGACCTCCAACCGTTGCTGACGACCAAACGGGCAACATGGTGTCGCCATGTTCGCCAAGAATCAGCGCACGGACCTGAGTCGGCGCGAGGTCGAGGTCATTCGCGATGAGCGAACGAAAACGTGAGGTATCGAGCATCGTCCCCAGACCGATGACTTGATTTGTTGGAAGACCAAGGTAGCTCGCAGCCAGATGAGTCAGAATATCGACCGGATTCGAGACGACGAAAACAATCGCGTCCTTCTTCATCCCGGCCTTCTTGATATCGCTGATGATCTGGGAAAAGAGACCGACGTTGCGGTTCACCAGATCAAGGCGGCTTTCGTCAGGCTTGCGACGCAGGCCGGCGGTGATCACGAAAATATCAGAATCCTTTGCTCGACCGTAGTCGCCGGCATAAATTCGCTGGTCCGCCAATGCCGCCGCACCATGAAGAAGGTCGAGCGCCTCGCCATCGGCGAGGTCCTGATTCGCATCGAGAATCTGAATTTCCGAGACAATCCCAGCGCACTGCAGACAGAACGCCGCGTTCGAACCCACCCGTCCGCCGCCTCCTATGATCGTGACCTTCATGGTGGCTGTTAGAGTTTGAGCTGCCTGAGCACTTCTGCGGTCACCGCATCGACCACCGCTTCTGCTTCAGGATTACGTGCTGTCTCCGATGGGGCGCTTCCTTTAGGAACTTGGCAAACGACTCCCGGCTGGAAATCCGAGTTGTCGCACAGTTCGCATTCCTTCCAGTTTTCACGCTTGTCCTGCATGCCGAGCATGCCGCGCAGTTTGATCAACTCCTTCGCCTGACCACCGGTAATCGTCAGAAGGTCCGTGCCCTTCAACTGAGTGGCGAGCAGCACCGTTTTGCAATAAGCATCCGTGTTCTCCATCTTCCAGTAGGCATCTTCGATGTCCTTACCCCAGGTGATCACGCCGTGGTTGAGCATCAGCACCGCCATATGGTCCACCGCAGCATCGCCGACCACCTTCGCGTTCTCCGGAGTTCCGGGAGTCTGATACTGAGCCATGCCGATCTGACCGAGGAAGACTTCGGCTTCAGGAATCATGCAGGTCGGAGGCTGCACGCCAGCTACGGCAAATGCCGTCGCATTCGGCGGGTGAGCGTGACAGCATGCCTTCGCCTTTGGCTGGCGCTTCATGATCGCCAGGTGAGTCATGCACTCGCTGGTCCGCTTGTAGCGCCCGGCAAGCTGAACGCCTTCCATATCGACCAAGCACATCTGCTCCGGCTGCATGAAGCCTTTGGAAATCAGCGTCGGTGTGCAAAGCACGAGATTATCACCCACGCGGACCGTCAGGTTTCCGCCGTTTCCGTCGGTGTAATCCTTCGCCCACATGCGACGGCCCATGTCGCACATGCGCTCCTTGATCGCCTCGATTTCAGGCGAATGAAAGAAGGCCTGAATTTCGGCGGGAGTCTTTGGGTCGTTACCGGACTTCCAGTGAAATTCGTAATCAGGAACGATCGGATCGCCGAAAGCTTCAGCTGTCGTACCTGTTGATGGCGTCGCTGAAAAACCGCCCTTGAGGAGGTCCTTGGCGGATGGTGTTAGCAGCGCTCCTGCGGGAATCGCCGATGCGCCTTTGCCCTGCGTCAGCAGAGCTTCCACATCTTTCGCGGTGAATACTTTCTTCATGAGTTTGAATAATTTCAGCCTTTGTAAGGCTGGTAGTTGATTTGATCGAAAAGAGCGACGGTGATGGCGTCGATCGGAGTCGGTTCATCGAAAGGAGCCGTTGCTTCAGCCCCTTCCACAAAGCCGACAATGTCATTAGTCCCTGCCCCAAGGCGGTCGTAGACCACGACGGACGGCTCCTTGCTCAAGCGTGGTGGCTTGTTGCAGCAGGTATTGAAATCCTGGGCCTCAACGGGACTGACCATCAACCAGCGCGCCGCTTTGAAGGCGGGATCCTGCCGGCTCATGGTGATCTTCCCAATGACTTGCCCGATTCTCATTAGTCGTCGATTGCCCCCTGAATGAAGTTTCTAACAGGCGAGTGCTCATCATGCACGATGCCACGTGCGCCAATGCCGTCCGTGCTGACAAAGACCCGCTGATGCATCCCTGCGCCAAAGAGATCGATCGCGATGAAAGGCGGCTCCGCAGAGGCCTTTCCCGCTTCGTCTTCTCTTTGGCAAAGCAACATCTTGAATCCTTTCAAACTTGGATGAGCGCAGGTCGCGACTGCATTTCCCACGACACGGCACAGCAACATGATCTCAGACGATTCGGAGATTTTCGACCATCACGCAGCGGCGAACGCGGGTGAAGGTCTTCGGAGTGGTGATTCCTTCGCCGGTCGTCGTGGCGATGGAGTAACTCAGGTAACCTTCGCCACCGAGGCCGAGGCCGGTCACACAAGCGCCGTTCTTAACAAAGAGCGTGGTGTCCATCTCGCGACCCATGTGGGTCATGTGGGCGACGTTGGTCGAGTGAATAATCGCCGAGTGGCGGTAGCCGTGTTCGGCTTGCTTGGCGAGTTGGACTCCGGTTTCAAAGTCCGGCACGGAAACGATCGGCATCATCGGCATCATCTGCTCTTCCTGAACGAAAGGATGATCGGCATCGGTCTCCGCGAAGAGCAATTCACAGCCCGCAGGAATCGAAGCACCAGCATGCTGAGCGAGCACGGCCGCATCGGCACCAATGAGCGCGCGATTGACGGCTGGGTGAGAGCAACCGCCGTCGTCTTCCTTGTAAGTGAAGGCTGCTTTCGTGAGCTGCTCAAGTTGAGCGGAGTTCAGACGACCGGCTCCGGCTCGCTCCATTTCGGTGAGGAACTTGCCGTAAACGGATCCCACGACGAACACGACCTTCTCGCCGATGCAGAGGAGGTTGTTGTCGAAAGCACCGCCTTCGATGATCGAGCGTGCGGCCTTCGCGAGGTCAGCGGTTTCATCGATGACGACGACAGGATTTCCGGGGCCCGCGCAGATCGCGCGTTTGCCTGACTTCATCGCGGCTTTCACCACGGCGGGGCCACCCGTGATCGCCATGATCGCGACCTGCTCGTTGCCACAGATTTGATTGAAGGACTCGATCGATGGCTCCTCGATCGTACAGATCAGGTTCTCGATGCCGAGCTCCCGTTTGATCGCGCGGTTGTACTCTCTAACAGCCATGGCAGCGCTCTTGGCACCACCGGGATGGGGATTGAAAAGCACCGAGTTCCCGGCGGCGACCATGTTGATCACGTTGCCGGTAAGCGTCGGGACCGAGTGGGTCACCGGCAGAATCGCACCGACCACACCGTAGGGAGCAAACTCTTCGAGCGTGATGCCGAAGTCGCCGCTCATCGCATCGGGGCGGAGCCATTCGACACCAGGAACTCGGTCCATGATGTCGAGCTTGGCGATCTTGTGGTCGAGTCGGCCAATCTTGGTCTCTTCCAGTTCGAACTTGCCCCAGGCTTCCTTGTTTGCCGCACAGAGGCCCTTGACGATCTGGATCGCCCGCTTTCTGCCATCGACACCGAGTGCCTTGAGTTGGTGGAACGCGTGATCGGCGGCTTCCGCGGCCTTATCGACGCATCCGAACACGCCCTCTTTGCCGGTGCCCGTTCCATTGCAGGAACAACCACAGCTCTTCTTTTCCGCTGGCGGAGTCGACGCCGCCGATGCAGCCGCCGTGGTCTTGCCCAGTTCGGCAAGAACCCTTTCCACCACCCCTCTGAGGGCTTCTTGGTCGAGTGTACTCATGTTGTTGATCAGCTACCTTGTCCGTGAATTCGTTTCCCAAGAATGTCCACGCTATCGACAATCGCCACCACGGCGGCATCGACGGGGAGCATCTTCATTCCCTGCGCCTGACGCGCCGAACTGCCTTGAGCAAACATCACCAGCTCCCCTTCCCCTGCGCCCACCGTATCGACGGCAACGATCGTGTTGCTGCCGTTGCGGAACTTCGCGGGGTTGGCCTCGTCCACCAGTTGCGGACGGAGAATCAGGAGCTTCTGCCCCCGCATGCTTTCGTCCTTCTTGGTGGCCACGACCTGGCCGATGACTAATGCCAAAAACATCTCGGTGAGTGCTTGGGCGGGATTACTTCTTCGCAACCGGAGCCTTCGCCTTCGGGCCGGAGATCACGGCATCAATCGCGTCGTCAGGACGGGCGATGACGTGAGCGCTGACGACTTCGCCGAGCTGGGATGCCGCTTCAGCGGCAGCGTCGATGCCTGCCTTCACAGCAGCGACGTCACCAACGATGACGGCGTTGCACAGTGCGCTGCCGACGTTCTTCATCGGTCCTGCGAGTTTCACGTTTGCCGACTTGAGGGCGGCATCGATGCCCGCCACGAGACAGCAGAGTCCGCGGGTTTCGAGTAGTCCAATTGCTTGTTTTGCCATGGTTCTGTTTGGTTGTGAGTTTGAATTAACTGAGAGTTGAAAGCTTACGAGTCACCTCGCGCGCCAGCACGAGTTCCTCATTGGCTGGAATGACAAAGACCTTCACCGACGAATCCGCCGCGCTGATCTCCATTTCCTCGCCCTTGCAGGCGGCATTTTTATCAGGATCGATTTTCAGGCCGAAGCCTTCGAGTCCCTTGCAAACCGAAGCACGCAGCTCCGGTCCATTTTCACCGATACCGGCGGTGAAGACAAAGCCGTCGAGGCCTCCGAGATCGAACAGGAAGGACGATGCCCAACGGCGGGTTTCGTGGATGAGCATGTCGATCGCCAGTTGGGCGTTCGCATTGCCCTGGGCAGCGGCCTCGCTGACGTCCCTGAGGTCATTGCTGACACCAGAAACTCCGAGCAGTCCACTCTCCTTAGTAAGCTGACGTTCGATTTCGGGAAGCTCCAATCCGAGGACTTTCGCCGCGTATGGAATGGCTCCGGAATCAAGGTCTCCGACTCGGTTGTTTTGCGGAAGTCCGCTCTGAGGCGAGAATCCCATGCTCGTTCCGATCGCGACACCATTGCGGATGCCGGTCACCGAACTACTGCCCCCGAGGTGGCAGGAGATCACACGCAGCGGCTTTTCAAGCGTCTGCGGGCCGTTCTGATAGAGTGCCCTGACCACTTCCGCGACGTCTTCACGACCCAGAAGTTCGGCGGAACGCTCTGCCACGAACTTGTGGCTGGCTCCATGAAATCCGTAGCGACGGATGCCCGCCGCATGCCAACTTTCCGGAACCGCATAACGGGATGCCGCTTCCGGCACCCATTGATAGAAGGCCGTTTCGAAAAGAGCAATCAGCCGCGCGTCAGGCAGGATCCGGGCGAATTGCCGGATGCCCGCTGCGTACGGAGGATTGTGAGCTGGTGCCACTTCGGCAAAGCCATCAAGCGCTGCGAGCGCCCGCTCATCCGCCACCACGCAGCCGCTCAGGTCACGCCCGAGCACCGTCTTGAATCCCACCGCATCGATCTCGCCGCGCGAACTGACAGCACCCGATTTCTCGAGCTCCGCCAGTGCTTCCTCGATCACGACTCCGTGGTCTTCGACTCGCTCATATCCACCCTTCGCGAGCACACGACCTTCACCGGCCGCCATGTCATACAAGCGGTACTTGAAGGAGGTGGAGCCGAGATTGGCAATGAGAACGAGCATGGTAGGGATCTTTCGATTCGATCAGAGTTCGACCAGTCCTTCGAGTTCGTCGTGCGGACGTGGGATCACGTGAACCGCAGTGACTTGACCGACTTGTGATGCAGCGTCAGCGGCTGCATCGATCCCAGCTTTGAGGGAAGCGACGTCGCCAGTGAAGAAACCCGTCACGAGTCCGGAACCGATCTTTGACCATCCGACCATCTGAAGGTCAGCGGCTTTGAGAGCGGCGTCAGAGGCCTCGATCAGAGCGACCAGTCCTTTGACCTCAATGATTCCAAGTGCTTGTTGTGCCATGGTATTAGTTCGTTTTAAGTTAGTAGATTAGGCTTCAGGCAAGGCCGAATTGCTTGAGCAATTGGTCATGCGGGCGGGCGATCACGTGGGCGGTGACCAGTTCTCCGACGCGGCTTGCAGCTTCGGCTCCGGCATCGACGGCAGACTTGACGCTTCCCACATCACCCTGCACGAGGATGGTGAGGAATCCTCCTCCGCTTTGAATTTGCTTCACCAGTTCTACGTTGGCGGCTTTGGACATCGCATCAGCGGCCTCCACGTTGCCTACGTAGCCTTTCGTTTCAATCAGTCCAAGGGCTTGGCTCATCTTATTGTTTTGTTATTGGATTGTCGTTGTTTACTTACTTGATCAGCTCGCAGAAAGTGTCGGACTTCAGTCCGCAGGCATTGCCTTCATCGGTGTCGATGTGCACTTCCAGCTTAAAGCTCTTGTCCACACGGACGAGGATTCCGTCGAAAGTCACCGGACAGACGCCATGCACTTTCATCTTCATGATATCTTGGTGCTTCACCCCGTAATAGGCAGCATCGTCGGGATGCATGTGCACGTGGGGCATGGCGCGAATGACTCCGTTAGGCATTTCGAAAAAGCCATTTGGCCCCATCAGCATCGCTCCGGGCGTCCCAGCAATATCGCCGGAAGCCTTCACCGGAATATCAAACCCGAGAGAAATCGCATCCGTGTAGGCCAGCTCCACCTGATCGAAATCACGGGATGGCCCGAGGATTCTCAAATTGGAAATCACCCGACTGCGCGGGCCGACCAAAGTCACCGTTTCCTTGGCCGCATATTGGCCGTCCATGTAGAGCGACTTCATCGGCGTGAGTTTGTGACCTTTCCCGAAAAGAATCTCCACGGTGGCCTGTGAAAGGTGGCAGTGCCGGGCACTTACATTGACGACCAGAGGATTGGGTGCCGCAGCAGCCGCAGGAAGCGGAAGGCCCATGGATCGATACACCTGTTCGCGAACAAGGTGCTCAACCACCGCTCGGGGAATATTGGGTTTCGTCAGCATTTTTCGTGGGAACGGGCTTGTTTTGCTTGGTTTTAGTTGGGAAGTCAACTAATTTCCAAAAAAACCAAGAAACATCCAAGCTTCCGTATGCTCCCTCCCGAACGCCAATCCATCATTCTCGAGCGCCTCACCTCCCAAGGTTCTGTTCGGACGATCGAGCTCGCCTCCGTTCTCGAGGTGACGGATGAGACCATCCGCAAGGACTTCGAAGCCTTGGAAATTCGAGGAAAACTCTTGCGTGTTCACGGCGGCGCGGTCAAAGCCGATCCCAACCGGGTCGAGCTCACGTTAACCGAGCGACAAATGACCAAACGCGAGGCCAAGCGTGCGATCGCCCATGCTGCCGCATCACGCATCAAGCCGAATGAGACCATCTTCATCGATGCCTCTTCAACAGCCCTGACCCTCACCGAATTTCTTCCGGACTTTCCGATCACCATACTAACCAACGCCCACAATGTCGTCACCGCGCTAGCCGGCCGTGAGTGCGACATTTTCTGCACGGGAGGCCTCTATGAACAACGATCGCGTTCCTACATCGGACTCTCCGCTGCTGCGGCACTGCAAAAGCACAACATCCATCGCATGTTCTTCTCATGCAGCGCCGTCGACCTCGATCGCGGGGTTTCGGAAACCAACTCGCGCCAGGCCGCATTCAAGGAACAGGTGATCCCCTGCTCGGAAGAAGTCTGCCTGCTTGCCGATTCCAGCAAGCTCGGCCAGCGAGCTTCCTTCTTCTTTGCCAAACTCGGAGACATCAGCACTCTGATCACCAACGACGATTCGGATTCCGAGTTCATCCGGCAAATCGAGAACCTGAACATCGAAGTCGTTCAAGCCCCTCCGCTGTGAGTTGCTACCTCCTTTACCTCGGCGATGGCGGAGAGTGTCGATTAGTCGCTCCCGACTTGGGATCTGGTCTCGTCCATCTCGTATGGACTCAACCAATCTCCCCACTACCCTGGCATTTTCTTACACTCTGAAAGTTCCCTTCACTTCGTTTCCAATCCAGTAACGTGGCGTGATCGCTTCGGCCCCCGCAGGACGAGAGGTCGCTTTTATTAGCCCCCACACCCGACGTCCTCAAGATCGAAACATGGCCCTACCACAAACGCCATTTCTCAACGTCGATGAGCCACCCGAGGCATCGGCACAACGAGGGAGCCGAGAATAAGGCCACCAACAAAGCCACCCAAGTGCGCGCTGTAGGCGACGCCGAGATTTTCCCCGAGGAACCCCATGTAGTCCATCGCCAGCCCCATGATTCCGAGAAGCGCCAACTGCCCCGGCGGGATCGGCCGCGCCATGGGCCAAATGTGAGGATCAGGAAGATGCCAGCGCACTGCCATGGCCAGGTAGAGTCCTTCAAAGCCCATCACCGCACCCGAAGCCCCCAAGGAAGGAATCGGACTGTCCACATTCATCGCCAGATAAAAGACGCTGCCGCAGAGCGCAGTGAACACAAAGGTGATCAGCATCCACTTGCAGCCAATCAACTCGACGGCAAGCGCGCCAAAGATCCACAAGAAAAGCATGTTGGAAAACAAGTGGTCGATTCCTCCATGCAGAAACGCGGCACTCAGGAGTGGCACGAATTCTCGCCACTGAAAGTCGCCTGCCAAGGCCGCATCCCATGCCGTCACGATATCGGCCGGGACAAGCATGTAGGGCCAATAGCCATCGTCACCGACCATCACCTGCCAGCCAAAGATCGCGCTGATGAGAACGATGAGACCCAGCATCACCGCCTGCTCCCGAATCACCTCTAGCGCATCGTTGGAACCTCGCACGGCGTCATCAATCGATGGCCAAAGCGTCCGACACAAGCCCCGACTTCTCGTCCCATGCCCGGCAGCGAATCCTCCGAGGCCGATCACTCACTCCAACTCTAGGATCTTTGCAGAGATTCCATCCTCGGTGTCAGCCTCTGTCCGAATGAAAATCTCCTGCAATCCCTTGGCCGACTGCATCACCGCTTTCAGGCCGCCCGGGACCTTTCGTTGAATCCTTATCCCGCCGGTCCGGCTTCCGGCAGCTAGCGATTTCCCCCCATAGGATCGACCGATGATCACGGCGACTACCCCATCCATCGCCTCTATTTTCCGCATCTGCTCGCGACACTCCTTCGAAGTGCTCTGATGACGACCGCGCGATTTCATGGCTACCCAAAAAGAGGCCTCAACCCTGAGAACAATGCAACCCAAGAGAATCATCTTCCCAAGCTCAAACTCAAAGCATCGAGCTTCACCCACAGCTCAGCTATTCCGCCGATACCGATTTGCCTTGACTGCCTCCGGCCTCCACTCAGCTGTTAGGGATTCAGATCTTTGGATGTCTGATTTCAAGAATAATTGTTTGACTCGAATGGCGCGGTTTTAAGCGGGATCTCGGTGCTTTGAGAGGGATCAATTGATCGGAGCCGAGCGGTCCTGATTCCGTAACATCCCTGTGGCTGTAGCGATTGAGGGTGCCGAGCATATCACAATTCCTTGATTTCTTGGGGAAATCCTTCCCGATAGGCTGCTTAAAACCGTGCCATTCTTGTTTGACTCCTTTTTTGCAGATCATCACTGGTTGACCGAGGCCGGCAGTTCGCGTGACAGCACGCCGGCAGCGGCTTTTGCAGCGGTGCG
>Ga0100401_1001332_pt1 | contig 20039 bp, 19 predicted proteins | sample CryGeymeta201525_FD_80421 | JGI IMG/M metagenome (GOLD analysis project Ga0100401, IMG submission 80421) | Groundwater microbial communities from Crystal Geyser aquifers in Utah, USA - Crystal Geyser metaG 2015-25 | ecosystem: Environmental > Aquatic > Deep subsurface > Groundwater | place: USA... | reverse complement strand
TTTCAATCTTTTTCAGTTTTTTCTCTTAATTCTATTTCTTTTATTTCTTGCATATTTTTATTGGTTAGTATACCAATTTATTATACCTATTTATACTAAGAAAGCAAAATATTTTTAGTATAGTTCAACTATACCATAAATTTGCTTTTGAATTACTTGCCATAGATATACTTCATAGTGTACATATTCAAGTACTATTTCAATTATAATCATTACAAATTCATAATACTCAGTTATAATTACTTGATCATATATCGGAATCAGTTTGTCACCATTCAAATCATGTTCACAGTGTAGAATTACATCATGCCCATGTTTGTGTTCATACTGTTATATCTGGTATATTACAATTTGTATCTAATGCCATCCATCATGTTGGTCATCAACTTGATGAAGAAGAGCTACTTGAACTTGATGAACTACTACTTCATAATCAAGCAACTAATTCATATGGTAAAACATCTCATCAATCTATTACAAAAAATGTATCATCTTGATTTAGTGTTATACTTGGACTATCACTTCATTGCATTTGATAGTAATTTCACTTAACTACTGCTTGATTTAATTCTTCATTTACTGTTGAAATTTGTATAAATTTATACGCTCATGTTCAACTTCATCATACAGAGTATGATAATATATAATCTCATTTTGTTATTGGGTCTTTGAAGCTTGCTCAGTTTTCTTTTAGATTTGCAAAATTTGCTGTTCATTGTATTGATGTTGCTGTATTATTTCCATCTATTGTTAATCATGAGTTTGTTTTTACTGTATTTATCAGACTTGATAATGTTGTTCATTTTGATACTTCTATTCCTATCTTTTTTTGAATATTATTTATATCACTTAGTCTCTTACTATCTCTTGCAGAGGTAGAATAACCTTGTAGGTTTATAAACGCTATTGTTCATAGTATTGCTAATATTGTGATTACAACGATTAGCTCTACTAGTGTGAAGGCTTGGTTTTGCTTTTTCATAGGGTTTTATATATTAAATATTAATTTTGTTTTTTAAGAGATTTTTAAGCACAATTAACAATATTTATTTTTTAAATAAATATCTTACAAAAGTTCCTGTTTATTTTAATGAACCAAAAAAACAGATATTTACCCATGAGTTTTATCTCACAAATAAATACCTGCTTTTTTTCAGACAGTCTATATCATTTTCTAAGCTTGTTGTAGCATAATTATAAACTAGTAATTAATAGTTTTATTATAAATTTATAGTTTATTTAATCAATAATATTGATATTTTTTACTTGATTATTTAATAAAAAATTGTTTAAAATAATTAAATATTTATTTTTATACACTATTAAAATTGATTCATTTCAATTTTTTATATTCTATTTCAAAATAGAAAATCTTTTTACTTCTTTTTTCTTGCTAAAAAAAAAGTATAAATTATATTATATATATTATATTCAATAACTATATTATAATGCTTATAAATGAATTGAAAAATTTCTCAAAATGAAATTGGTGGGTTTATGCTTTGTTAATTATAGCATTAATAATAGTTTACATAACTGGAAAATGAAATATGCTTGAGATAATCATACTTTTTCTTGCAAATTTCTTATGAAATTTATTTATTATGGTTATGCAGGCTAATTACACTGCTAAAAATAATAAGATTTGAGCTCTTTATCATGTTGGTTCTGTAACAGTTTTTACAATTTTATCTCTATATTCAGCTATAAAACTTTGACAATCTCAATACATAATATGGCAAATTTGTTATATTTTAGCAGCATTAAAAGCATTTAGTTTTTACAATTTTTGAAAAGAAATAAAATTTTTAAATGCTTGAAGTTTATGAATTTTAAATGTATTACTTGTCTTTATATTTATATATTTTGCTTGAAAACAAATAAATTTGTGATTATTTAATCTAAATTTTAATGTTGAACTTTGAACTATATTAATGGCACTTTGATTTTCATTTGTTACATCTTGACTTGTTAGTATAAATGATAAACTAAGATATTGGTTAAATATAATTTGAGTTATTTGAATTGTAGCTTGATCATGAATCTTGCTTGTATTATCATATATGAATTGAAAAATTGATTGAATTTCTCTATGATATTTTATATTAACATCTACTGTTCTTGTATATTACACTAAATTACTTCCAAAATATTTAAAATGTCGCAATACATAATTATATTTTTCTCAGCATTTTTATTGTCGTTATCATTTATAACCATATTTAAAAAATTATTTTATAAATATAAAATTCTTGATAATCCTGTAAAATACAAACTTAAAAGAAATCCTATTCCATATAGTATGTGAGTAGTTTTTTTCATAAGCTTTTTTATTTTAAGTTATTTTTTTGTAGACTACAATTATAAACTATGACTTATTTGGGTATTTTGATTTTTTATAACATCAATTAGTTTTGTTGATGATATGTTAAATGTAAGTCCAAAAATAAGGCTTGTAATTCAAATAATTATCTGAGCAGTTATCTGAATAACTTCAATTAAAATAGGTTATATAAGTAATATATTTTGATGAGTTCTAGATTTAGAAACTTACCATTTTGAAATATTTAAATACACTATATATATAATTCCTCTGTTTTTTACTATAATTTGGTATGTATTTATATTTAATGCACTAAATTGGTCAGATTGAATCCAATGAAATACTTCTTGATTATCACTTATTTCATTTTTGATATTGTTTTTATTGTGAGCAATTCTATTTGAAAATGATAACTATGTTTGATGAGTAATAAATGCAGTTTTTATAATGAAAATAAGCTTGATATTGGTTTGAATTATTTTACCATTTTGGTGGTTTGATTTCAATGAAAAAATACTTATGTGAGATAGTTGAACTATGTTTCTTGGCTTTATGCTTGCAACTCTCGCAATAATTGCATGAGGGAAAATTGCAACAGTTTTAGTAGTTTTTTGAATATATAGTGTTGATGCAATCTATGTAATAATAAGAAGAATTATGAATCATAAATCTCCATTATCATGAGATTTTACACACTTGCATCATAGATTACTTGATATTTGACTTACAAAAAAACAAGTATTGATATCACTTTATACTCTTTCATTTTTCTTTTGATTAACTGCTCTTTTTTTAGATAAAACTTGAAAAATGATTGTTTTTTGAATTATAGTTGTAGTTGTTATATTTATAAATAAAATAATGGAAACCTTAATTATAAAAAAATGAAAAAGAAAATTTTAGCATTTACTATGATAGAATTATTGGTTGTTGTTTCAATTATTTCTATCATTTCAATAACATCTATTAATTGATTTTTTAATTTTTTACAAGACAAAGAATTAAAAACTAAAACAATTACTATCTTAAATTATATTTGAGAATTAGATAAAAAAATTAAAAATAATTCAATATATGATTACGATATAAAATTTTCTAGCTCAATAAATGATGCGTATCTAATTTATGAAAATATATATGATAATGACCAATATGTTAAGCTATTTTATAATAACAATTTATGAAGTTTAATTTTAAGCTGATTAAATTGAGAAATGTGGAACTTGCTTATATATAAATGAATTAAATTAAAAATTAAAGAAGACTTAATTGTGAATAGTTATAATAATATAATTATTGAAGACGAATATGATTATAAATTTTTATCTGTATTATCTTGAAGTACGAATAATACTAATCTAAACTCTATTGATTTAATAAAATTTGACAAAGAATCAAATAAATTAAAATTACTTAAAATAAGTAATTTTATATGATGACCTGATATTTGAAATTTAGAAATAAAAAACATATGATGAAAAAAAGAATTTTATAGTTCTTGAAGCATATTAAATCAAAACGAAGTATACTTATATTTTGAAAATACTTGATTAGAAAATTACCTAAAAATAACTAAATAATAATGAAAATAGCATTTTTTTGAACATGACATTTTTCTAAAAATATATTAAATAATATACTAGAAAATAAAGAATTTGAAGTTCTACTAACTGTAAGCCAACCAGATAAAGCAATTTGAAGGAAACAAGAAATAGAACAAACTGAAGTAAAAAAATTATCTCTTGAAAAAAACATAAAAATCCTTCAACCTGAAAAACTTAGAAATAATGAAGAGTTTTTTTTGGAATTAAGAAAATTAAAACTTGATTTTATAGTTGTGGTTGCATATTGAAAAATAGTTCCAAATGAAGTTTTAACAGCAGCAAAATACTGAGCTATAAATATTCATGGTTCACTTTTGCCAAAATATAGATGAGCTAGTCCTATTCAAGAATCAATAAAAAATTGAGATACAAAGACATGATTGACAATAATGTATATGAGTCAATGAATGGATGAGTGAGATATATTAGCCATAAAGGAAGTTAATATAGACATATTAGACAAGACAAAAAATATATTTAAAAAATTTGAAGAAATTTGAACAGAATTACTTACAAATACACTAAAAAAAGTAATTTCCTGAGAATTAAAATGAATTAAACAAGATGATTATTTAGCAACTTATTGTTCTAAGATTGAAAAAAAAGACTGAGAAATAAATTTTAAAGAAAAAACGGCAAAACAAATATATGATACTTTTAGAGCATATAGTGAATGGCCTTGAATATATAGTTATTATAATGGAAAAAAAATATCATTTGAAGATTGTTTTTACTATGACATAGATTTAGAACAAGATGATGAGCTAAAAATATGAGATATTATAGAAATTGAAGATGAATATAATAAAAAAAACAAGGGAATTTGAGTTATTTGTAAAAAATGAATTTTTATAATTAAACAAATAAAACTTGAATGAAAGAAAACTATGAATATAAATACATTTATAAATTGAAATAAAAATTTCATTAATTATACATTTAATTAAAAAAATATGATAAATATCGCAATAAATACATTTAAAGAAATAATTAGAAATAAATACATGTATATGATTGTATTTTTCTGACTTATTTTTATAGCATTTTCTATTATTTTATGAAGATTAACTATTTGAGAAGATTCAAAAATAATAGTTGATTTTTGACTAGCAATGATTGAAATTTTTTGATTACTTGGTGTTTTATTTGTATGAAGTCAATTGCTTTTTAAAGAAATTGATTGAAAAACAATTTTTTTAATACTAAGTAAACCTATTAAAAGGTATGAATTTATTATTTGAAAAATTATGTGATTTTCAATGAGTATTATTCTTATAACAATTTTTCAATCAATATTATTTATTATTGTTCTTTATTTTAAAGAAATAAATATAGACTATTTAATAATATGGTCTCTTATAAATATATTTTTAAAACTAGAAATAATGCTTGTAATAGTATTTTTCTTGTCTACATTTATGTCTAATATGCTTATTGTGGCCTCATCTTTAATGATATATTTTGCTTCTCATTCTTTTTCTATAATTCTAGATTTAGTAAATAAAATATGAAATAATTTTATTATAAATTGAGTAAAATTATTACAATTATTATTTCCTCCTTTTGAATCATTAAATACAAAAGATATAATTTGAAATTTTTCAAACCTATCTAATTCATATTTTTTATTGAATTTTACATATTCAATATGATATTTCTTTATAGTTTTATATTTTACAGTTATTATTTTTTCTAGAAAAAAATTTGAAAATTAAAAACTAAATATGAATAAAAAAAAATTAAAAAAAATCTCTAATGAGATGTGAGTTAATTCAAAGCTACTTGATATATTAATTCTAAAAGAATTAAATATAAGCAAAAGTAGCTTATTTTTAATTGAAGAAATAGATGATAAATATATAGAAAATATATTAAAAAAATTAGAAAGATTAAAAAAATGAGAACCTATTGAATATATAACAAATACTTCTGAATTTTATAACCTAGATTTTTATGTAGATAATAGAGTTTTAATACCAAGGAATGATACAGAAATAATAGTTGATAGAGCAATTGACTCAATAGTCGACTATGAAATAAACACACTAATAGATGTTTGAACTTGAAGTAGTTGTATAGCTGTTTCTATAATTGAAAATACAAATAAAATAAAAAATTGTTATGTCATTGATATATCAATTCCAGCTATTGAAGTAAGTAAAAAAAATATATACAAATATAATTTAGAAAAAAAAATAAAACAAATAAATTGAAATTTATTAACAGAATTTTTATGAAATAGTAACTATGAATTATGAAAAAATATTTTAATTACAGCTAATTTACCATATATTAAAAATGGTGATTTTATAAATATGGATAGTGAAACTATACTATATGAACCTGAATTAGCTTTATATTGATGAAAAAATACTTGATTTGAATTGTACGAACAATTATTTAGAGAATGTTTTCAATTTAAAAAAATTTATAAACTTAACAAACTTATTATTTTTTTTGAAATATGATTTGATCAATATGAATATTCGTTAAATTATCTTAAAAAACTAGATTTAGTATTTGAATATTTTAAAGATAATAATTGAATAAATAGATGTATTAAAATTGTTTTTTAAATAAAAATATAGTATAATAACTATATATTATATTAATAAAAATATATGTGATTAGAAGATTTTAGTCCAGAATTAGATTCATCTGAATGATTATGAAATTCAAAAGAAAGTGTAGAAAAAGTTTCTGAAAAAATAAAAGAATCTACAAAAAAAGCTTCTGCCTGAATTCAAAGAACAAAAAAAGATGAACAAAAAGCCAAAAAATATGATTTTTTGTTGGCTTGATTTTTGGTTAAAATAATTGTTGATAAAAAATATGATTTTATTCTTCAAGAATTATTTAAAGTTATGAATCTTTGATACACTTCAAATTTTGTACTTGGTATTCTATCTTTGATAAATGTTGATATTTCTAATAGAATAAGAGAACACAATGCAAAATTACCAATTTTTTTTAATTATAAAAAATTAGAAAAAATAGTATTTGATGACAATAATATAGATAAAGAAATAAAAAATAGAATAAATTATTGGATTGAAGATATAATTGATAGTGTAACTATTGATTATTCTAATATTCAAACTAAAAAAATAATTGAACTTCTTGAATGAGATAATAATATAATACAAAATTATATAAGCAATATTTTGTGATTTTTTTTGTTTCAATTAAATATATTAATAAATAAAAACACTTCTTTAAATATATCTATTTTTATAATAAACGAGGTATTAAAATCAATTAAAAAACTAAATTTAGAAGAAGTCTAAATATCATATAAATCAAGCTAAATAAAATTTGACTTTATATAAGTATTAAGTAAAATCCCGGCACAAAATAAGAAATTATCCATTAGTATTTTTTATATTAATGGGATATTTCTTTTTTCTAAATTATATTTTTAAATTTTAATATTTTTATAATGGCAAAAGTTACTCCATTAAACAAGATTAGAAATATAGGTATTATTGCTCATATCGATGCAGGTAAAACTACTTGTACTGAGAGAATTCTATATTATACTGGTAAAATACACAAAATTGGTGAAACTCACGATGGTGAAGGTACAATGGACTGGATGGAACAAGAAAAAGAAAGAGGTATAACAATTACTTCTGCCGCTACTACTACATTCTGGAAAGATCATCAAATAAATATTATTGACACTCCAGGTCATGTTGACTTTACAATTGAAGTTGAGAGATCACTTAGAGTTCTTGACGGTTGAGTTGCTGTTTTTGATGGTTCACAATGAGTTGAACCTCAATCAGAAACTGTTTGGAAACAAGCAGATAAATATAATGTACCTAGAATCGCATTTGTAAATAAAATGGATAAAATGGGTGGTGATTTTGAAATGTCAGTTGATACAATTAAAAAAAGATTAGCTTGAGATAAAGTAGTTGCTATTCAATATCCTATTGGGCAAGCTGAAACATTCGAAGGTATTGTTGATTTAATTTTGATGAAAGCATTTCATTTTGATTGAAACTCATGAGAAAATATTGCTGAAATAGAAATTCCAGCTTCTGTTTTAAAAAGATGTACAGAATTAAGAGAAGAAATGGTTGAAAAAATTGCTTCTCAAGATGATGTATTAATGGAAAAATATTTTGAAGTTTGAGAATTATCAGTTGAAGAATTGAAAAAAGGTTTAAGAAAAGCTGTAATTAAAAATGAATTATATCCTGTAGTTTGTTGATCTGCTCTACAAAATATTTGAGTACAAATGGTAATTGATGCAGCTGTGGAATTTTTACCAAGTCCAGTTGATGTTAATGATGCTCAAATTGATTGTAAAGATTTAGATACAAAAGAAACATTCAAACAAATTCCTGTTTCAAATGATTCATCACTTGCTGCAATAGCATTTAAAATAATGACTGATCCATTCGTAGGTAAATTAGTATTTACAAGAGTTTATACTGGTACTTTAAAATCAGGTTCATATGTTTATAACTCTACTACTTGAGAAAAAGAAAGAGTTTGAAGATTATTACAAATGCATGCTAATAACAGAGTTGAAATTGAAGAAATTACAGCTTGAAATATCGGTGCTATAGTTGGGTTAAAAGATACTAAAACTTGAGATACTCTTTGTGATTTAAATGACAAATTCCTAGTTGAATCTATAGAATTTCCAGAACCAGTTATTTCTATTTCTGTTGAACCAAAATCAAAAGCAGACCAAGAAAAAATGGGTATGGCATTAAACAAATTAGCTGAAGAAGATCCTTCTTTTAGAGTTAAAACTGATGAAGAAACATCTCAAACAATCATTTCTGGTATGGGTGAATTACACTTAGATATCATTGTTGATAGAATGAGAAGAGAATTTAAAGTTGAGTGTAATGTTGGCGCTCCACAAGTATCTTATAGAGAAACAATTAAAAATGTTGCTAAAGATGTTGAACATAAATATAGTAAGCAAACTTGAGGTAGAGGTCAATATGGTCATGTAGTTATAACATTTGAACCATATAGAGATATGGATGAAGATGATAAAAAACAAGAATTAAAAGAAAAACCTACAAATAAATTCGTAAATAAAGTTATTGGATGAACAATTCCTAAAGAATATATTCCAGGTGTTCAAAAAGGTTTAAATGAAGCTTATAATAGAGGTTTTATAGCTGGTTATCCAATGGTTGATATAAAAGCAACTCTTACATTTGGTTCTTACCATGATGTAGATTCAAGTGAATTATCATTTAAATTAGCTGCATCTAAAGCATTTCAAGAAGCATGTAGAAAAGCTCAAGCTGTTTTACTTGAACCTATAATGAAAGTTGAAGTTAATACTCCTGAAGAATATATGGGTGATGTTATCTGACAATTAAACAGTAAAAGAGGTAGAATTGAAGAAATGGGAAACAGAGGTATGGCAAAAATTATTACTGCTTATGTTCCTTTATCTGAAATGTTTGGTTATATGACTGATTTAAGATCTGCATCTCAATGAAGAGCTACTTATGGTATGGAATTTGATCATTATGAAGATGTTCCAACTAATGTTGCTACAAAAATTAGAGAAGAAAGATGATTTAAAATTGCTGATGATGAATAATAATTAAAATAATAATTAAAACTATACTTAAAAGTATAGTTTTTTTATTGCTTTATTTTAAAAATATGTAAACTATAAATGCTTGTATTATTTATAAGCAACTAAATTGAAATAAAAAAAATTAAATATAGTTTCCAAAAGTATATCTTTAAAAAAATTTCTCCTAATTCAACATATTAAATATGTAAAATATTATAATTTTACATATTTTTAAAGATAACTAAGTAAATATAATATATTATTAACTTATAAATAATGCAATTAAATATAATAATTTCTGTCATTTTTTGAATGGCTATAAGTGTTGTGCTATTTTTTATATGGGAAAATAGAAAAAATAATAAAGCAATAGATAATGCAACTAAAATAATAAAAGCTGCTGAAGAAAAAGCAAATAATATGATTAATAATTCTAAAAAAGAAAGTTTAGACATAATATCAAAAGCTGAAAAAATAGAAGAAAGAGCTCTTGAAAAACAAGAAAAAATAGAATCTAAATTAGAAATAATTGAAGAAAAACAAGAAAAAATACAACAAAAAGAAGATTTTTTAAGAGAAAAAGAAGTAAAAATAGAAGATTTAAGAACTGAATTAGAATGAAAATTAGCAGAAATAGCTAAACTTTCAGAAAATGAAGCTCGTGAAATATTTTTGAAAAAAATATCTGAAAAATATGAAGAAGATTGAAAATCTCTCATAGTTAAACATAAGAAAAAGATTGAAGATAATAAAAAAGAAATTTCTCGTGATATAATTTTAAAGTCAATTCAACAATATGCTTGAGATGTTACAAGTGAAGTAACTACAACTATTATACCAATACCTAGTGATGATATAAAATGAAAATTAATTTGAAAAGAAGGTAGAAATATAACTACTTTTGAAAGAGCCGCTTGAGTATCTCTTATAATTGACGATACTCCTGATAGTGTTTTTATATCAGCTTTTGATTTATATAGAAGATATATAGCTAAAAAATCGCTAGAAAAACTTATTGAGGATGGTAGAATACAACCTGCAAGAATTGAAGAGATTGTTGCAAAAACAGAAGAAGAAGCAGATATTTTACTAAAAGAACTATGAAATAAAGTTATTGATGAATTAAGTATAACAAACTTACCTGATGAAATAATTCCTATAATTTGAAAATTAAGATTTAGGACTAGTTATGGTCAAAATATAATAAAACATTCTAAAGAAGTTGCAATTATTGCTGAAGCTCTTGCATTAGAATTATGAGCAGATCCTATGCTTTGTAAAATTTGATGATTATTACATGATATAGGAAAAGCATTAGATCAAGAATATGAAGGAACACACCCAGAAATTGGAGCTATTTTATGAAGAAAATATAAATTAAATCCAAAAATAATTGATATGATTGAAAATCATCATTGAGAACAATTTAGTATAAGTTTAGAAGCTGCTATTGTACAAGTAGCTGATGCAATAAGTTCTGTTAGGCCTTGAGCTAGAAGAGAAATAATTGAAGATTATTTAAAAAGAGTACAAGAAATGGAAGCATTAGTTACAAGTTTTTCTTGAGTAAATAAGGCATATGCTCTTTCTGCTGGTAGAGAAATAAGAGTTTTTGTTGATGCAAATACTGTTTCTGATATAAATGCACAAGAACTGGCTCGTGAGATAGCTGATAGCATACAAGAAAAATTAAGTTATCCTGGTGAAGTTAGAGTTAACTTAATAAGAGAAATGAGAGTTATAGAAATTGCAAAATAAAATAATAAGTTAAAAATTATAAATGGAAAGAACAATAGTAATATTAAAGCCATCTATTCCCGATGAAGAATTTTCAAATAATACAATAATAACTAGAGAATATTTTAAAAAAATATTTGAAAGAATTATAAGAATGAAATGATTTAAAATTATAGAAAGAAAAGAGGAAAAAATAAGCTTAGAAACTGCTAAAAATCACTATAGTGAAAAAATAGAACATCCATTATTTAATTCTGTTATTAAGTATATAATTTCAGATATATCTGAAATATTATCTATATCATGAGAAAACTCAATAGAAGAAATAAGAAGACTTTCTCTAAAAATGAGAGATAAATATATCTGAAATAAATCAAAATTATACAATATGATACATGCATCTGACTCAATACATGAGTCAGAAAGAGAACATAAAATACATTTTAATAATTAAAAAAAGCAAAGGAAAAAATCCTTTGCTTTTTTTAATTTTAAATATAAAATAGTTCATATTTTATAAATATAAACTATACAAAAGTGTATCCATTTATAGAAACTTATTATTGAATCTTAATTTACTCATTTTGAGTAACTATTACTATATGTTTTTTTATGTTTAGATGGATGTTAAAAAAACTTGCAATTAGATTTTCTTTTGATTTTCTTATATTCAAAAAAAATTTATTATGGTTTTTTTTATCTGTATTCTTTTTTTCAAGATTATTCTATGTTATATCTAAATGGAATGATTTAAAACACATAGAAAGCCCTATAGAATTTTTTATAATGAATGATTATAACTTTTCATTAATGTGAGCAATATTTTGATTTTTCTTAGTATTTTCTATATTATTGAGAATAAGAAAAGAAAAACTAGATAATTTTATAAATTGAATAATTCTATCATTTCTATTTGTATTACCAATTTGATTTTTCTGATCACTCCTTGGTTGACAAGTATATTGAAAAGAAACTTTTTACTGAATTGAGATAATGTATAACCACCCATTTACTCCAGTTCCATTCAAAGTTCCTGTATTTCCATTGCCAATAATATACTCTATATTATTTTTTCTATTATTTTCAGGACTTTACATACTTTCAATGTATGTAAAATTCAAAAATATCCTTTGATATCTATGATTAATGATTTTCTCATGTATTATATTTATATTTGAATTTTTTAGTTGAAAATACTGAATATTTAAAGATACAATAAATTTAAATCTTTCTCAAATTTGTGCAGTTGTTATATTTATATTCTGCTTTTTTAATCTAAAAAGAATATATAAGGAAGATTCTAAAAGTAAGGCTATAATAAATTAAAATGAATAAAAAATATAATCTGATTTTTCCATGAATATTTTATTTATTAGGAATATTCATAAATAATTTGGAATTTTGATTAATTACATCTCTCCTAGTACTACTATTTATAGTGGTGCTTTTTTTGTTGTTATTTTTTAAAAATAAAAAATATATAATTATATGTTTATTTATGATTATATGATTTAGTTTATGAATATGTATATCACAATATAACAACTGAAATATAGAAGCAAATAAATTAATTGTAAATGAGATTACAAACAAAAAAAAGATAGAATCTGAAATAACAAAGATCTCAAAAATAGATGAAAAATACACAGTTTATCTTTGAAAATTAATTAAGATTGATGATAAGATAATAAATAAAAATATATATTTTGAAATATATCTAAATTGAAACTATAAACTAGAAAACAAAAGTTTAATAGAATTTAACTCAAAAATATTTTTATATGAAAGTTTTAATTGATTTGATTACAATAAATATATGTTAAGCAAGGATATTTATTTTAAAACATATCCTTACAATTATGAAAAAATATGAGTAAATAAAAAAAATATTATAATAAAAATGGTTGAAAACTTAAGAAATAATATGCTTGAGATAATAAATATGATTTATACTAAAGACGAGGCTATCTTTTTATGATGAATATTATTGTGAGCACGTGAAAATATGCCAAAAGAATTAAGCACAAATTTTAATAATTCTTGATTAACTCACTTGATTGCCGTATCCTGATTTAATATAACAATAATAATTATATTTTTCTGATATATTATAAGACTATTTCCAAACTATTTAAAAGTTATTTTAATGAGTTTAATAATATTCCTATTTACAATTTTAGTATGATACTGAGCGGCAGTTATTAGAGCCTCTATAATGTGAATTATTTGATATATTGTAATAGCTTCTTGAAGACAATGAAATATTTTATCTATAATAATACTAACTTTAGTTTTAATGGTAAGTTTTTCACCATTAAGTATAAATTATGACATATCGCTACATTTAAGTTTTTTAGCAGTCTTATGAATAATTTATAGTCAAAAATATATTGAATCTATATTTAATTTTCTACCAAATATATTTGAAATAAAAACAGCATTTTGTTTAACTATTTCTGCTATGATTTTTACACTACCAATAATGCTTTTTAATTTTTGACAAGTGTCTATAATATCTCCGCTTAGTAATTTACTAGTTATTTGGACAATTCCAATTGCCATGTTATTTTGATTTTTGTCTATAATACTCTATTATATAAATCCTATTTTATGAATAATAATTGGTTATATTGCTTGGATATTATTAAAGTGGGATATATTAATAGTAAATTATTTTTGAAGTTCAATTTATTCAACTATTAAATATGATTTTTGAGAATACAGATGATATTATGAATTATTATATTTTTTTATGCTGACATTTATAATTTTATGGTTTAAAAAAATTAAAACAGATTAATCTGTTTTAATTTTTGATTCAACTTCTTCACTTCATTTATCTATTTTTCATCCTGACAATTCTTCTACTTCAGCTTCAAAATTATCTATTCATTTTCATTCATTAATTATAACTTGTTTTTCATCATTTAATTTTTTCAATGTTTTTTCTTTTTCTCATTTATCTGAAATTTTTTCTGATTCTTTAATTTTATTTGTTATATTTTTTGCTTCTTCCATAAGACTAGTTTTTTTTCTACTTACTTCATCTTTTGCTTTTTTTCATCAAAAAACAGCATCAATCTTTAAACCTTCCATATATAAATCTTTTAACAAGCTATATTTTTTACTTAAATCTTTTTCTTGTTTTATTTCAGTAACAAGTGGCCCATTTTGCTTTTTAAAATCTGGAGAACTATTCTTCAAAATAGTATTCATTGTTGTATCCATTGAGCTAGAAAGATCTCTCCCTTTATTTTCTGATCAATCTTTATTATTTATAGAAATATAATTATCAGAAAGCATTATTTCCAATCATCCAATTCATTTATCTAAATCAATATTTAAAGCTTTAGAATCTTTAAAAAATTCTGTTTTATTAAAGTTTTTTTCCGTTGTAGATTCTTTTTTATCAAATGACTTTAATATATCATTTTTAACTTTATTGTCAGATAAATTAGTAACTATTTTTAACAATTCTGTTAATTCCTCTCATTCTTCAATTTTATTGAACTTTTCTGTAGTCTTTTTAAATAAATCTTCATCTATATGTCATGATTCAAAAAGATTTTTAAGAATAGGAAAATATGGAGAATCTGATTCTGGTTTTTCTTTTTGTTCTTCTACTTCTTTTTTTGGTTCAATTCAATATAAATCATTCATTAATGAAGCTTTTTGTTCTTGTAATGGTACATTTAAAGGAGAATTATATTCTGCATTTTCTTGTTCATTTTTTTCATGATCTCATAATTGAGGTTCCTTTGGCATATTTTTAAATTGACTTAAATCTGACATATTTTCATATAAAAAAATAACTACTTATATTTTATCACATAAGTAGTTATTTTTGCAAATATTTTAATCATCAAATCATGGAGCTATTTTTTCAGCAAATTTTGTAGCCTGTTCATAAACATATGCTATTTCAAAAAGTCTTTCTTCTTTCAATCTAGGAGTCAATATATGAAGTCAAACTGGTAACAATTCTTTTTCATCATCTTCACTTTTAGCAAATCAAGCTGGAACACTTATTCAAGGTAATCAAGCAAGTGAAGCTGGTATAGTATATGCATCAGATAAATACATCTTTACTGGATCATCTATTTTTTCTCAAGCTTTCCAAGCAACATTTGGAGATACAGGACTAACTATAGCATCTACTTCTTCGAAAGCTTTGTTAAAATCATCAATAATTAAAGTTCTAATTTGAGTTGCTTTTTTGAAATATGCATCATAAAATCATGCAGATAATACATAACTTCATAAAACAATTCTTCTTTTAGCTTCATCTCAAAATCATTCATATCTATTATTTATAAATAATTCATCCATTGTTTTATAATCTTCTATTGAATTGTGTCAAAATCTTAGACCGTCATATCTAGACAAATTAGTTGAAACTTCTGCAGGCATTATTATATAATATGTTGCAATGGCATATTTAGTCATCGGTAAACTTACTTCTTTTATTTCAGCTCATAATTCTTGTAATTTCATTATTGCTTCTTCTATTCTATTTCTAACTCATTCATCTAAACCTTCTTCAAAATATTCTTTTGGAACTCAAATTTTATATCATTTTAAATCTTTTTTATTCCATATATCAGGATTTATTAAATCTTTTCATGATATAGATGTATTTTCTTTAGGATCAAATCCATTCATTACATCATATAATAACGCAGAATCTTTTACTGTTTTTGTTAATGTTCATGGGCAATCTAAACTTGATGCCATAGCCATAACTCAAAATCTACTATTTCTTCAATAACTTGGTTTAAATCAAACTATATTACACATACTTGCAGGTTGTCTAATACTTCAACCAGTATCAGTTCAAAGTGCAGCAGGAGCTAATCAAGATGCCACTGCAGTAGCAGATCAACCACTAGAGCCACCAGGAATTCTATTTTTTCACCATGGATTAAATGGTTTTTTAAATGCTGAAGATTCTGTTGTTGATCACATAGCAAATTCATCCATTGCAACTTTTCATAATGAACTAGCTCACTCTTTTAGTAAATTTTCAATTACAGTTGCATTATAAGGTGGTTTAAAATCAGTTAATATTTTAGATGAAGATGTAGTAGGAACTCATATTTCGCAAAAAATATCTTTTATAGCCAAAGGAGCTCAAGAAAGAATTCAATCTTGTTTATTTAATCAATTAATATTAACAAAATTAAATGCTTGTAATTTAGAATCATATTTTTCTATTCTCTTAATAAAATATTCAAAAACTTCTTCTCTAGTAGTTTCTTTTGAGTTAATCTTTTTTATTATTTCCTCCAAACTTAAATCTTTAAAATTCATATTTATAACTTAACAATTAATTTATTTTAGTATAATGATTTTTTATTATTTTTAAAATAATAATGATAAAAAAAATCTTGTCATAATGACAAGATTTTAAAATTATCTAACTTCTTTAAGTCTAGCAGCTTTACCAGTAAGATCTCTAATAAATTTAATAGATTTTCTTCTAACTTTGAATTGTCTTAAAATTTCTATTTTTTCAATACCAGGAGAATGAATAGCAAATATTTTTTCAACTCCAAATGCACCGATTTTTCTTCTAACAGTAATAGTCTTTTCTAATTCAGATTTACCTGCAGTTTTAATAACTAATCATTTAAATCTTTGAACTCTTTCTTTATTACCTTCTTTAATTAATTGATATACTTCAACTTCCATACCAGTTCTAACTTCTGGTCTTCATTCTTGTACAAATGAAGATTGAATTTGTTTAATTAATGCTGAATTTGTCATATTATAATTTTTAAAAAATATAAAATTCCTATCTGAAATTTCGCATATCATATATAAAAATAATTAAAAAGCAAATATATTTATAGAAATTAAAAATATTTTACAAATATAAATATATGTGTTATTATTATTTACATATAAATATATTTATTAAATAATTAAAAAAATGGACTCTCAAGCAATTAAAAACAAACTTATAGAAACTAAAAATAAAGCAATTGACTATTCTGCTGAAAAATTAAGTACTTCTATGTTTACTATAAAAAATAAAGATGAATTAAATGAAACAATTTTAAAATCAAAAAAAACAAGCTTTACAAATAAAGAAACTTGAGTTACAAAAGAATTTTTAAAAAGAGTTTTTATATTATTTTGAGATGATAAATCTGATTTTTTTAAAGAAGCATTGATTATGTTTCCAGTTCTTGCAACTAAAGCATTTTCACAAAATATTACAATGAAATTAGCTAAAACTAGTATCGAAAACTTAAATATTGAAGAGTATAATATTAAAAGAATACCTAGTTTACTGATTTTTGAAGATGAAAAAGTTATAAACGTAATTGAAGGTAGAGAAAATATTTTAAAACTTGTAAAATCCCTTAAATTGGATATAAATAATGATATAGAAACATTTAAAAAATAAGATAAAAATTATGACTCTTACTATTTTAGAAGTATTATATATAGTACTTATCGTTTTTTCATCAATAATTGGTACATTATTAGTACTAGTACTTATAAGAGTATTAAAAATACTTGGACCAGTTATGGAAATACTTGAAATTTACAATAAGATTAAAAGTATATTTTCCGCATATGCATCAATTCCAGACAAAATCAAAGATTTTGCAAAAGATTATATAAACAAAAAAGATCAGTAAAAACTGATTTTTTTTTGTTTATATTTTTATATTTTTAGTTATAATTAATTATAATAAAACTTAATTAAAATAAAGTGTCAAAAATAATTCTCCTAGATAAAAAATTATCAAATCAAATTGCTGCATGAGAAGTGGTTGAAAGGCCAGTTTCTGTCATAAAAGAGATACTTGAAAATTCTATTGATGCTGGTGCAAAAAACATAAAAATAGAAATTACAGAATGATGAACAAAAAAAATAATTATAAGTGATGATTGAATTTGAATAGAAAGAGATGATTTACTAATTATTTGAGAAAAACACTCAACATCTAAGATTAAAAATTTAGATGATTTATACAATGTCATGACTTTTTGATTTAGATGAGAAGCAATTGCCTCTATTTCATCTGTATCAAATATGCAAATTATAAGCAAAAGCGTTATAGAAAATTTTTGAAATACTATAAAAATCCTTGATTTAAATAAAACTGAAATAGAAAAAATAGCATATGAAAATTGAACAAAGATAATTGTTGAAGATTTGTTTTTCAATACTCCAGCAAGATTAAATTACATCAAGAAACCTAGAACTGAATATGCACATATATTAAATTATTTATATGAAATATCACTTTCATATCCAAAGATTGGTTTTGAGTTTATATCTGATGAAAAACAAATATTTTATTTTAAATCTGATGAAGACTTAAAAACTAGGATTTACAATATATATTGAGAAGAATTTTCAAATAATTTGATAGAAATAAGTTTTGAAATGCAATGAATGCAAATAAATTGATATATATCAGATCCAAAAGTTAGTTTTCCAAATAAAAATAAACAAAATATATTTGTAAATAATAGACCAATTAAATCATATATTATTGCAAAAGCTATATCAGATGCTTATAATAGATTTATTCCTCATTCTATGAATCCTGCATATGTTTTAAATTTATCGATTAATCCAACTCTTGTTGATGTAAATGTTCATCCTAGAAAATTAGAAGTAAGATTTGCTTGAGAACAAAATATATTTAGAGCTTTTTATTATAGTGTAGAAGAAAAATTAAATTCTGTTAGTTTAATTAATCCACATAATGAAGAAAATGCAATTTTGAATAATCCTACTTATACAAAAACACAATATAATGATATAGGAAATGATAAAATAACTAATTATTATACTTGATCTGGTATAAAATTTAAATCATACTCACCATATAAAGATACTTCAACAAATCCTAATCAAACAAATATAAATAATGCTATTAATTTTTCAAAATCTATATTAAGTACAGATTTAAGCCAAAATAATGAGATAGAAAATGAAAATATTAATGACTTACATTATACAAAACTTGGAAAAATAATATGACAAGCTCATAATTCATACATAATTGTTGAAACAAAAAATTGAATTAAATTTCTAGATCAACATGCATTAGCTGAAAGAATTATTTATGAGAAGTTAGTCAACAGAGACAACAAAAGTCTTACACAATGATTACTTATATCAGAAAGTATCATTTTAATGCCAAAAGAAGTAAATATTTTAAAAGACAATATAGACACTTTTGAAAATATGTGATTTGATTTTGAAATTATGTGAGGAAATATGGTTATATTAAATTGAATTCCTGATTTTATAAAAAAAGAAAATCTACAAAATATATTTTCTTGAATCCTTGAAGATATTTGATCTCAAAATTTTAATAAATCAAATACACTTCTTGAAGTAAAAAATAAAATTTATGCATATACTGCATGTAGAGCAGCAATTAAATTTTGAAATAAATTAAATTTATTTGAAATGAATAAATTAATAAATGACTCCGTAGATGATTATTCTGCAACTTGTCCTCATTGAAGACCTGTTGTCTTTGATATAAATTTAGAAGAATTAAAAAATAAATATGAAAGATAAAAACACTCTTAAAAGAGTGTTTTTATTGTTTTTTTAGGCTTAATTGTAAAAAGTGTGTGGCTAAAATAAGGAATATTTGGTATAATAAAGCCAAATACTCCTTTATTTTTAACTATGTTAAATAAAAATAGACATAAAATCTGTAAAAAATGTAAATCAAAGGAAATAAAAAAAGATTGATTTATGAGATGAAAACAAAGATATAAATGTAAACTTTGTGGTCATGTTTTTCAGAATAAATCTAGAGAAAGAAAT
>Ga0100401_1001326_pt1 | contig 20072 bp, 15 predicted proteins | sample CryGeymeta201525_FD_80421 | JGI IMG/M metagenome (GOLD analysis project Ga0100401, IMG submission 80421) | Groundwater microbial communities from Crystal Geyser aquifers in Utah, USA - Crystal Geyser metaG 2015-25 | ecosystem: Environmental > Aquatic > Deep subsurface > Groundwater | place: USA... | reverse complement strand
TTTATTCCGTTACCATAGCCGTATGTGCCACATACATGCGGAGTTTTTCATGCCACAACTTCATTGCTACGTGCCTGAAAATCTTGCCCAGCAACTGCAACGGCAGGCCGGGCAAGTTGGGTTAAGCACGTCTGCTTACCTGGCTGAGCTGGTCAAGCGCGATGTCAGCGCTGGTTGGCCCGAAGGGTTTGAGTCGGCCTTGTTTGGCCCGCAGACTGAACGCTCGCCTCTTGTTGTTGAACCTGCCGCGCCAGACCAGCAGCGGATGCCGCTACTGTGAAATATTTGCTTGACACCAACACCTGCATTCAGTTTTTGAACGACTCCCACCCCGGTGTCAAACGTCAACTGCTGGCACATCAACCCTCTGACCTGACCTTGTGCAGCATCGTCAAGGCTGAACTGCTTTTTGGTGCTTACCGGAGCGCGCGCGTGGCGGCCAATTTGCAGCGGCTGGAGATCTTTTTTGCGCCCATGCGCTGCTTGCCTTTTGACGATGCCAGTGTGCACACCTATGGCCAGCTGCGCGCGGTGTTGAGCGACAAAGGCACGGCTATCGGTGCCAACGACATGCTGATTGGCGCTATAGCGCTCACCCATAAACTGACCTTGGTGACGCACAACACCCGAGAATTTTCCCGAATAGAAGCCCTCAAGCTGCAAGACTGGGAACTCTAACGCCCATGTTCAACAAGAACACCCCGAAACATGAAAGCGGGCTGTCATTGCGGACTTGACCCGCAATCCATGCCCCCATGCCCCAACGCCCCCTAAAGTTTTACATGTATTATTGCCCCCCAGCCCATATAAAAAAAGCGCAAGCAGCTATATAAAGTGTAGTAAATTTCATCAATGAAATGCCAAATCACATGCCAACCCAGCCGGCCTTGCCTTGTCCGTTTACACTGCCGGACCAATCGCGGAACGTCTGGTGTACCGTGAAGGCCGTAAAAATGCATCCGCACCCCTGTCACAACGTTAAATGATGCACATCCGTTTCGTTAAAACAATCACTGTATGGCTCACTGCCATCTTGGCGATATTATTTGCTAGTCCACACGTCCGGGCGCAAACGGTTGAAGGGTGTGGCACCTTGTCGTCCCCGGGGCAATTCGGACCCTATGACTATCGCACCGAACGTGGCAGTGCCTTCAATCTCGTCCATGGTGCCCACTTCACGGCGGAAGTTGAGGCGCTGATTCGCGGCACGACCGCCCACACGCCCGGTGGTGATATTGATTACACGCTTCGAGCTTTTCCCAACGACCACCGTGCCTTGATCTCGATGATGCGGCTCGCTGAAAAAGAAAAAACACCCAAACCCAACGGGTCTCATTACAACATCGAATGCTGGTTCAAGCGCGCGGTCCAGTTCCGCCCAGACGACAGCATTGTGCGTATGATTTTTGCGGGTTATCTCAATAAAGAAGGACGTACGCCTGATGCCATTGCTCAGCTTGAAAGCGCCACGTTCTACGCCAAAGACAACCCGTTTACCCACTACAACATTGGCCTGCATTACTTTGAGTTCAAAGACTATGACAAGGCCCTTGTCCAGGCGCACAAAGCCATAGAACTCGGCTTCACCCAAACGGCGTTGCGTGACAAGCTCCAAGGCGTCGGCAAGTGGTTCGAACCACCCGACCCAGATAAGGCCGTTGCTGCGCCAACTGACGCAGCCAGCGCACCCGCCAACCCGGCGAGTGCAGCCAGTGCTGCCAACTGATGCAGTTGCCAGTGTCAAGTTCACGCCCAGTGAAAGGCCAGCCATTGCCGCGCGGCCCTGTCTTTGGCTGGGCCAGTTTTGAGCGTATCAATGCCCCCAACATTGACAGCATAGAACACCTGCCGCACACGGCATTTACCACCAGTGGCCGTGCGGCCATTTATCAGGCCTTGCTGCAACTGGCGCTACCAAGCGGCAGCACCGTGCTGGTGCCCAGCTACCACTGCCCCACCATGGTCGCGCCCGTGTTGCTGGCCAACCTGAATGTTGGCTACTTTGGCTTGCGCGCCGATGGGCTACCCAACCTCGACTCCATAGACCATGCCTCCGCTGCCAGCGCCCGGGCCGTGCTGGTGTCGCATTACTTTGGTTTTGCCAACTCGTTGGCTGAGGTGCGCCAGTGGTGCGATGCCCGGGGCATTGCGCTGATTGAAGACTGCGCGCATTGCTATTTTGGCAACGCCGGTGACAGGCCGGTAGGCGCATGGGGTGACTACGCCACCGCCAGTTTGTCCAAGTTCTTGCCGGTACCTGAAGGCGGTTTGCTGGCCTCTGCGCGGCGGCCCATCGCACCATTGAAGCTGGTGCGGCAGGGGTTCAAAGCCCAGATCAAAGGCTGGGTCGACGTGTTTGAACTTGCAGCTCAATACAAGCGTTTGACCGGGCTCAACACCATGTTGGCGACCCTGTTTGGGCTTAAAAATCACCTCAATCAAACTCGTGTTGTTGGGCCAGCGCCGAAGTCTGATGACTCCGCAGCACCCGATGCCAGCAGCATGATGCATTACTCTGACATGGCGCGCATCACATTGGCACCATTGGGTGCAACCAGTGTACTCCGGGCTATGCTGCCGCGTGGGCGCATCATTGCCAAGCGTCAAGCCAACTTTGCTACTTACGCCAGGCACTTTGCCCAGGTCAAGGGTGCCAGGCCCCTTTTTGGCTCGCCGCCAACCGCTGTTGCGCCGTATGTTTTTCCGCTTTAGGTAGACGATGCAGAGTCCGTCTACCGTGAGATCAGAGCGCTGCAACTGCCCGTCTTCCGATGGGACCGCATCTGGCCCGGCACCCCGCATCTGGCGGGCGATGTTGGCCCCTTGTGGAGCCAACACGTTTTGCAGTTGCTATGCCATCAAGACCTCAGCACGGCCGATGTGGCAAACACGTCACAAACCATACTTAAACTGCTGTCACCCCAATAAGAGGACTTTCCCATCATGCCCCTGGCTAATCAGATTCAATGGAAAAACATTTCAGCTGCAGGCTTGTCACAAGACCCATTGCTGGCACAAGCGTGGGACAAGCTCAACGCTACCCGTGGCAATCTTCCATTTTTGGCGGCGGATGCCATCGTCACCACCTTGGCCACGCTCGGCGAGGGCGCAGAGCGTCTGCTGGTGGGCACGTTTGGTGCAGAAGTAGTGGCCATGTTTTTGCTGGTACCACAGGGCAAGTTCAGGTGGCAAACCTTTCAGCCGTCGCAGTTGCCGCTGGGCGCTTGGGTTGCCGATGCCAGTTTGCCCCTGGATGATTTGGCACGCAGTCTGCAGCATGGCCCGTTGGGCTTGTGCCTGGTGCTTTCCATCACGCAGGTAGACCCGCTGGTTGCTGCCCGACCGACCGACGCCCCCGATAGCCAAACCATGGACTACATCGACACCGGCTGGATCGACATTGAACGCACGTTTGACGACTATTGGGCCGCGCGCGGCAAAAACCTGCGCCAAAACATGCGCAAACAGCGCGCCAAGCTGGCCGCCGATGGCGTCACCCTCACCATGCAAGTGCTGCGCGACCATGCCGACATGGCCGGGGCAATAGAGCGCTATGGCAAACTGGAGAGCGCCGGCTGGAAGGCGCAGAGCGGCACCGCCATTCACCCCGACAATGCACAGGGCCGCTTTTACCGTGAACTGCTGGAACACGCCAGCCTGCGCGGCGAAGCCGTGGTGAACCAATATCTGTTTGACGACCGCGTCGTGGCCATGAACCTGTGCCTGCTGCGGCAGGGCACGCTGGTGGTGCTGAAAACCACGTACGACGAATCCATCAAAACCTTGTCCCCCGCTTTTCTGCTGCGCGAAGAAGAGTTGCAAGACATTTATCGTCAGGGCCAGATCAAACGCATGGAGTACTTTGGTAAGCTGATGGACTGGCATACCAAACTCACTGACAAAAAGCGCACCCTGTATCACATGACTGCTTACCGTTGGCCGCTAATCAAAACGCTTGCCCAGGCTCGACGCGCCAAGGCCAATGCAGCATTACCAATAGATACAAAAAATGTAACCCCGTCTGCGGCCGATTCTTGAGTTGACCCAGAAAATGCAACGCTGTCCAGTTTCATTTTTCAGGGCTTGCCATGGCAAACTTTCAACGACGCGAATTTTTGATCCACCTCACCGCTGCGCTGGGCGGCGTGGCCACCACGGGCTGCGGCGGCGGGGGCGCCGGTAGCGCGGCAGCAACGCAAGTCAGCAATTCGGCTCCGCAAAATGATCAGCTGGCGGCCGCACCAGTTCTGAGCTCCACACTCACGCCCAGCCCAGCCCCAACGGGTTCGGTAGTCTTTACCCTCAGCAGCCCCGCCAATATTGCCCAAGCACCGTTTTGCCTGGGCTACGCCTTCCGCAAAGGCCATTTCCCCGCTGGGCAAGCGTTGGTGTCCAACATAGCCAACCTGCAAGTCACTCCCAAAAACCTTTGGCCCGACGGTTCACTCAAATTTGCAGTGGTGGCGGGCAACGTTGACCTGGCTGCCAATACACCGCTCATGGCGTCACTGTCTGCGGGTACACCCGCGGCCGCAACTGCGTTAACCACCAGCATGCTCAAGGCAACCGGCATTACTGCTGAAGTGGGCTGTGGCACATTTGGCAGCGCAACTTGGGCTGGTGCAGATTGGGATGCACCCTTTCAAGCCTGGGTCAGCGGCCCACACATGTCGTCGTGGGTCTATCGCAAGCCGGTTGACACCGATGCGCACCTAGTGGCATGGCTAGAAGTGCGCCTGTTCGCCAACGGCGCGGTGGAGGTGTTGCCCTGGATAGAAAACGGCTACCTGCTGGTGCCCGGTCCCACCAACAAGGCCGCCACCTACACCTTTGCCTTGGGTGGCACACAGCGCTTTAGCGCCGCCATAGACCTGCCCAACCATTGCCGCACACCGCTGGTCTCTGGCACCACGCTGTCGCACTGGCTGGGCGCAGACCCACAGGTCAGCATTAAGCATGACACCGCTTACCTGCAGGCCACCGCGCTGGTGCCGTCGTATAGGGCCGCGGTGCCTGATAACGCACCCGTACTTAATGCGATAGCCACTACGTACACCCCCATGCAGCAGGGCAATCACTCGCCCGGCATGGGCAATACGGGGTACCACCCGGCCATCGGTTTGCTGCCCGAGTGGGATGTGCTCTACCTCACCAGCGCCAGTCCCAAAGCCTACGCGGGGATGGTCTTCAACGCTTACAGCGCGGGCCGCTACGGCATTCATTTTCGGGACGAAGCCACGCAACGGCCCATTCGGTTTACAAGCTACCCCAACCTGGTTACAGGCAGCGGCAGCGGTATTAGCTCCAATGGTGCGTCTTCAACCAACAGCTACACACCTGCGGCTGCTGGCACCAGCCCAGCCACTTGGGATTCAGCCCATCACCCGTCGCTTGGCTTTACCGCCTACCTGGTAACAGGGCGCTGGTACTTTATGGAAGAAGTGCAGTTTGTAGCCACGCTGAACTACCTTAAAAACACCGACACCGCTCGATCTGGTTCCAAAGGCATTTTTTTATCGAACGCCGGCGCCAACACCACCCGCGGTGCGGCGTGGGCGGTACGCAGCCTGGCGCAAGCCGCCTGCGCAACACCAGACGACGACACCGCTTTGCGCGCGGAGTTCATTAACTCTTTGCAAGCCAATGTCGACTGGAACCATGCCCACTATGTTGCACAGCCCAACAACCCGTTTGGCTGGGTTGCGCCTTATAGCGACTACACGGGTGTGGGTGATGGTGTTTACTATGAAGCCGCCTGGATGCAAGACTTTTACACCGCCGCCTTCGGCTACGCCAAAGCGTTAGAACTACCGCTGCCCGCGGCCAGCAATCAAAAGTTAACGGAATTCTTTGCCTGGAAGGCCCAAAGCATCATCGGTCGTCTGGGGGGCACTGCTGCCACAGACTATCTGTACGCAGACGCAGCCCAGTACACCATTGCCGTTGCCCCCACTGATAAGCCTGACTTTGTCAACGGCACAGGCCCCTGGCACGCCAACTGGGGTGCTATTTATGCCGACACCCTAAAGACCCCCAACCCCGGCACGGCCTCGGGTCTGCGGGGCGCCTACTTTCCCGAGGCCACCAGCTATTGGGGCAACCTGCAGCCTGCCATTGCCTACGCAGTACAACACCAAGTCGTTGGTGCAGTGGCCGCGTACCAACGCATGCAAACGGCCCCTAATTGGCAGCAATTGGTTAACGGCTTTAACGGTAGCCCTGTTTGGGGTGTGCGGCCGTTGTATGAAGTACCCGTGCCGCCCGTAGCGGTGGGTAACGGTAATTTGCCAGCCTGGGTAGCTGCCTTGCCACTATGGCATTGGTATGAGATACCCAACACCGCGCTGTCTAGTGTTGACCCAGCTGTAACGCCCATTGGCATCACCGGCCCACGCTCCAAAATTGATACCTGGTGCGGCGCTTGCCTCAAGCGTAATGGCAGCGTTTACATGCTGGGTGCAGCTGGTGGCCATGCTGACTACGCGGGCAACGAGGTAGATGCCTTGGCGTTGAATGTGGAAACACCGCAGTGGGCGCAGTTGCGTGGCCCCACTGCTAACAGCGACATTGTTGATGCTGCGCAGTTTTACCTGGACAACCGACCCGCTTCAACGCACACCTATTACGCTACCCAATTCATTGAATCGGCTAACCGCATGGTTGTTTTTTCTAGTCTAGGCTTAAATGGGCCCGGCATGTTTGCAGCACCACCCGCGAACTACTCGTATGGTGGCGATAAGCGATCTTTCAGTTTCAATATGACCACTGGCGACTGGGATGCCCCGGACTACATTGCTCAGTACCCTGGAACAGGTGACTTTATAGCTGCCTTATGCGTTAAGCACCCCTGGACCAGCGATGTGTATTACTCCAAATGTTATGGCTCTGGCTGGTATCGCTGGGCAAGTGATACCAATGCGTGGACAAAACTGTCTGGCGTTAGCAAAGCGCCGTGGTACGCCGGCGCAGCCATCGACCCCCTACGGAACCGCATGCTGTTAGTGGGCGGCTACAGTGCCTCGGCGCCTGAAGTACGTGCCTTGGACGGTTCACTCTTACCCGCCACATTTGGCGGCCTGGGTGCTGCGGCCCTAACACTTAGTGGCTACCCCGGTGTGCAGTACGACGAAGCTACCGACCGCTACGTGGTGGCGTTTAACGCAGGTGCCAGCATCAAAATCTTGCGCGTACACCCTGAAACCTGGCTGGTTGACGAACCCACCATGACCGGCAATGCACCAGCGACCAGAACCAATGGCTTGCAAAACGCCATGCAATATGTGCCTGAACTCAAAGGCTTGGTGCTTGCCAACAAGCATAATAGCAACGTCTTTTTCGTGCGCACTAGCACCTAGTCTTAAATGTCTTTCAAGTCTGCATGACCCAACCCAAGCCACCGACTGCCATCCAATAAAGTACCGGGCGTTGCACTAGGATTTGAGCGCGCACCAGTATAAAAACTGCAGTTTTGATTCATCTACCGTACAGACATCAGTTCGGCCAACCCGGAATCAGGCGCCTGGTGTAAGCCAGATAACGTTTACCGTCAGGGCAGGTCAAGCTGTATAGATGGTACTTCAATGCCTCTAAAAGTTGGCGCTTACCAAGCGCGTCTACGGACGCATCGTGCCAGGCTGCCCCGCGCTTTTGTTTGATCGTCGTAACAATCTGCGCCGGCGGTGCAGCATCCAGCATTCGGCGATACAACGCGAGGTAGCCGGCTCGAAAAGCTGCGGATTTGGATAGCGATCCTGGCGTGTCGTTGATCACGAAACACGGCGTATCTACAGTCGCAATGATCTTTCCGGCTAGAGCCACGCGGTATGCGAGCCAGGTCCATTCAGCGTACGGGTGGAGATCCTCGAAGAAAGTTGGTTCCATCGATGCTGAACGATACAGCGCACCACAGCTTGCGAGCCAGTTCCCGTCGAATAAAGCGCGCAGCGGGGCCGTCGCAACGTCGCCAATCGACTCATGAAACCGGGTACGTAAACCATTGCAATTTCGCAAACCATTGCTAATTACGAGATCTGAATCGGGCGAGGAAAGCAGTGCAGCCAGCTTCGTGTCGATTGAATCGGGAAGATACTCATCATCATCGTCTAGGAAGCCGAAGTATTCTGTGGTGACGAGCTGACGACCGTATGCCAGAGCGGCAGGGAGGGAGCCATGTGCAATCTGCGCGAGTACAACATCGGGTTGGGCTTCGAGCCAGCGACAGGTATCTTTGTCAAATCTATTGCCATTAACAACGACAATTATTGAAATGAGATGTTGCGTGGAAGAATCTCTAACGGATTGAATTGCCCGCTTTAGGCTGTCTGCCCGCTTCGACTCGGCGAGGGTCGCAATAATGACAGAAACGTAAGTGTCCTTGTCCATCAAACTTATTCCGAATCAAATTCGAGCTTGCGTAAGCAGGGGTTGAATATCCACCGCTTCAGGTCTGACAAAAAACGCATCAAATGGTCGATGCCCAGATGTAAATGTCTTGGCCGAAACGTAGCTTTCATCACCAAGTTTCCAAGGGCCATTACTTTCCGGGTCAGCACAATAACTTGTGAATCCAAAGCTTCGCATCAAATCGAAAAGTTCCCTGCTCGAACTGCCACATTCCGATAAAAAGTTGTCATCGATTTCGCAGAGTACGACATCGGTACGCTGCAGCAAATCGCCAAGCCCCTTCAAGGCGTTGTACTCAAAACCTTCGATGTCCAACTTAATCAGTCGAATCCGATCACGGCTTGAGGCAAGTACCGCCTTGATCGGTGCGATGGCAACCGATTGGTGATCGATCTCAACATCCTGCCCTGGTCGAAAATTCGAGTGCCCTCGTTGGCCGCCGACATTGAGAATTGCAGACCCATGTTCGCTACCGACCCCGATCGAAAGCAACTCGACATTCGCAATCCGATTCAACTTAAGATTGGCGATCAAGGACATAATATTGGTCCAGTCTGGCTCGATGGCGATCACGTGACCATCATGCCCAACGGCGGTCGCCATGACTAGCGTGTCAAAACCGATGTTGGCCCCAATGTCGATGCATAAATCGCCATCTTTGAGGCAATGGCGGATCGTTTGCGCGATCAAGGGTTCCCACACTCCGGTGAATATGATGCTTCGACCGATGTAGTCTGTGCGATCGCATTTGATTGCGAATCCGAACAAGGTTTGAATGCATACGCTTCTTGACACATCTTGAAACAGTACTGGGTGTCGATCGCATTTTTCGACGATAACGGTCACCGCAGCAAAGTCACGTGTTGCCACTAGCCTCTTGTTAAGCAGCGACGACCAAAATGTTCCAATGATGTTTTTCAAGAAATGCATTAGTAGAATCTTTCAATTCATTTATTAGGTGACTGGACGAAACAGTATTGTCATGTTCTGGGCTTGATGCCTGATATCGTTTTGATCAGCGCAATTAATGTCTTAGCCGAAAAAGAAATCACTAGCGATTTTAGAAACGATCGAACAGACTGCGACCGCGCCCCTCTGACGCGTTGATGATGGCCGACCTCAAACCATTGGGCCGCCAACTTCTTCTTGCAAATGTTGATTTGGTGGGTGTTAAGTCTTGTCTTGGCACGTTCGAGGTTTTTTGAGTGTGCAAAGATAAAGCCTGTGGCTAAACGCTCCAGATTACGGGTAACACTATCGGGGTGTTGTCGATAGTAACTTAGCACCCGATCTAGGTAGGCCACCCGGCTTCGGAATGCGACACGAAACCATAGATCGATATCCTCACCAATTGGTTGCAGCGGGTCGAAAACCAGCTCATTTTGGGGGAGTGCCCCCCGCCGTACCATCACGGACGAGGTGTGAATGCCGGTGACCTCTGTAGTCATGAATGGATAGAACAATTCGGTAGAAATGAACTCGTACTCACCAATCTGTTCAAGCGCGCTACCAGCACGCTTCAGGTAGCTGCAGTTTCCCAGATAGGTACCGGGAAAGACTTTACCGCCCTGGTCCATCAGCTGAAAATCATGAAAAACCATTCCAACTTCATCGTGTCGATCTAGGATTGCCGACTCCAATTCGAGTTTCTGGGGGTGATAGGTGTCATCGCCGTCCAAAAACGACACGTACGCACCGGTTGCGACTCGTAGGCCGGCGTTTCGGGCACCACCGGCTGTGCCAGAGTTATTCTGCGTTATGGGCTTGATTCGCGTGTCCATAGCTGCGGCACGGCGAATGATTTCACCTGTACCGTCGGTCGAACCGTCATCGACAACAATCAATTCAAAATCACGAAAACTTTGTACTAGTACGGACCGGATGGTTTCTTCAATGAAGTGTGCGCAGTTGTATGCAGCAACGATTACGGAGACTTTCGGAGATTTCATGACTTGTACGTTACTGTAACTGTGTAGTAGTTTGGCTGGATAGTTTTAGAAATTCCGGAAGACCTTGTCGAAGAAGCGTTCGATGGCATTACTGTTAGGAAACATTTTCATAACCATGCGTTCCCCGCCGGGCGGGGAACCAGCGATTTTCCACAGCAACAGCAGGTTGACAACATAGAACACTGCACCACTAATAATCTCCACACACAGGCGTAAGGGTGCCGATTTTCCCAGCCCTAGCAACCATGCTTCGATCGCGACCAGGCTTCCGGCCATCACCAACCCTGAAATAAGGGGGCGATACAGCACCGCCAGCAAGCTTGAAACGGTAGCATGGACAACGCGCAGAAGCATTCCGATTTCGATCGGTATGTAAATTAGCCGACAGATTAGTACAGCAATCGCGGCGCCCAGGACCCCATTGGTCGGCAGGAGCGCGATCACAAACGCTGCCTGCAGAATAGCAAACGAGCCTGCGATCCACGTGGTAACACGTGGGCGACCCTTGGCGAGATAGACCAAATAGGAGTTGTTCTGCATAACAGCGATAACCCCGGCAATACCCAAAAGCTGGATTAATGGAATTGTCTCAAGCCACCTTTCGCCCAACAAGGTCGAGACCAGCGGCGAGGCCACTGCGACAATCCCGAAGCCTGCAGGAACCGCCACCACACCAAGGACTGCGTAGACATCGAGAATCAGCTTGCGCAATTCGGCATCGTTGTCCTGAAGTTTGGAGTAACCCGGGAACAACGCCCTATTGATGGGCGCGGAAAGTTCCGAAGTGGGAAGACTTGAGATTTCGTTTGCCGTCGAGAAGAGTCCGACAGCATGCGCGCCAGAAAGCCGTGCAATCAGGAAATCCAATGCACGTGAGTTGGTGAAACGAATAACATTGTTAAGAAAAAGCCAGAACGAAAAGCTGAAGAGTATCTTTCTTTGCGAGAGATCAAATCTGGGCCGATAGCGGTGCATAGAAAAGCTCAGGACAACGCCAACCGTTGTCGTGGTAAGCGTCCCGATGACAAGGGCCCAGTAGTCTCGCAACAGGAATGCAGCTACTAGTGTCACCACAAAGCCAGCAACGCGCTTCAATGCAATCAAGATCGCGTCTTTGTTGAATTCCAAGTTCTTTCGAAACAGAACAATTCCTACATTGGCGAGTCCACCAATGATTGGGCTGAAAGCCAATGCGATCATGACCGCTTCCAGACGCGGCTCAGCGAAAAACTTGGCGCTTACTGGCGCACCAACTATCATCAACAAGCCGACGATGATGCCGAAGACGATATTAAGAGTCCACACGGTATTGAAGTCTGCATCGCTCGTGTCCTTACGCTGAATTAGCGCAGTTTCGAAACCAAACGAGGTGATGAGAAACAGGAGTTCTGAGATCGTTGCGGCCATCGCAACAAGGCCGTAGTCGGCAGGGACTAGCATTCGGGCGAGGATGACAGTACTGATCATTCCCAGTCCACGGTCGAAGACTCGCATTCCTATCATCCACCTTGCGCCCGAAGCTATTGATTGGCGCGTCGACGCAAGTTCGCGGTTTTTGGGTTCTGTAGTCAATTTACGGGCACCGTCAAATGGGGAGAAATTTTCTTCGAGACCGTTTGACAGCAACGCCTGCATATGACCCATTAGATGCTGGCCCGGCAGACCAGTTGAGTCGGAAAATCAGCAGATATATTCGGCTCTTGACACCTCCCGTATCTGCGCGTGCTCGCAACCGACAAAATCGGGTGGTTGTATGTCTTGAAAGCGCTGCGCGATCCGACTCTGCGCAAGGCGGTCGGGCAAAAGGCCAGAACGACAGCACTTGCCAGTTATTCCATACAAAAACAGGCTGGAAGCATGATAACGGTTTTGCGTGGGTTGATGACATAGCAATTGTTAACGGACCGCGTCATCCAGCAAGTCGACCAAAACGGCCGCACGACCAAGGCGCGACGCAATTTGCACTGCGCTAGTCTTTGGCAAAGCCGATGTTCCACTATAAATTGCGTTGACAAGCTTCAGAATGCCATTACTGATGTCATCCACAGAGTCAAGCCGTGCAATGTCATACACCCCTGCCCCACGCAACACGCCAGCCGTATCACCCGCTGGGTCGGTCAACCCCAGGATGGGTTTGCCAGCTCGCAAATACTCATAAATCTTGGCTGGTATCTGGGCATTGCAGTTGCTGGCTTGCATCACCAGCAGGGCATCTACCTCCAGCATTTCGGCCAGTGCTTCGCGGTACGGGATGGCCGGGCATAACTCAATAAAGTCTTGCGCGCCATGGGCTTGCGCCAGGCTTTGCAGCAGGTCGTCGTGCACCGAGGCTCTGAACCGAATGCACAGGTCTGCCGGGCTTAGCATGCCTGCCTTTTGCAGGCGGCCCAGCGCTTCAAACAGTTGGGTAGGGTCGCGCTCAGATGGGTAAACAATACCGCTGTGCAGCAGGATCAGCGGGCGCTGGCCCGGCGCTGTTGCCGCGCCGGTTTGCGGCTGGGGTGTGACAGTGGCAAAGCTTTCTTCGTCATAGCCGTTTTCCAGCACCACCATGCGGTTGGCATTGGCCGGGTAGCGCTGCTGGTAGATGCGCGCTGCGCCGGGTGTGGTGAATACACAAAAGCTGGCCTGCGCTGCCGCCTCGGCCTCTATGTCACGGTACATCTGTCTGGTGATGGGGTCAGGCGGGTAGTCGTCTTGCGCCATCGGGTCCCTGAAGTCTGCCACCCAGGGGATGCCTGTTTTGCGGTGCAGTTTGGACGCAATGACGTGCGCGGTGGCAATGGGGTAGGTGGACCAGATCACATCTGGCTTGAATTCGTCAATCAGTTTCAAACCCTGGCGCACGCCGTCATACTGCCAAGTCATCCACCGGTCTGGCCGGGCCATTGCACCCACATAGCGCCCGGCAATTTGCAGGTGACGGGCCGTGTCTAGCGCAAAGGCGCGGCGCACCACGGTGCCAGCGGGCACGTCGGCCAGCAGGTCGTCACTGGTGCGCTCATACGCGCGGGGGTGGGTGCTGAGTACGATGGGTTGCCAGCCCAGCGCCGGCAAATGCTGCACAAACCGCAAAGTGCGCTGAATGCCACTGCTGCCCGCCAGCGGCGGGAAGTGGTAGGCAATCATCAAGACTTTTTTCAAACGGGCTCCGGATTTGCGTGCTATTGATTGATAAGTGGTAAAAAGTGCGCTGGCAAGCTTTAGCAAGGCACTGTATGTGCTATTTGAATTGGATTCTATGGCAACGCAACTGCCGTTAAACGACCGCTAGACTCTTCAAGGTTCCATGCAAATCAAACCTTTTCCGCTAATTGTTGCCCTGTTCTCTGGTGCTGCCAGCTTGACCCTGGCAATGCATTACCCCTTGGTACCCACTGTGATGATCGCTGTGGTGTTGGTGTGCTGGGCTGTATTTTTTGCGCGACCAGGGTTGTGGCTGCTGGTGTTGCCTGCGTTGCTGCCGGTCATTGGGCTGGCTCCGTGGTCGGGCTGGATCACTTTTGAAGAACTGGATATTTTTGTATTGGCCGTAGCTGCTGGTGGTTATGCACGGGTGGCGTGGTTTGGCGCTAACGCCAAGACTTCCAAGCCAATATGCCACCACTATGGACTTAACCTTTTGATGGTGGTGTGGTTGCTTGCCGCGTTGTACACACTGTCCGTCTTTGTCGGCATGTACCGTGGCTTTATAGATGCGGGTGGCTTCCGCTTTGGCTGGTTTCAGGGTTACCACGAGCCCATGAACAGTGTGCGCGTGGGCAAAAGCTTTTTCTTGGCGCTGCTACTTTTGCCACTGTGGTGGGCGGCAAGCAGGCAAGACGCAGAGCGGTCGCAACGCTTACTGTCATTGGGTTTGATGCTGGGCTTGGCGGTTGCGGCGCTTACCACCGTGTGGGAGCGGGCAGCGTTTGTTGATTTGATGAACTTCTCTGCCGACTACCGCACCACCGGTATGTTTTGGGAGATGCACGTGGGCGGTGCGGCACTGGATGGTTTTTTGGCGTTGACGGTGCCATTTGCGCTACATGCACTGGTGCGGGCGCGCACGCCAATGCGCTGGGGTTTGGCGGCTGCTGTGCTGGGGCTGGCGGCTTATGCTTGTTTGACGACGTTTTCACGCGGGGTTTATTTGGCTGTGCCGGTGGGTTTGCTGGTGTTTTTTTGGCTGAGCAGGGGGCATGACCCAAGCCGCACTGACAGACCGGGCTGGGTAGCAGGCTTATTGCTGGTGGCTGGGTTTGCGGTTGGCGCGGCCTGGCTGTTTCAAAGCAGTGGCTACCGGGGCGTGGCAGCGCTGCTGGGCACGGTGGCCATGTTGTTGCCGATGCCGCAGGTGTTGCGTGGCTTTGGTGCAAAGCAATGGGCGCTGGGCGCGGTGGCGGGCATGCTGCTGACGCTGGTTGCGGTGGCCGTGACCGCCCTGGTGCCAAAGGGGGCGTATGTGGCCTGGGTGCTGGCGGCAGTTTTTACGGCTGCCATGTTGTGGGCAGGCAGGCGCGCCACATTGGCCACCTCATTGTTTGGCGCCGCGGCCTTGGGCGGCTTTTTGACCATGCTGGCAAGCACCGCTTTTGTTGCCAACCATTGGGGTGAGTCTGCGGGTTTGCGCCATTCCATACCGGTATTGCTGGCCGTGCTTGGCGTGTGTGCGGTAGCAGGGCTGCGGCAGGTGCCGCTCTGGCCACAAGCCTTGCGCTGGCAGGCTGCTGTCTTGGGTGCTATGGGCTTTGTAGCTATAACCCTAGGTGTAATGGGCGGTGGCGCCTATATGAGTGATAGGTTTTCAACCGGTGGGCAAGATATGGAAGCCCGCTTGGCGCACTGGCAGTTGGGCCGCAACATGTTGACAACACCCGCTGACTGGTGGTTTGGCAAGGGCTTAGGGCGCTTTCCGTCCAACTATTTTTTGGCGGGTGATATCGCGCAGCACCCAGGCGACTATCGGCTAAAAACCGAGGGCGACAACAGCTACCTTACGCTGACGGGTGGTCTGCACACCAATGGGTGGGGCGAACTTTTCAGGGTATCGCAGCGGGTGGCAGAGCCGGGTGAAGGCGCCATAGTGACGGCGCGGGTTCGCGCAGCCAAAGATATTCACTTGCATTTTGAAGTGTGCGAAAAGCACTTGCTTTACAACCAGGGTTGCATGATCAAGCAAATTGGCATCAAGGGGATGCCCGGTGTTTGGCAAGAGGCGCGCGCAGCACTTGATGGCAGCGCCACGCGCGGTGACTGGTATGCACCGCGTTTGCTGGCTTTTTCAATGGCTGTGGAGACCCGCGGTGGTAGCGCCGACATGTCCAATGTGACTTTGACCAGTGCCGACGGCCGGCCATTGCTGGTGAATGGTGATTTTTCTGACGGCATGGCCCGGTGGTTTTTCTCTAGCGACCGCAACCACTTGCCTTGGCATATTAAAAGTTTGTACATGAATGTGCTGTTTGACATGGGCGCGGTGGGGCTCACGCTGTGGCTGTTACTGTTTTCGGCGGCCCTGTGGCGCGTTAGTATGGGGCCAGCACGCACGCAGCCGTTGGCACCGGCTTTGGCAGCAGCCTTGGTGGGGTTCGCAGTGGTGGGCTTGTTTGACAGCTTGCTGGATGTGCCGCGAGTGGCATGGCTGTATTACTTGCTGCTGCTGGTGGCGCTGACCTTGCCAGCAGCTCGGGTGCAGCGGGGGTTGCCATGAATTTTTTGATAGCTGCTTTGTGCCTGGTTACGCTAACGGCATCGGCACGCGTGATATCGGTGGGGCCGGGTGAGCGCATCAAATCCATTGCCGAAGCCGCCAGCTTGGCCAAGGACGACGACGTGGTGGAAATTGCCAGCGGTGAGTACCGGGGCGATGTGGCTGTGTGGACGCAAGACCGCCTGACCCTGCGCGCCGTGGGCGGGCGCGTCAAGTTGATAGCGGCTGGCGTCGCCGCTGAAGGCAAGGGCATCTGGGTGGTGCGCAGTGCGGCGATGACGGTAGAAGGTTTTGAGTTTTCAGGTGCCACCGTGCCAGACCACAATGCCGCTGGCATTCGGTTTGAAAAGGGCTCCCTCGTGGTGCGCAATTGTGCTTTTCTGGACAACGAAAATGGCATTCTGACCAGCAACAACCCCGAATCGGTGCTGACTATTGAAAACAGCGAATTTGGCTGGAACGGCTATGGTGATGGCCAAACCCACAACCTGTATGTGGGTGCCATTGCCAGCCTGAGCGTGACGGGTAGTTATTTTCACCATGCGCGGGTAGGCCATTTGCTTAAAAGCCGGGCGGCGGTGAATCATATTTTTTACAACCGGCTGACCGATGAGGCTGGTGGCCATGCCAGCTACGAGCTGGAGTTCCCCAACGGGGGTGTGGCCTACGTGGTGGGCAACATCATTCAACAGGGGTCGCAGACGCAAAACCCGCACCTGATTTCTTATGCAGCGGAGGGCTACAAGTGGCCCAGGAACGCCTTGTATCTGGTGAACAACACGCTGGTGGACAACCGGCCCAGCGGCGGCATTTTCTTGCGGGTCAAACCCGGGGATGTGACCGTGAAAGCGGTCAACAACCTGCTGGTGGGCAAAGGTAGCCTGGATGCCGCCGCACCGGGTGAGTACAAAAACAATTTCACGGTGGATTGGAACGAATTTGATCTGGCTGCGCGAGAGGACTACCGGCTCAAGCGCAGCTCAAAACTGATTGGCAAAGCCATAGACGCAGGATCGGCAGATGGGCAAGCGCTGATGCCCACCAGCGAATATGTGCACCCGCGTAGCACAGTGACATTGCAGGGTGTCGCGCGCAATCCGGGCGCGCTGCAAAGCATCAAACGCTAAACTTGCCGATACATGACCAACCAACGCCCTGTCCGTACCCTGCTGTTCTCTACGCTTTACCCAAGCAGCGTTCGACCCGGTCATGGCATTTTTGTTGAAACCCGTTTGCGTGAGTTGTTAGGTACTGGCCAAGTGCACACCAAAGTGGTGGCACCTGTACCCTGGTTTTTTTCTACCGACCCGCGTTATGGTGACTATGCCCGCGTGGCAAGTACCCCGGTGCGCGAGACTTGGCATGACATTGACGTGCAGCACCCCCGCTATTTTTTGCCGCCCAAAGTTGGCATGAGCATTGCACCACTGGTGTTGTATCTGGGTGCCAAAGCGGCGTTGCAGCGCTTGCTGGATGAGGGCTTTGACTTTGACGTGATTGACGCGCATTACTACTATCCAGATGGTGTGGCAGCAGCTCTGCTGGCACGGCATTTTAAAAAGCCGGTTGTGGTGACGGCACGCGGTAGCGACATTAACCTGATTGGAAATTTTGCCGTCCCCAAGCTTTGGATGCGCTGGGCGGCCAACCGCGCAGCGGCTTCCATAGGGGTGGCGCAAGCACTGGTGCAAGCCATGGCAATGTTGGGTATGCCCAAGGACAAGTTGAGATTCATGCCCAACGGGGTCGACCTGCAGCGGTTTTGCCCGCGGCCGCAGCAAGAGGCACGCAAAGAACTAGGGTGGCCTGATGCCCCCACTTTGATCAGCGTAGGCAATCTGGTGGAAAACAAGGGGCATCACCTTGTGATTGAGGCCCTGAGCAGCTTGCCAGCTTGGCGACTGGTGATTGCAGGCGAGGGGTCTGAACGCAGTGCGTTGACACAATTGGTAGACCGGCTTGGCCTGGCAGAGCGGGTGCAATTTCTGGGGCGGGTTGACCAGCAGCAACTTGCCACTTGCTATGGCGCAGCTGACATCTTGGTTTTGGCGTCCAGCCGCGAGGGCTGGCCTAACGTATTGCTGGAGTCCATGGCGTGCGGTACGCCGGTCGTGGCTAGCGCGGTAGGCGGTGTGCCCGAAATAGTGACAAGTCCTATTGCAGGCCGCATGTTGACGCAACGCAGCGGCCCCACCATTGCAACGGCCGTGAATGGTTTGTTTGCACACCCGATAGACAGGGTTGGCGTGCGTGCGCACGCCGCCCAGTGTGGTTGGCAGGGTACAACTGCTGCACAGCTTGACCTGTTCAACCAATTGGTCAGCTCGCCTGCAGGGGGCCAGCATGCGTGACCTGGTACTTGGCCCCATCATTCTGGCGATAGCAGCCTACGGGCTGGTGCACCCGTGGATTGGCATCCTGGGCTGGAACTGGGTCAGCATCATGAACCCGCATGCGCTGAGTTGGCGTTTGACCACCATGCCAGTGGCAGCCACCGTAGCTGTTTCATTGCTGGTGGGTCTGTTTGTGACCAAAGACAGACGCAATTTTTTTGTGACGCGTGAGACGGTTGTTCTGATGTTGTTCATGGCCTGGATGTGCGTCACTCTGCCGTTTTCTTTTTACTTTGACCAGAGCTTTGACTTATGGAACCGGGTGATGAAGATCGACCTGATGGTGCTGGTGGCCATGGTGGTGCTGTATTCCAAAAAACACATTGTCTGGCTGACGTGGGTGGTGGTGGGGTCGCTGGGGTTTTATGGGGTGAAGGGCGGGCTGTTTACCTTGGCCACCGGGGGGAGCTACCGTGTTTGGGGCCCGGCCAACAGCTACATTGAGGGCAACAACGAAGTTGCGCTGGCGCTGGTGATGGTGATCCCGCTGATGCGTTTGTTGCAAGTGACAAGCACTTCGGTATGGGTAAAGCGCGGGCTGTTGGCCGCCATGGTTTTGTGTGCTGTGGCGGCTATTGGCAGTTATTCACGCGGGGCGTTGCTGGCCATTGCGGCGATGGCGGCCGTGCTGTGGTGGCGTGGTGAGAAAAAGGCGTTGCCGCTGGTGGTGCTGGTTGGCGTGGGGTTTGTCGTCTTGAGCTTTATGCCAGAGCAATGGTGGGAACGCATGGGGACCATCTCAACATACAAAGACGATGCATCAGCAAACGGGCGACTCAACGCGTGGTGGATGGCCTTTAACCTTGCCAAAGACAATTTTTTGGGTGGTGGGTTCATGATCTACGAGCCTAACTTGTTTGCGCGCTACGCACCGAACCCACTGGATGTGCACGCTGCCCACAGCATTTACTTTATGGTGCTGGGCGAGCATGGTTTTGTGGGGTTGTTTTTGTTTTTGTTGTTGTGGTTTTTTGTCTGGGGGTCCGCCGGGCGTTTGCGCAAGGAGGGCCAAAAGTTGCCGCAAACGATGTGGTTGTCGCACCTGGGGGCCATGTGCCAGGTGAGTCTGGCGGGGTACGCGGTGGGGGGCGCTTTCCTCAGCCTGTCTTATTACGACCTGCCTTACAACATTTTGATTTTGGTGGTGCTGGGGTGTCGCTGGCTGGATGGTAAAGAGTGGGTGACAGAAGAGGCCGAGCAAGCGCAAAAGCAGGCCGAACTGGACGCCAAGGCGGTCAAACCCAAGTTGCCATGACGATGCTGAAGCCCTTGTTTCAACTGGCCTCGCCCGCGGGTGCGCGGGCACGTTTGTCTGTGTTGATTTTTCACCGCGTGTTGCCCGAGCCAGACCCGCTGTTCCCCGATGAAATGGATGCCCGCCGCTTTGATGCGCTGTGTGGTTGGCTCAAAAGCTGGTTTAACGTGTTGCCGCTGGACCAGGCTGCCGCGCAGCTGAAGGCGGGCACCTTGCCCGCGCGCGCCGCGTGCATCACCTTTGACGACGGCTATGCTGACAACTGCCACGTGGCCATGCCGATCCTGCAACGCCACAGCCTGACCGCAACTTTCTTCATCGCCACTGGTTTTCTGGATGGTGGGCGGATGTGGAATGACACCATTATTGAGACCGTGCGC
>Ga0100401_1001322_pt1 | contig 20097 bp, 9 predicted proteins | sample CryGeymeta201525_FD_80421 | JGI IMG/M metagenome (GOLD analysis project Ga0100401, IMG submission 80421) | Groundwater microbial communities from Crystal Geyser aquifers in Utah, USA - Crystal Geyser metaG 2015-25 | ecosystem: Environmental > Aquatic > Deep subsurface > Groundwater | place: USA... | reverse complement strand
GCTGACCGGAAGCTGAATTCGCATCAAGGAGAAAGCGCTGCGCCGCGAGCGGCATTGGCGCATCGATAGTTCGCGATCCGGAAGGTGTTTCACGACTCGGATTAGGGCACGGGTGACCCAAGGTACAAATCTCGATTGCTGAGATGTTGATACGAATTTGCATTCTAGTGCGCTTGTTCTGGATGAGACTTTTCTGGAGCAAGTGATGAGAGCGATCGCGATTCCCGTTGTATTTTTCTGTTCATTCCTCTGCGCCCCGGCAGGAGCGCAAATCGATCTGGATTCAGGTTTCGGCGTCGATGGTCTCGTGGCGTTCCAGGGCCGCGGGCCGACCGACGAGGGCATCACCGATATGCAGATCGATGCCTCGGATCGAATCAGCTTTGTCTACGCAGGTACCGGCACCCGGGGAGTCGGCCGGTACCTGGCCGATGGAAGCCTGGATGCCTCATTCGGGGTCGAAGGGGTGGTTGCGCTGGACTTGTTTCCGAGAGCGCTGGTAATTACCCCGGATGGCTCGATTGTCGTTGGTGGCGTACGAAACAATCGATGGCGTCTCGTCCGGCTTCTCGCAAATGGCAGTCTGGATGGGAATTTCGGCGACGATGGTGCGCTCGCCATCGATTGGTTCGACGACAACGACGAGATTCACGCACTCGCGGTCACCGACAGCGGCAACGTTGCGGTCGCTGGGCGGGCATTCGATCCGGCACAGGGCTCCGGATTGGCGCTGGCAGTGATCGACAGCGCCGGCAGCATCGTGGCGCAGCGTTTTGCGAAGGTGTTCGCCGGAAATGCCGACTGGTGCACCGACGTACTGATCCAGGGCAATGGTCGCCTCGTCTGCGTCGGGTTGACCAGAAATTTTGGCGGCGCTCGCATGGTCGCGGCGCGCTTTCTGCCAAATCTCGACTTTGACACGACGTTTGGCGACAACGGGCTGGCTGTCGTCGATATCAATGCGAATGACATGGAATCCCGAGCGGGGACCTTGAATGGATCGGGCCAGATTGTCATGGGCGGTTGGGTGGATCGAGGCGTGGATGGCCTGAATCTGGCCATCGTCCGGCTCGGTAGCGACGGCACAGTGGACACCTCGTTCGGATCCGACGGGCTTGTGGAAACCGAAATTGTCGGCGGCTCGTCGAGTGAATTCGTCACCGACCTGATGATGGATGGCAATGATCTGCTGGCTGCGGTCTTGTCGGAGCAACTTGGAGATTTCGCGGTGCTGCGCTTCGATGCAAATGGCGCGCCAGTAACCACATTTGGTGACTCCGGACTGGCGCAAGTCGATTTCAACGGCCTGGTTGACAATCCAGCCGTTCTGGCAATGCATCAGGGCAATTTTCTGGTTGGGGGCCTGGCGACGTCGGCACTGCGAAGCGAGGCCGGTAATCTCGGGCTGGTGCGGCTGCTGGCAAGCGGCGATCCGGATCCGGCGTTCGCCAATGCCGGTGTACTTGAAACCGGTCTTTCGGGTCCGTTGCGCACCCAGGTTGCCGATGCCGTGCGACGGTCCGACGGGGGCATGATCGCTGCGGTCTCGTTGGGGGCGACGTTCAGTGCACGCGACTTTTCATTGATCGGCATTCGATCTGACGGAACGATTGACGTGGATTTCGGTGATGGCGGCGCCGCGAGCGCTGATTTCGCCAATAACGAAGACACTGCCGAGGCGGTAGCGATCCAGCCCGACGGGCGCATCGTCGTGGTCGGCGGCGTTCGGCAGTCGACGCAGGGGACCGACTTCGGGATTGCACGCTTCATGCCGGACGGAAGCCTGGACGCCGGATTTGGAACGGACGGGCGGGTCAGCGTGGACCTGGACGGCGCCACCGACACGGCTCGCGCCATAGCGGTTCTGCCCGACGGCAAGATCCTGGCTGCGGGTGAGGGACAGTTCTTCAACAGCGGCGGTGACGGCGACCTTGTGGTGATCCGGTTGCTCGCAAACGGTACGCTGGATACAAGCTTCGGTACCGACGGCATCGCGCGCGCCGATTCGGGTGCGAGCTTTGAATTCGGTAATGCGCTGGCCGTTCTGGACGACGGTACGATCATCATTGGCGGTTCGGCCTCCCAGGATTTCGTTCTGGCTGCTTTCGACGCCGACGGCGTCGTGGACACTGGATTCGGCACAAACGGTATCGCAGCGCTTGACTTCTCTGGCAATTTTGACGGGATCTCGACGTTGCTGGTTGTGCCGAACTGGAACGGACAGGGCGAGCGCGTGATCGCCGTCGGTATGAGTCGAACCGGATCGTCGACCTCGACATCGGATTTCGCGGTGGCAATGTTCAAGCGTGATGGCACGCTGGAAACTGGGTTCGGCAACGCTGGCAAGACCTCGCTGGACCTTTCCGGAGGGGGGCGTGACGAGGCCAGCGACGTGGTCCTTTGGCAGGAACGCCTGGTGCTGATCGGACGGTCCGGCGATGGGGCGAGCCAGAACGGAGCGGACTTCGCGCTGGTCGGGCTGGATTTGAACGGCGTGCCGGATCCGGATTTCACGACCAGCGGCCCGAGCCTGAAATTCGATTTCTTCGGTGCCGACGATGACGCCCGTGCGGTCGCTGTCGATGGCTCCAGCCTGACGCTGCTCGGGACCGTGTTCGATCCCGTGCTGGGGAGCCAACTCGCCGGTCTCGGCCGGCTCAAGGATCCCGAGCTGATCTTCAACGACGGGTTCGAGGGGCTCTGAGCGCTCTGCCTTGTAAATTTCAAGCTCGCGTGCGCCTCGGTCATCCCCCGCCGGCGTGGTCCGGTTCGATTTTGGCTACACTACCGTCTGGTCCTCTGCACGTTCGGATGTCCTGGCCAGGATATGAAAGGGGAGTCGCCGAAGAGTGATTTCGGGTCGGACCTGACGCTCGCGCTTCGTCGGTGGTCGTCCGGCGATGAGCGCGCACGGGAAGAATTGAGCGCGGGCGTCTATGCCGAGCTCAAGCGCCTGGCGCGGTTCCAGTTTTCCGGTGAACGGGCCGGACACACCTTGCAGCCGACTGCGCTGGTCAATGAGGCCTGGATGAAGCTGATCCAGAGTGAACAGACCGACTGGCGCGACCGGGCGCATTTCATGGCCGTGGCAGCACGGGTCATGCGCCAGATCCTGGTCGACAGCGGGCGGCGCAAGCGACCTGCACGGGGACACCCGGCGCGGCACCGCGGTCGGCGATTGGCTCGATCAGCGGCGCGGCGGAGTCGTCGACCACGTCGATCGCGAACGTCAGCGTGTTCGACAGTCCGGCCAGGTCCTCGACGCGCACGGTCACTTCCATGCGCCCGATCTGGGCTTGGCTCGGCGTCCACTCGATCTGGCCGGAACCGGACCGGATGCTCACGCCGACGGGCGCCGCGTCCAGGGAAAACGCGAGGCCGGCCTGGTTGGCCGGTTCGGACGTGTCGATGTCGACAACGAGCCGGCGCTTCGCCGCGACGGCCTGGTCGTCCACCGCGACGAACTGCGGGAGGTTGCCGGTGCCTTCGAAGCCATTGACGAACAGGACCTCGCCCTCGCCGGCGCGCGCAGACGTCAGGCCCAGCAGTAGAAGAAAGATCAGGCAGGGGAGTCGATCCATCTCAGTTGCCTCCGCGCTTGCCGAACAGCGGATTGGCGGCGCGAAACACGTCGCGTGCGCCGTTGGTGTCGTCGGCGACAAGATTGGTCGCATCGGACTCGAACACGATCCACTCGCCGCTGCCCGAGATCGCCGGCTGGAAGCTGTGCCCGTCGGCCGAACCGCCCGGCGGCGCGCTGACCAGTGCCGTTTGACCGGTATCGCGGTCGTGGACCAACACGTCGCCCCTGGCGTTGTCGTCGCCGGCGACCAGGTTCGTCGCCATCGAACGGAAGACGACGAACCGGCCGTCGTCGGACAGTCCGGGCTCGAAGCGGTTGTGGTCGGCCTCGACACCGGCGCTGGACACGCTGACCCGCTCGGTGGTGTCTGCCGCGAGATCACGGACAAAGATGTCCCAGTGCCCATTGGTATCGCCCGGGACGAGATCCGAGGCCTGCGAGCGGAACGCGACGAAGTTGCCGTCGCCCGAGACGAACGGCCGAACGCTGCCGCCGTTGGCCAGCCCGCCCGACGGTGTGGCGCTGACGAGCAGCGTCGCGCCGGTGCTGCGGTACCTGACGAAGACGTCCTCGCTTTCGTTGAGATCGCCGTCGACCAGGTCCTCGGCATAGGAGTGGAAGACCACGACGTTGCCGTTGACGGAAAGCGTCGCCGACGCGCTCTCGGCCCGCGCCTCGCCGCCGGAGGAATCACGGGAGACACGCGCCACCGGCGGGCGGGGGTTGGAGGCAACGTCGAACACGAACACGTCGAACGTCCCGTTGTTGTCGTCGTCCGGCGGGCGAACGCTGTCCGGATAGGCGTCCTGGAACGTCGATTTCGAATGGAACGCCACGGACCGTCCATCGCCGGACAACACCGGTTGCAGCCGCGCCTTGGTGGGCGGACTCGGGTTGCCGCTGATCTCGCGGGGCAGCAGGTGTTCGACAGCGCCCGAAGCGACGTCGTAAATCGCCGTCAGCGTCACGCTGTTCGACCCGCGGCTTTCGATGGCGACAAGGTTGCCGTCGTCGGAAATGCGCGGCAACAAACTGAAGGTCGGCGTCTCGCTGCCGTCGGGCTGCGGGCTGACGCGGATCGTCGTGCCTGCCGCCACGTCACGCAGGAACACGTCGGTCCAGTCGTTGGTATCGTCGGCCACGAGATTGTCGGCATTGGACCTGAACGCGACGATGCTGCCATCGTCGGAGATCGCTGCCTCGTAGCTGTCGGCATTGGCCTGGGCGCCGTCGTCCGCTAGTGTACCCCGTCGTTAATCCGGTAACATTCAGAGTGTGACTGACTCGACAGTGCAAGGCGCGACCCGCAGTGAATGGCAAGCCCTTTACAAGGGTCGGAACGCCGCAATGTCGACTCAGACGCACTCCCGAAGGGCGAGTCGGAAAGCGCTCATCTGCGGCGTCAGGGCTCTTGGAAAGGCAATAAGCATTCCCGGCGATCCAAGCCTCACTCCTCACTCGTTGGGACGAACCCCGCCACGAAGACCGCGATTGAGCCGGACTCCAGGTTGCGGGCGATGATCAATATCGGCGCGGGCAGGCTGAGCCCGCCGTCGGATTCGTAGACCGAGGCGAAACCGTCCGGATAGATCAGCTGGCGGCAGCCGGGCGTCCCGTCGAGGATGCAACCCCGCACAATTCCATTCGGCGTGGTGTTGGCGTCCTTCCAGGCCTGCTCGAGGTCGTTGGCGTTGTCGATCTGGGCCTGGATCGCGTCGAAGGCCGAGTTGAGATCCTTGAAATCCGAGGACGACGGCAGCCCGGACGCGGCCCCGCTCACCGCGTCGAACAGGCTCGGCCCGACCATGGTGACCGCGTTGTTGGGGCTCAGCTTCGGATCGAAGCCGAAGCCCTCGATGACCGACGGGGCGATCTCGAACACGTGTATGGACTGGCTGGCGCCGGTGATGATGCCGACGATGGACCCTGCGTTCGCGTAGGTCCGAAGCAGGTCGGCGGCGACGACCTGGCCCATCGCGCGCGCCACGTCGCCCAGGTAGGGCACGTAGAAGTCCTTGATGATGTCGTTGCGGATCCGGACCGCGCTGAGAATGCCGGGCAGGGTGAACCGTCCCGCCAGGGCAGTGCCGTCGGGTGCAAGAATGCCCTCGTCGCGCAGCGCCTGCCGGATCGCGCTCAGATCGGCGACCATCAGACGGGGCGCGTAGTTGCCCAGAAGTGCGGTGATCGCCGGGGACGCACGCAGTACGCCGACCGACGAGGGAGCAAGGCCCGAGCGCACCTGTGCCACGGCCGCGAGGTCCTGGTTGAGCGCGTTCAATATGAAATCGGGAACGGTGCCTTCGCGGACCAGCCCGTCGATGGTCTCGAGCAGCGCGACCAGGTCCACGCCGATCTCGGTGTAGGTCGCGTCGTCGGTGCCCTGCGGCAGTCCGCCGGCAATTGCCTGCTCGGGCGTCGGCGGCACGCCGCCCTCGGGCGCGATTGCCGTCATGGTCCGGAGTCGACGAAGATCCACGGCCTGCTCCAGGTCGGCCAGCGCCTGGTCCAGCGCCTCGATCGTCGGCCCGTCGCCGAGCTCAAGCGCGTCGATCAGCGCGTCGACAAGCTCGCTGAAGAGCTGTTGCTGGCGGGTGAACTCGCTGTAGATCGAGCCGCCGGGTCCGTCGCTGATCGCGGGCAGAACCCCTACGGGCACCGACACCGATTCGGCGCCGCGCGCGAGGAACTGGACGTCCAGTTCGAACTCGCCCTGGCTGTCGACGAAGGTCAGAATGGCGTCGCCATCCAGGCTCGGCGGCGTGCCGAAAAAGCTGTCCGGCGGGAGATCCAGCGACAGCGTGTACGCGGGCTGCGGATCCAGAGGCGTGCCGTCGAGGTCGCGGATTTCGACGCTTACGGTCGCGGACTGACCGGCCGGGATCAGCGGCGGGTCGACGATAACGCGCGCCCGCGGGCCGCCCGATGCGACCAGTGTGACAGCGCTGCCCGGCGGCGCCTGCGCGTTCGGCGCCGGGTCCTGCTCGACGACCATGCCGCGGGGCGTACCGGGGTCGTTGATCCAGGTCGGCGGCGTTGCGGCCAGGCCGGCGGCGCCGATTGCGGTGATTGCATCATCCAGGTCGAGACCGACCAGCCGCGGCACGGTCACCGGGAGCGGCCCGCGCGAGATCTCGACGGTAACGCCGGCGCCGGCGGCTATCGGCGTGGCGGCCGGCGGCGCCTGGGCGGCCACGGCGCCGACCGCGACGCTGTCGCTGAACGTGTCGCGAAGCGGGTCGGCGCGCAGCGAGACCGCGGCCAGCGCGTCCAGCGCCTCCGCTTCGGTGCGTCCGGCCAGGTCGGGTACCAGCACCGGGTCCCGGACCTCGATCACCAGGTGCTGCAGGGCGGGAACACCCAGGCTGTCGGTGACCGACACGACCACCGGGTGCAGGCCGAGATCACCGGCGCCCGGGGTCCAGGTCACGCGGCCGTCGGCATCGATGCTCATCGCCGGCGGTCCTTCGGCGATCGTGAACTGCAGAAGCTCGCCGGCATCGGCGTCGACCGCCAGCACGGAGTAGACGTATTCGAACCCGGGCGAGGCCAGCCGCGGCGGCGTGGACAGGATGCGCGGCGGGCTGTTCGGCGGCAGCACCTCGATCGCGACCTCGGCCACGTTCGACGCAAGCTCGCCGTCGCTGGCGCGGTAGGTGAACGTGTCGAGGGATTCCGTGCGCGCCTCGGGCAGGCGCTGGTTGATCATCGCCTGGTTCAGGCCGGGCAGCAGCCAGTGCGGGCGCTCCTGGGCCGGGACGGTCAGGTCGTCGTTGACGTTGGTCACATGGTAGCGGTGCTCGTTCCAGATCGATCGCATCGGCGCCCAGTCGTCGTTTGGGCTCTCCCAGATGCTCAGCGCGGTGTCGAAGCCGAACGAGAAGCCGCCGGGCACCACCAGCTCCGAAGCCCCGTCGGCGTCGATGTCGGCGAAGACCGGCACGGTGTAGTCGCCGGGCCGGGGGTTGTTCATCGTCAGCACCAGCTTTTCGGTGCCGTCGCGGCCGTCCCACACGTAGAGGTTCGACGCCTCGTCGATGAACAGCACTTCGACGAACCCGTCGCGGTCCAGGTCGAATACCGTCGCGCCCATCGAGCGCGTGGTCACCGACTTGCTCCACTTGACCGAGCCGTCGCGACCGTCCAGCACTTCGAACACGTTCACGTCGTCAGGCAACGGCAGCAGCACGTCGGCGTAGCCGTCGGCGTCGACGTCGGCGATCGTGATCGGCGCGGTGTTGAAGCCGAACGGTCGGGCGACTTCCCAGGGATCCCCGTCCGGCGTCAACATGTCGGTTCCGTCGTGGTTCCAGACCACGATATTGCCCGGGCCGGACAGGCCTCCGCGCGTTCGTACGAGCTCCGGGTACGGATCGTCGTCGAGGTTGGCGACCAGCGGGTAGGTGGATGCCCGGGCGTGGCCGAAATTGTCGTCGCGCTTCCAGAGCAGTTCACCGTCGTGCGACCAGGCGACATTGCCGACCACGATTTCCGGATCACCATCGAGATCCAGGTCGACCACGGTCACCCGGGTCGGGCTGCCGTCGCCGACCGACGTGCCGGGTTCGGCTACCGTGAAAAGGGAGCGGCCTTCGTGGTCCCAGACGTGATAGCCGGCAGGACCGAAATCCGGCGCGGCCAGGATTTCGGGCAGGCCGTCCTGGTCGAGATCGGCAACGGTGATCGCCGCGCTGCTCAGCTCGCGGTTGGAGCGGCGAACGCCATCCAGGTAGAACGTACCCGGCAGGCTTTCGCTGATCCACTTGAGCTGGCCGTCGTGTTCGAAGGCATAGATCCGCAGCGGGGAGGTCGGATTGCTGTCGGCCTCACCGCCGATGATCAGGATCTCGGGGCGACCGTCGAGGTCGATGTCGGCCAGCGCCGGTTTGCTGAAGCGATCGAGCTGTCGGCCGGGCAGGGTGACCACCCATTCCTCCAGCCCGGAGACGCCGTCGACCGCGATCAGGAATCCGGTGCAGCATCCGGCGCCGTCGCCGATGATCAGCTCGGACTGCGGGTCGTCGTCGAGATTGCCGATCAGCGGGGTCCAGGTCGACGACCCGTTTGCCCGCGAATAGGACAGAGTCTCGACCAGACCGATCGTGCCCACCGGCACCTCGGGCGTGTAGTCGAAGCCGCCGTCGGCGCCCAGCGACAGCACGCCGCGCTGGGGCGGATCGACCAGCTGGGCGGAAAGGACGTCCGAATTCGGGTCGCGGTCGTTGTCGAGCACGCCGAGCGCGGGCACGCTGAGGGTGTCGCCGATCTCGACCCGGAAGCCCGAATCGTCAACCGCGACCGGGGCCCGGTTCAGGTCGACCGTGATTTCGAAGCTGGCCTGATCCGAGGCGCCCAGCGCGTCGCGGACCATTACCGTAACCATGTGCGGTCCCAACTGGAGACCGGTAGGCGTCCAGTCGACCCACCCACTCGCCGGGTCGATGGTCATGCCCGTGGGACGGTCGATCAGCGACCAGCTCAGCACGTCGCCCGGGTCTGGGTCCGAAGCGGTGGGTTGGACCGCCAGCCCGACGCCCGGCGCGGCGCCGCGGTCTGCGATCGGTACCAGCATTGGCGGACTGTTCTGCTCGACGACGACGATGGTGAACGATGCCTGGTCGAAACGGCCGCCGACGTCGGTGGCGCGGACGGTGACCGGGTGAGCGCCGGCGTCGGCCGCTGTCGGCACCCACGCCAGCAGCCCCGAGACCGGATCCAGGGTCATTGCCGACGGCGCCTGGTCCAGCGAGAAGGTCGGCGGATCACCCGGGTCGTCGTCGGTTGCCTCCACCGTCAGCGCAAGCAGGTCGCCGACCACGACGCCGCGGTCGGCGATCGGCGTAATCAGCGGCGCGGCGTTCGGGTCGATCACCTCGATCTCGAAGGTCAGGGTATTGGACAGGCCTTCGAAGTCCTCGACGCGTACCGTCACCGCCGCGACGCCGACCTGGTCGGCCCGGGGCGTCCACGAAATCTCGCCGGTGTTCGCGCGGATCGTGAGCCCGGCGGGCGCCTGGTCCAGCGAGAACGCGATCCCGGCCTGGTTGACCGGGTCGGAGGTGTCGATGTCGATCGCCAGCCGGCGCTCGACGACCCCGGCCTGCGTTTCGACCGCGACGAACTGGGGCACGTTGCCTGTGCCTTCGAAGGAACTGACGAACAGGATTTCACCCTCGCCGGCAAAGACCTGAGGACCCAGTGCAAGCAGGCAGAGAAGCACGATCGGGGAAACGGGTTTCATGTCACTGGCCTCGCCGCGTGTCGAACAACGGATTGGGTGCCCGGAAGACATCCCGCGCGCGGTTGTCGTCGCCGGGCACCAGGTTGGTCGCATCGGATTCGAACACGACCCATGCCCCGTTCCCCGAGATCGCCGGTGCGGCGCTGTTGCCGTCGGACTCGCCGCCGACCGGCTGACCGACACGGACCGTCTGGCCGCTCGTCCGGTCGTGGACGAAGATATCGGCCCGGTCGTTTCGGTCGTCATCGACCAGGTTCGAGGCCAGCGAGCGGAACGCGACAAAGCGCCCGTCATCCGAGATCGACGCCTCCAGGCTGTTGTGGTCCGCTTCGCCGCCGTCGGTGCGAACGCTGACGCGGGTGGTGGTGCCGACGGTCAGATCGCGCACGAAGATGTCCCAGCGCCCGTTGTCGTCGCCGGGAACGAGGTCGCTGGCCTCGGAGCGGAACGCGACGAACGCGGCATCGGCCGAAACCGCGGGGTTGAAGCTTCCACCGTTGCCGGCCAGGCCGCCGGGCGTGACGCTGACCAGCTCCAGCAGCCCGCTCGCGGTGTCCTTCAGCACGACGTCCGGACGACTGTTCGAGTCGCTCGGCAGCAGATCGGAGTAGGTCATGAACGCGACCCGGGACCCGTCGTGGCTCAAGGCCGGGCGCCGGCTGTCGGCGTCCAGCTCGTCGCCGACGGTCAGGCGGCTGACGCGAAACATCGGTTCGACCGGCGACGCCGACCAGCGCCACAGGAAGACGTCGTGCGTCAAATTGTTGTCGTCATCGTCGGTCGGCGCGGCCGCTTGCGGGAACACGTCCTGCATCTCACTCTTCGTGCGCAGCGCGAGCACCGCACCGTCGCCGGACAGCACCGGCTCCAGTCGGGCCTGGCGGGGAAAGGAAGGATTGCCCTGGGGGTTCTGCACCGGAAGCAGGTAGCTGTTGGCGTCCAGCACGCGGTCGTACAGTCCGGTTGCCAGAATGGTCTGGTTCTGGTACGGCGTCTCGAACACCACGTAGCGTCCGTCGCCCGACAGCGACGGGCCCTGGCTGAAGTTGACCGATTCCGATCCGCCGGGCTGCCGGCTGGCGATTACCGTGGTGCCGGTCCCGATATTGCGAACGAAGATATCGGACCACCGGTTGGTGTCGCCGGCCACCAGGTTCGACGCATTGGAGCGGAACGCGACAATGCTGCCGTCATTGGAAATCGCGGCCTGGTAGCTGTCGGCGTTGGCCTGGCTGCCGTCGTCGGCCACGCTGATCCGTTCAACCTGGGCGCCGGCCGAAAGACCATGAAGCGCTGTAAGCACGGCCAGCCCACTTGTCCGGAGTCGACGATTCAGTCTCGACGGTTTGCGCACGTGGAGATGCTCCTTTGACGAGGTTCATACCACCAGAAGCGCAATCCGAGCCAGATTCGTACCATTTTTATCGCGGGTGTGACCCGGCCCGCCGGACTTGCCACGTTCAGGTTGCCTGACTACACTGACCCATCAAGTCCAAAAAGGGGCGGGCCGTCGGCCCGAAAATCGTGCCCGAACAGCATGAAGAGATCACGACCGTGCTCCGTCGCTGGTCCGACGGCGATGAACGAGCACGCGATGAACTCGTCGACCGCGTCTACCGCGAACTCAAGAAGATCGCCCGGGCCAGGTTTTCCGGCGAACGCGCGGGCCATACCCTTCAGCCGACCGCGCTGGTGCACGAAACCTATCTGAAACTGGTGCAGGGCGAGCAGGTGGCCTGGCAGGACCGTGTCCATTTCGTGGCCGTTTCCGCGCGCATCATGCGCCAGATCCTGGTCGACAGCGGACGCCGACGCAATGCTGCCAAGCGCCAGGGCGACCCCGGTGACGCGCTGCTGGTGCAGTCGGGCGCGCGTGACGACGACACCGTCGCCATTCTCGCCCTGGACCAGGCCATGGAACGCTTGGAAACCCTGAATGCTGACCAGGCGCGGGTCGTGGAGCTGCGCTATTTCGGCGGACTGAGCATCGAGGAAACCGCCGCGGCGATGGGGGTTTCGGTCGCCACGGTCAATCGCCACTGGCGCGCCGCGCGGGCCTGGCTATACCTGCAATTGAATCCGGACCGGGAGTCGTGAACGATTCCGACCGTGACCGGCCGGGCGCCATTCGCCCGGATGTTCCCGACGATCCGGACGCCGCGGCACTTGGCGCGTTTTCCGACTACCTGGATCGGCCGGAAGCCGACCGTGACATCTGGCTGAAGCGGCATCTTGAAGCGCGGCCCGACGTGCTGGCGCGCGTCCGACGCCTGATCGAGGCCGAACGCAGCAGTGCGGGTTTCCTGGAGGGCGGCATTCAGGCCGCGGCGCTGCGCGGGCGGCCCGGGGACCGGCTGGGGCCCTGGGAGCTGGTCGAGCAGATTGCGGTCGGCGGCATGAGCCGCGTCTTCCGCGCCCGTCGTACCGACGGCGTCTACGACCAGGACGTCGCGATCAAGCTGTTCGACGGGGCGCACCTGGATGAATCGACGGGCAGACGTTTCGACGCCGAACGTCGCATCCTGGCCGCGCTCGATCATCCGGGGATCGCTCGAATCATCGACGGCGGCCAGTCCGGTGACGGCATTCCGTACGTGGTCATGGAGCTGGTTCACGGTCAGCCGATCACGCGGTACTGCAACCGGCGCAGCCTGGACCTGGCCGGAAGACTCCAGCTGTTCCAGAAGGTCTGCGTGGCGCTGGAAATCGCGCACCGCAACGGCGTGGTCCACCGCGACATCAAGGCCGGCAACGTGATGGTCACGGATGACGGCGAACCGAAACTGATCGACTTCGGCATCGCCAAGGTCCTGGCCTCGGGCGGCCTGGCGGTGGACATGCCCGAAACGCGCCAGGGCAACGCCCTGATGACGCCGGAATACGCCAGTCCCGAGCAACTGCGCGGCCGGCAAGTCGATGTCACCAGCGACGTCTATTCGCTGGGCGTGCTGCTTTACGAACTGTTGACCGGCACACGCCCGCACAAGATCGCGGGCCTGAGCCCGGCCGAGATGGAGAACACCGTCTGCAATACCATCCCGGCCGATCCCAGTGAAATGGTCGAGAGACGCAGGACGCTGCCGCCTTCCGGGCTGGGTGATGTCGGTGCGCTGAAGCGCCGGCTGCGCGGCGACATCGACCGGATCGTGATGACCGCCATGCGGATCGATCCGGCCGACCGCTACCCGTCCGCGCTGGGTCTGGCCCAGGACCTGGAGCGGCACCTGTCGGGCCAACCGGTTCGGGCGCGCGGTGCATCCAGGCTCTATCGGGCTTCGCGGTTTATCGGCAGGCACCGCGTCGGCTTCGCCGTTACCGTGGCGGCCTTCGCGGTACTGGCCGGCGCGCTGGCAATCGTTGAGACCCAGCGCGAACGGGCCAGGGCGGAAGCGGCCCGGGCCGAATCGGCGCGCGCGTTCCTGGTCGAGATGATCCAGCGCGCCGACCCGTTCGAGAACGCCGACGAGCCCACCCTGGCCGGCGCACTCAAGCAGGCCTTGCCCGGCCTCGCGCAGCGCTTCGAGGACCAGCCCATTCTGGAAGGCGAGATGCGCTACGCGATCGGCTACGCGTTGCAGAATCTCGGCGAAGTCCAGCCTGCGCGCGAACAGCTGGAACGGGCGCTTGCGCTTCGCAGGCAGGCCGGCTCGCCGGTCGATATCGCCGAGGTGCACGACGGCCTCGGCATCGTTGCGTGGTGGGAAAGCGATTTCGACGCCGGCAGGCACCACTTCCAGCAGGCAATCGAGCTGCTGCAGGGACACGGAGACGAACGTGCAAAAGTACTGCACGTCAACGTGCTGGCCAACTGGGCGGCGATGCTGATCGACGCCGGAGAGAATCAGGAGAGCGAGCGGCTGGCGCTGGCGGCACTCGCGTTGGCGGAAGGCGCCGAATCTGTCAGCGCGGAGACGCTGGCCGCGATCTGGTCTAGCGTGGCGACCGCCCGCGACGGGCTCGGTAACAGCGAAGCTGCGCTGGAAGCCTTCGAGCGCACGCTGGAAATCCAGCGCGAGGCGACGGGCGAAATGCACCCCAGTTACGCAATCGTGCTCAATAACATGGCCTTGATGTACTACGGAATGAACCGGCTCCAGGACGCTACCGAGGCGATGCAGAGATCGGTCGAAATTCGGCGCGCTACGCTGGGTGAAACGCATCCTCAGACCGCGACCGCACTGTTCAATCTGGCGCGTCTCCAGACCATCGCCGGAGAATACGACCTCGCCGAGGAAAACGCGCGGACTGCACTTGTCGTCGCGCGGAACGGTTACGAGTCAGGTCACCCGAGAATCGGCAAGGCGCACGAAGCGCTGGCAATCGTGCTCGAAGCCCGAGGCTTTCCGCAGGAAGCGCTCGAACACGCCCGCCAGGCCAAGTCGATTTATGAGCAGGCGGCCGGCGTGGACCCGGCCTGGATCGTGGCCGTCGACGAATTGATCGTGAAATTCAGCGTTCCCGGATCGCCGGCCTCGGATTGAACTGCATCGAAAAGTCGGTTCCATATCCAGACAACCTCGCGGCTTGACCCTTTACATTTCCGTCGGTCTGATACGAGATCCCCCCGAAATGCGCTTCTGCCATTAGGAGCCTGATTATCCGAGGGAATGTAGACATGATTGACCGACTGTTTTCACGAACTGATTTCCTGGCCGTCCTTGTGCTCTTGGCGGGTTTTGCAGCGCAGGGGCACGCAAGCGAATTCCTGTTCGTCGATGATTTCGAGAACACGGCAACGCTGACCGGGCGGGTGCTCGACACCAATGCATTCGTCGCGGACGGTATCGAGTTGCCGGTCGAAGGGGTCGTGGTCACGCTGCTTGACATCCCGGGCAGTTCGGTCACCGGTCCCGGAGGATCCTTCATTCTGCGCAACGTGCCCCCGGGCGCACAGGTGTTGGATCTCGACACTGAATCGGCAACGCCGGCGCCCACGGGGGACGGCTACGCCGGATTCCGCGAGCGGATCGTGCTGCAGGGTTTCAACAACGTGACCCGGCCGTTCTACCTGCCTCGCATAGACGCCACAAGCCTGACCACGATAAACCCGTCGCAAACGACCATCGTCGAGAATCCCGGCCTGGAGATTTCGATGACGGTTGTTGCCGGCTCGGCATTTGCCGAGGACGGACAATTGTTCGACGGCCAACTGTCGATCTCGGAAGTGCCGAACGGGCTGGCACCGGCCGCATTGCCCGATTTCCTCGAGCCTGGGCTGCTCATCACGGTACAGCCGGTCGGCGTGACCTTCGATCCGCCGGCACCGATCACGTTCCCCAATTTCGACAACCTGCCGCCGGGCAGCGAAACCGATCTGTGGTCGCTGGACCCGGAGTTGGGGCAGTTTGCGATCGTCGGCACCGGCCAGGTCAGCGCCGACGGCGAGCGCATCGAGACGATCAGCGGCGGCATCATCGCCGCTGACTGGCACGGCCCGCCGCCGCCACCGCCGCGCAAAAGCGATGACGACGACGACCGGCCGCCGCGGTGTGATGACTGCTGCCCGAAGTGCGTTGCCGGGGTGGGCTCATCAGTCGATCTGTTCAATGGCGGGTTTTCGGAGACGTTTCGCTTGCCGGGCGTGTTTTCCCTTAATCGAGAATTTGCGCCGGAATTCGTCTACAAGTCCAAACGCGCGTTTCCGGTTTCGGTGATTCCGGTCAACTCCGGCATCGTCAGCCGGGCTGCGACGCCGAACATGATCTCCTACCGGGGCTACATCAACGATGAACTTGTCCAGGACGAAGTCTTCATCGACACCTCGACACTTGCGCAAGCTACCGACGAGCCGTTCCGGGTGGCCGTGCCGTTCGACAACACGGCACGCGAGACCGGCATTCACGACGCCGACGTGATGGTTACCAGCATATACGATCGGTCGCGGATCTCGGCGCCCAACCCGACTGCGCTGACGGTCGTCAACGAAGCCGACAGCCCGTTCGGCGCCGGCTGGAGCCTGGCCGGGCTGGACCGGCTGGTGCTCGACGCGCCGGGCACGATCCGGGAGCGATTGCTCCTGGTCCAGGGCGACGGCGGCGCCATCCAGTTCGAGGAGCAGCTGACGGGCGTGAATCCGGACGGCATCATCACCATCCTTTCGCACAACGATCCAACTCAACCAATTCAAGCCGGAGAGATCAGCGCCATCCAGAATATATTGAATGATATGGGTCACGCTTCGCAGGTGGTGTTTCGTGCTGATTTTAACCAAGAGGTTGTCGATCAAAGTCGCATGATCCTGTTTTTGATGCCTCGTTCGTGATTGTCGCCAGTAATGCGGACATTCAACAAGTCCCCGATCTGCTGCTGGCAGCTCGAGCCAACGGCATGCCGCTGTACTTTCTCGGTTCTGAGCCGGCCAATTTCCGCAATTTTGGCAACACCGATGAAGGCTTTGAATTCATCGATAAATGGCTGGACCTGGTGCATATGGATCTGGCCTCCAGCAGCAACGGCGGCCAGGGTCTGGTGAATGTATTGAACACCAGCCACCCAATTTTCGACGGCCCGGCCGGCTCGCTCACTCAATACACGCTGGACAACGATTCCGACATCGCCCGAGGCTCCAACACCGGTGAGACGGTGCTCGCCAGTACCGCCACCGCCGATATTGTGCTGGTGGCTGAGTCTGATGCTGGTGGACGCACCGTGGTGCAAAACCACACCTTGATTGCCAATGAGCCTGTGGTCAACCGGGCTGACATCGAAATCGTTTTTCGCAATACCATTGAATGGCTGCTCGACAGTCCTTCCATCAGCTCCGGTTTCTTCGGCGAGGGCGAGTTTGCCGCGGTCGACGGGGATTACTCCGGCATCGTGCGCGACGAGGTTGCCGGCACGTTCACCCGGGTGCTCCGGGACGGCACGCTGCACCTGTTCGACAGCGATGGCCTGATGACGTCCGTGATCGACCGCAACGGAAACACCACCGTCCATGCCTACGACGGCCAGGGACGTCTCCAGGCCATCACCGACCCGGTCGGAAGAGTGACCACGTTCGCCTACGACGGCAACGGCCACCTCGACACCGTGACCGACCCGGCCGGTCGTATCACCACGTTCGACGTTACCGCTGCCGGCAACCTCGTCGAGGTGACCTTCCCGGACGGGTCGACGCGAGGCTTCGGCTACGACGCGCGACACCTCATGACGTCGCAGACCAGTGCGCGGGGCTTCACCACCCAGTACGAATACGATGGCCTCGGATTTTTCACCCGGAGCACCCAGCCCGACGGCTCGGTACGTCAGGTCAGCCCGGCGCAGAGAATCGGCCTGGTCGATACCGGCGGCGGGCTGGGCAGCGAGGGCAACCCCGCACCGATCGTACGGCCGGAGACGGCGCTGAGCGGGTTGACCGATCCGGAAGGGCGGGTACTGACGGCTGACACCGGACGCTTCGGGGAACCGGTCAACGTGGTCGGGCCTGACGGGCTGACCACCAGGCTCGAACGGGACATGAACGGTAATGTGACCGGACTGGAGGCAGGAAACGGCCTATCGCTGAGCCGAGGCTACGACGCACTCGGAAATCTTGTGAGCGAGACCGACGAGACGCTGGGTGGGACGACCCGCTACGAGTACGCACCCGGTGGGACCGATCCGATCGCCATCATCGGCGCCAACGGCGCAGTGACCGAGATTGAATACGACGCATTCGATCGCCCGGTGCGCATCGTCTCGCCCATGAATCGCGAGGGTCTGTTGACCTACAACGGCCGGGGACAGCTGGTGTCCAGCCAGGCCCCCGACGGCCAGACCGCGACGTTCGGGTTCGACGTTTTCGGCAACGTCGTTTCACTCACGCGATCTGCGGGAGGGGACGCGCGCACGAGCCTCCTTTCGTACCATGCGACCGGCTTGCCGGCCGTGTCGACCAATGCGCTCGGCGACCAGACCTCGCTGACATTCGATTCGATGAGCCGTCTGAAAGCCGTCATATTGCCTGGAGCAAGGGTGGTCGAATACGACTACGTCGATAATCGATCGCTTGCGAATTTGACCGTTCCCAGTGGGGCGCAGTTCGCTTTCGAATACGACCCGGCCGCTCGACTGGTGGCGGAAATCTTCCCGGCGGTTGCCGGCGGCGGAACGAACAGCCGTACCCTGACCCGCGACGCCGGCGGCCGGCTGATCGCCATCACACGGGCCGATGGCAACCGAATCGACTTCGTCTACGATGCCGGCGGCGCGCTCAGCACAATGTCCGTCCCGCGGGGTCAGTATGCGTACGCGCATTCCGGTCAGACCGGGCTGCTGGTCACGGCAGCCTCACCCGACAATGTCCTGGAGACTCGCACCTACAGTGGGGGACGCTTGACCGGGCTTGTCTATTCAGGTGCGGTTTCCGGTGAGATCGCTTTTGCGCGCAATGCGCAGCGTCGCCTCGAGATGGTCAGCGTCGTCGGGATGCCGTTCGACTATGTCCGCGACGACGACGGTTCGATCACACAGGCTGGCGAACTGGCGCTCAGCTACGAACCGAATACGGGCGGATTGGCCGAAATCACGCTCGGCGCCGTCGAAGAGGTCTACGCCTACAACGATTACTCCGAGTTGATCCGGCACACGGTCACGGCCAACGCCGCGATTGTCTACGACGTCGAATATGAGCGCGATGCTCTCGGGCGGATCACCCGTCGCTCCGAATCTGTCGTCGGAACCATGACGATCCACGACTACGAATACGACGCGTCCGGCCGCCTCATCGGACACATGGTGAACGGCAGCCCGGCGGCAGCCTGGAGCTACGATGCGAACAGCAACCGTCTGAACCCGGGCGCGGTTCACGACGCCCAGGACCGGCTGACGGCGCTTGCAGGCGTCTCCTTCTCACACAACGCAGCCGGCGAGCGAACCGGGCGCAGCACGAGCGGCAGCTCGACGACCTACGACTACGATGCAACGGGAACGCTGATCGGCGTCACGCTGCCCGGCGGCGACCGCATCGACTATCGCCTTGACGGGCTCATGCGACGAGTTGCAAGAGAATTGAATGGGGCGCCGACCATGGGACTGCTTTACGGCAATACCACCATGCCGCTGGCGCGCCTTGACGCCACAGGCGCGGTGGATCAGCGCTATGTCTATGCTCACCGCGACCAGGTGCCGGCATACATTGAAGCCGACGGGACTGCTTACCGCGTCATCTCGGACCATGTCGGCAGCGTCAGGCTTGTCATCGATGCTTCGACCGGCGTCGTGGCTCAGCGGCTCGACTATGGTCCCTGGGGCCGGGTGCTGTCGGATACGAACCCCGGATTTCAGCCCTTCGGCTTCGGTGGAGGCCTGTACGATGCATCGACCGGACTCACGCGCCTCGGCGCGCGCGAATACGATGCAAGCACCGGCCGCTGGACTCGCAAGGATCCGGCCGGCTTTGCCGGCAGCCCGATCAACCTCTACGAATATGCCGACTCCGATCCGGTCAATCGGATCGATCCGTTGGGTCTGGAAACCTGGTCACCCAAAGATGGATTCGATTATGTGCTCGACCTGGTGGTCTCACCGTTCGAGAACGCCGCCGCGGCCGAGCGCATCGCCGAGCGCGAGGCTCGCGCCCAGGGCGAAGCCTTTGCAAGCGGCGACGAAGGCCGGATCGTCGACTTCATGAACGACAGCTCCCTGGGCACGGATGTGGTTCGCGCGAGCGGACGGCTCACGGTGGCTGGAGCCAGCACGCCCAACACGTTCAGTGGCGGCGCGATGTCCGGTGGTGCAGACATCGCGGTGGGCGTCGGTGTCAACGCGACGGCCGACAGGCTTGAAGCAAACCGGGACCGGATCGATCCACTCCTCGACCGGTCCAGCGGCGATGACGGCGAGGTCGGCAACCCCTACATCAACCGGGCGTGCCGGTACTTGTTCGGAGATTGAGGCGAATGATCAAGGTCAGGACTCCCCTGGAGCTGCGCGGCGCTGATCGCAGCACCAGCCGGTTTGCGCAGCCATCGTGGCGCCGAACCGGATCCTTACAACGCTTCAAAAATTCCGGCCGCGCCCATCCCTGTGCCGATGCACATGGTGACCATGCCGTATTTCTGCTTGCGCCGGCGGAGACCATGAATCAGCTTGGCCGAGAGCACCGCGCCGGTCGCACCCAGCGGATGGCCGAGTGCAATCGCGCCGCCGAGCGGGTTGACCTTGTCCGGATCGAGTCCGATCGTTCGGATTACCGCCAGCGCCTGGGCGGCGAAGGCCTCGTTGAGTTCGATCCAGTCGAGTTCATCCCTGCCGATGCCAGTCTGCTGCAGCACCTTCGGGATCGCCGCAATCG
>Ga0100401_1001298_pt1 | contig 20281 bp, 20 predicted proteins | sample CryGeymeta201525_FD_80421 | JGI IMG/M metagenome (GOLD analysis project Ga0100401, IMG submission 80421) | Groundwater microbial communities from Crystal Geyser aquifers in Utah, USA - Crystal Geyser metaG 2015-25 | ecosystem: Environmental > Aquatic > Deep subsurface > Groundwater | place: USA... | reverse complement strand
TTAAAGCCCTAATTTCTCAAAATCAAACTTTTGATAGTCTTGAAATGAAAAATATTTTATTAAATGACCAAAAATTGTTAATGGAAGAAAAATTTGATTTTAGATTTCGACTTGATGAAATAGATGAAGTGCTAAATTTATTATTGTAACTTGTGCAAAAATTGCACAACATCTACTGATGGAACAACTAAATTCGGAAATTCCGAAAATAGTCTTGATACAGTAAAATCTGAATTAAAAAAGTATAATAAATCATGTCCACAATTCAAGTCAAAAATTTAACTCGTACCTTTCAAATTTTTGACAAAAAACCAGGATTAGGGGCGTCAATCAAATCAATATTTTACCGACCACAACGTACAGTTCATGCTGTCGAAAATGTCAGTTTTGAAATCAAGCAGGGCGAGCTGGTCGGATTTATTGGACCAAATGGAGCAGGCAAAACCACTACTCTCAAATGTCTCTCTGGTCTTTTATACCCATCTTCGGGTAATATTAGTGTTTTAGGTTTTAAACCATCCGACCGTAAATACGAGTATTTAAATCAAATCGGTTTTGTCATGGGTCAAAAAAATCAGCTGTGGTGGGACATCCCTCCTCAAGAAACTTTTTTACTAAACAAAGCCATCTACAATATCTCTGACACAGATTATCAAAAAAGACTCGATTTTTTTATCAAAACTCTCGATATTGGCGATATAATTTCTGTCCAAACCAAAAAATTATCTTTGGGTCAACGCATGAAATGCGAGTTTGTAGCGGCTCTTTTGCATAATCCCAAAGTTTTATTTCTCGATGAGCCCACCATTGGTCTTGATGTTATTGCCGCCCAAAAAATTCGTGATTTTGTCAAAGAAATTAATCAGCAATTTAAAACTACTGTAATTCTCACTAGTCATAATATGAATGATGTTAAGGAGTTATGTAAGCGAGTAATTTTAATTGATCAGGGTCGAATCAAATTTGATGGCTTGTTGTCGAATTTAACCAAAAAATTTGCCGAATTAAAAATTCTAAAATTTGTTTTTGAAAATAAGATTAGCAAAACTGACATTAAAAAATTTGGAGAAATAGTCGACGGCGATGGTTATAGCTATACCATCAAAGTTTCAAAAGAAAAATATTTATCTGTTGCTTCAAAAATTCTTACAACTTTACCCGTTACTGATCTAAATATCGAAGATACTCCAATAGAAAATGTTATTAGACAGGTGTATACAGATAAAAATTAAAAATTATTTTTGATGGTTAAATATATTCGTATCGCTATCAATACTCTTCAAGAGTATTTTGTCTACCGTGTCAACTTCTTTTTTGGGCGCCTTCAAGTTTTTATATTTTTTGTTATGTTCTTTTCCCTTTGGTCTGCCGTCTCAGCTGGTCGATCTAGTTTAGGTGTTTATTCTATTCCTCAAATTTACAGTTATTTTGTTGTTGGTTATATTATCAAAGCTTTTGTTTTTACTACTCGTACCGCCGACATTGGTGGCGACATTCAAAATGGCAATTTTTCCACCCTGTTAATTAAACCGATTAGTACTTTAAAATATTATTTTTCTCGTGACATTATTGATAAACTTTTCAACTTATTTTTTATGTTTTGGGAATTTATTTTAATTTTATTATTATTCAAGCCTGAGTTAGCTATGCCATCGCTTTTTAATTTTATTGCTTTTATTTTATTTTTATTTTTATCTATTATTTCTTTTTTCTTTTACAGTTTAGTCATTTCTTTTATAGCTTTTTGGTCCGAAGACGCTTGGTCTTCACGTTTTTTGTTTGGTGTCGTTTTTATTACTATCTTTTCCGGTCAATATATTCCCCTAGATTTTTTGCCCCCAGTAATTGGCAAAATTCTTGACTACACGCCTTACCCCTACATGTTTTATTACCCTCTCAAAGTTTGGCTTGGTCAAATTGATCAAAATATGATTTATTTGCGATTATTAAACGGATCTCTTATTTGTATATTCTTTTATTTTCTTTCCCAATTTATGTGGTTAAAAGGCAAGCAAAAATATCAAAGTTATGGTAACTAATTCTTTTATCAAAGTTTGGGTAATTATGGCCAAAAATAGTTTACAAAATAAATTATTATCACCCAGTTCTTCTATCATTTTTATTTTAGGAAAATTATTTAATTATGCATTTTCCGTTCTTATTATTTATTCTATTTTTAATCAGGTCTCAACTATCAAAAACTTTACCTCACCACAGGCGATAATTATTACTTTAACTTTTAGTTTGATTGATTCTATTATTCAATTTTTATTTCGTTCCCTTTATACTTTTCGTCCTGTTTTACTAAAAGGGGACTTTGATTTAGATTTACTCAAGCCCCTACCCTCTTTTTTCCGGCCACTGTTATCTGGCCCTGACTTTCTTAATGTCCCTATGATTTTTCTCCAGATAATTGCTCTGATATATTTTTTAATAAAGTTTTCTTTAGTCCCAAGTGTAGGAAATTTATTTTTATTTTTATTAATAGGTACAAACGGTATAATTTTAGCTTTTAGTCTTCATTTGGCGATTGCCTCTTTTTCTATTTTAACCACCGAAATCGATAGTCTCGTTATGATATATCGTTCTCTTGGTCGCGCCGCTATCGTCCCCACCGACATTTACAATAACTTTTTTAGAATAATTTTGAGTTATGTTATCCCCATTACTGTCATTTTCACCCTCCCCGCCAAGGCTGTGCTCAACATTCTCACCCCGGGAGGTATTACATATTCCTTTGCTTTTACAATTTTATTTTTATTACTGTCCTTATATTTTTGGAAATATTCCCTAAAACATTACTCCAGCGCTAGTAGTTAAATATCTCTCTTGACATACACATCAGATATATCTATATTAATTTGATGTCAAAAGAAAAATTACCAGACCAAATTACAATTCTATTAAAAAATGGTAAAACTGCAGTTATGGATTTTCGATAAACCATTAATCCAAATCCAAAAGTTGAAGCTGTCAATCTGGCTGTAGACAAACACGATCCGAAAGCTTTGAAACTAGCGGTAGACGAACTACTTGAGAAATAAGCTATAATATCCTGTGTCAAAATTATCTATCGGTATTGTTGGTTTGCCAAATGTTGGCAAATCGACTCTTTTTAACGCCCTTTTGGGTAAAAAAGTTGCTGATGCTAGCAATTATCCTTTCTGTACTATTGACCCCAATGTTGGGGTGGTCGAAGTTCCCGACGACAAATTGCCAATTTTAGGGGAAATTGTTAAAACTCAAAAAATTGTCCCCGCTATTGTCGAGTTTGTTGATATTGCTGGACTGGTCAAAGGCGCTAGTACTGGTGAAGGCCTGGGCAACAAATTTCTTACCAATATTCGCGACTGTGATGCCATTATGCATGTTGTGCGCAATTTCAGCGATGACAACATTATCCGTGAAGGATCGGTCGATCCCCAGGGTGATTTTGAAGTAATTTGTGCCGAGCTAATCATCAAAGATCTCGAATCAATTGACAAATATTTGACGGGATTTAAAAACAATCCTATTGAAAATAAAACCAAAAAATTTACCTTTGCTGTATTTCTGAAACAATCTCTTGAACGGGGGGAGTTGGCTATCAATTTAAATTTAGACAACGATCAAAAAATTTTATTAAAAGAATTCTCTCTGCTAACGGCCAAACCATATTTTATCGTCGCCAATGTTGATGAGTCGACATATCAAAATATTCTCAGTGCTCAGTTATCTGTTATCGGTTATCATACTGTCGTACCAGTCTGTGCCAAAACCGAATTCGAATTATCAGAGTTAAATATAGATGATCAACAAAATTATTTAAAAGAGTTAGGTGTGGAAAAATCAGGGCTAGAGCGCATCATTCAAAAAGCCTACGAAACTTTAGGCCTCCAATCTTACTATACTGCTGGGGTCAAAGAAACTCGCGCCTGGACTATTCATAAAGGTGATACTGCCCCACAAGCAGCTGGAGTTATTCATACCGATTTTGAAAGGGGATTTATTATGGCCGAAATTATAAGTTTTACCGATTTTGTGGCAAAAAATGGATGGGAAGGGGCCAAAACTGCCGGTCTATTGCGCCATGAAGGCAAACAGTACATCATGCACCCCGACGACGTCGTCGAGTTCCGATTCAATGTCTAATTTTTTGAAATTAAAAATTTATTCATTGAAAATTGATTAAAAATTTTAAATTAAAAATTAAAAATTCTAAGGTTTTAATCATCTCTGGTCCGACCGCCACAGGTAAAACTGGAGTGGCGATAAAATTAGCCCAAAAATATAATGGCGAGTTGATTTCTGCTGATTCACGACAAATTTATAAAGGTATGGATATTGGGACAGGCAAAGATCTCAATAAAAACTCAATTTTCAATTTTCAATTTTCAATTAACAATCAAAACGTAGGATTTTATTTAATAGACAAAACCCCTGTTTGGTTATTGGATATTATAAACCCCAATCAAAGTTTTTCGGTGGCTCAATATCGGCAATTAGCCCTAAAGGCAATCGACGATATAATTTCTCGTGGCAAGTTACCAATAATTGTCGGTGGAACTGGTCAATATATTGAATCAATAATCAACCCCCAAGATACTTTTAACATTAAACCAAATTATTTTTTACGTTTATTCCTTAACCGTTTACCTGTTAGATTATTACAATTGACTTTACGACTTTTAGACATTAAGACGTTTAGACTGTTGAACAACTCTGATGTTAACAATTCCCGTCGACTGATTAGACGTATCGAAATAAAACTAAGTCGTAAGTCCCTCTTGTCAAAGAGGGATTTAGGGAGATTGAATACATTTCACATTTCTCTAACAGACAACATTGACAATATAATCTCAAAAATCGACTCTCGCATTCAATCTCGCCTTGATTTGGGTCTAATTGACGAAATAAAAAATTTATTAATAAAATATAAATGGACCGATCCCGGTCTAAATACATTGGCATATTATGATTTCAAACCATGTCTCGTACGAACGCATCATGATGCGTTCCTACAATCATGCATTGACAATTGGTCCATTCACGAACACCAATATGCTCGCCGACAAAAGACATGGTTTAAAAAATTTACCCCCAATTATTTTATTGATATTTCCAAACCAAATAGTTATAAACAAATCGATTCTATCGTCTCCAAATGGTACAATAAAAGAATATAATATTTATTAATTCTTAATTGCTAATTCTTAATTTTTAATTAGTTTACATGACAATTCAAAAAGTTGAAATATCCCAAAAAACAATCATATTTTTGACCATTTTTTTGCTTTTGCTTTTTGTTTCCTGGCAACTCCGTAGTTTAATTTTATTGTTTTTTCTTTGCTTTATATTCATGGAAGCTCTAAATCCAGCCGTTATTTTTTTGCAAAAATTTAAAATTCCCAAAGTTCTCGCTATCATAATTTTATACATCATAATTTGGTCTGGGATTTCTTTTTCACTAGCAGGAGCTATTCCTATCATTGTTACAGAAACCACCAATTTAATCAAAATTCTCCCATCAACCTTAGACAAATTCACCCTAATGGGCGTCAATCCCATCGATATTTCATCCCAATTAAAATTGCTAGAAAACATCCCCGGATCTTTTGCTACCACAGTTTTATCCGTTTTTTCCAATTTAATCTCAGTTTTCGCATTTTTTGTCATCACCTTTTATCTGCTTTTAGAGCGCAAAAACTTTGAGAAATATGCCATCAAATTCTTCAATCAAAAAGATTCAGTCAAAGTGATTGAGATATTAAAATTACTTGAACTTCGCTTGGGACGTTGGGTGTCTGGTCAATTTTTTTTAATGATTCTTATCGGAATATTATCTTATGTTGGGTACTTAACCATTGGGTTAAATTATGCCCTGCCATTGGGTATTATCGCTGGGTTTTTAGAAATGGTACCAAATATTGGGCCAGTAGTTACTTCAATTTTAGCTGGATTAGTTGGGTTGACAGTTTCCCCTACTGTAGGCCTAATAGCAGTTGGATGGGGCGTCATCGTTCAACAGTTGGAAAATAATTTTATTGTTCCCAAAATTATGAAAGATAATTTAGGTATCAATCCACTAGTAACAATTTTTTTAATTGCCATCGGCGGTTCGTTGGCTGGTGTGATTGGAGCCATTATCGCCATCCCCCTCTTTCTCACCGCCTCCATTTTTTATCAAGTGTTAAAGAAATAAAATAATCATATAAAAAAAGTTTCCCCTCTTTACTCAAAGAGGGGTTGGGGTGATTTTAAAAATGCTTCAAAGACGGTGATAAGCCAGATTCTGTTTATAGGCCATCTATCTATTCTCTCTACCTGAGACTCTCCACAATTAGATATTAACGTCTCATCTTGAGATTTCCGCAGGACGGTTACTCGTTTCATTTCAGGTGCCGTAGCTTCTTGCGAAGGCAGCCCCATCTCGTCTCTGTAGCAGAGCCACGACCTTGCGGCCGTATCTAATCTTTAATGTCCCTATTGTGTGCGGTCCGGACTTTCCTCCCGCCGATGAGGCGGGTCAGCCCTTCCCCATCTTTGAAGCCCCCTATTTTACCATTTTATATTTAAATAAATATCTTTCTCCCCTTTCTTGTCAAAGGGAGGGGTCGGGGAGAGATTGAAAATAAAAATATTTTTCGCTTCCCTGTAAAAGGGAGGGTCAAAATTTCCTAATTTTGGGGTGGGGTTTTAAAAAAATACCCCCGCAGCTGCGGGGGTATCTAATTTTTGCTAAAAACTATAGCAAAGCAGCATCGGCGGCGGACAAGATTTTGAACATCTTGACTCCGGTTTCAGGATCAATAGCTTGTGCAGCTGGTCGACCATTTTTGAGCATAACTTTGGTTACTTTAGAAACGTCAACTTCGACAAATTTACGAGATTTTACCGAATAAAATTTTATTGTTGCCATGAATTTTTCACCTCCAGATGAATAAATTTATAAATAGCTTCACCTCCAAACATAATACAAAGCTACCACGATTGCAATAGCCAGAATTGAAAGAAGCCCACTTTTGATTAAATCTTTTTTCATTCTTCAGTATATCAATTCATTTGCTAAAATTAACTGTCTATGAATATTTTTTTATATATATTGACATTTCTAAACACTTTGGGATTATTATATTTGGCCTATCTCATCCTCAAAAAATATCGTAAATCAGATTCAGGCAATCTTTCGACTCCAGTCACTGGCATCCAAAAAGTCGGTTTATTTCGATATAATCCCTTTGATGATCTGGGTTCTGATCAAAGTTTTTCATTATCTATTTTAGACTCAACCAATTCAGGCGTCATTCTCACCTCACTTCATCATCGCAATTTTACCCGCATCTATGCCAAACCAGTCAAAAATGGCGAAGGTGACTCTATCACTTTGTCAAATGAGGAAAAATCCGCTATAGTAAAAGCTATCAAGCATTAATTATTTTTTATATATGTCCAAGAAAAATCTTGCCGTTTATTTTTTAACTTTTATTATTTTTCTGTTCGGTAGTTATTTTGGTTTTAATACATTACTTCCAGTTTCACAACCAAATGTTCAAAAGATTGTAGACATCAACCAAAATAATAAAAAACAAACGGGAGTACTTGATTTTGCTGGACCAAGGACCGCAGTTTGTCCTATAAATGGTGAATTATTTACCGCCGAAGAGCAAAAATTGTGGGAAACTCGTCGACCACTTATGGTTATGGTCGAAAATCATCTCGATTCCCGTCCCCAGTCTGGTCTAAATAATGCCGATATTGTTTACGAAGCCAATTCTGAGGGTGGAATTACCCGATTTATGGGTATTTTTTATTGCAACGCTGTCAAGGGAGCTGGTAATAAATACGATGTTGGTCCAGTTCGTTCAGCTCGAACATATTTTCTTGACATTGCCTCTGAATATTCTGACTACCCTCTGTATACCCATGTGGGTGGGAGTAACTGTAGTGCCCCCAAAGATCCCGTTACTGGTCGTCAATCTGGTCCGTGTACTACCAACAAAAAAGCCCAGGCCTTGGAACAAATTTCTAATTACGGTTGGATGGGTAAAGGGACGTGGAGTGATTTGTCCCAGTTTGCATTATCTTACAAGGCTTGCCGTCGCGAAGAAGATCGAACTGGCAGTGTAGTTGCTACCGAACATTCAATGTATTGTTCCAGTACCGAATTGTGGAATGTTGCGCAATCTAGGGGATTAACCAATGAAACCATAATCAACAAAACATTGTGGAATAAAAACTTCCGTAGTTGGTCGTTTAAGCAAACCGACTTACCCAATTCCACTATCGATGCCAAAACTATTTCCTTCGATTGGTGGGGTGACAAAGCTTATTCTGTCAGTTGGACTTATGATGCCAGTCAAAAACAATATCTACGTCAAAATGGAGGTGTCAACGCCATTGATTTTAATACTGGACAGCAAATTAATTCAAAAAATATAATCATTCAATGGACCAAAGAAACTCGGTCTATTGATGAACATGCCCACAATTTATATGCCATGATTGGTACTGGCAACGCAGTTTTGTTACAAAATGGCACTAAAACCAATATTACTTGGTCAAAGGCAAATCGCACTGCCCGAACAATTTTTAAGGACAAGTCGGGCAATGAAATAAATCTTGTCCCCGGTCGTACTTGGATTGAAATCTTGCCACTGGGCAACAAGGTTACATACGAAATATGAAAGTTGAAACCAGTCTCAATGCCATATTTACCTCTAGAACACGTGTCAAAATAATCAATATCTTGTTTACTTCTCCTCAAGAAATTTATTATGTTCGCCAACTGGTTCGTGAAACTGGCGAAGAAATAAATTCTGTTCGACGTGAATTGCTAAATTTAACTAAAGTAAATATAGTTTTACCCGAATCTAGGGGTAATCGATTGTATTATACCCCAAACCACAAACACCATCTTTATCCCACATTATTAGCCCTCGCCTACAAAAGCCTTCCATTTTGCGAATCACTTTCCAAATCCCAGCTGGTCATTGCTTCATATCTTTTTTTGTTGGGCACTAACGAAAATAAAGACAAAATTGATATAGTTGTTGTTGGTGACATTTCTACCAAAACTGTTGAAACTGCCATGAAATCCGAAGAAAATCGTCGTGGTTATGAAATAAATTATATGATTATGGACAAAGAAGAATTACATCTCCGCCAAAATAAACGCGATCCATTTTTGGTTGACTTCTTTCTTTCTGGTCCTGTTGTTATAATGGGTAGTCCCCAAATATTAAGTGATAATTAATGGCACATATTCGTAAAGTTATCAAGACTGGTCACAGTCTGTGTGTTACCCTACCCACCAAGGTTATTCAAAGATTGGACATCAAAGAGGGTGATGTTGCCCAATACAAGGTAAAATATTCCAAAGGTACCATCACTTATGTTTTTACAGGACATCCTCGTCAATTGTCTTTTTCAATAAAATAAATGAATCAAAATAAAAAAAATCTTAATTTATTTTATACTTTATCAGGTCTTACCTTTATTTGTCTAATTTTAAATTTACCCATAAAACTTACGCTATTCAATCACACTTTTTATCGACCAGATTTTAATTTTAAGCTTGGCAGTTTACAAATCAAACCAAATACCGACTTAAAATATGGTCTTGATTTGGCGGGTGGTGCGTCTTTAATTTATAATGTTGACACTAGTAGCGCCAAGACAAGTGATCTCGCCTCTGCTCTCGAATCTTTAAAAATAAATATCGAACGGAGAATAAATTTATTTGGTGTTTCCGAGTCTAGTGTCAAATTAAACAAGCAAGGTCAAGACAACCGTTTAATTGTCGAATTGCCAGGGGTTACCAATATAAACGATGCCATTGATTTAATTGGCCAAACCGCTTCACTCAAATTTATGGGTATCGTTGAGCTCCCACCCGAAGCGACTGCCACCGCCACTTTTGATGACGTTTTTAAAGATATAGGTTTAAATGGCTCACATTTGGTCAAGGCTCTACCAGTTCCAAATCCAAACACTGGGGCTATGGAAGTTTCGCTTGAATTTAATCAAGAGGGTTCAAAATTATTTGAAAAGGCCACCAAAAATTATTTAAACAAAAGAATTGCTATTTTACTTGACGACCAAGTAATAACTTCACCTACAGTTTCATCAATTATACCTGATGGTAAGGCAGTTATTAATGGCAGTTTTGACATAAAATCAGCTAAGTCACTGTCCGCTCAATTAAATGCCGGCGCTCTGCCTTTATCAATTAAACTATTATCACAATCCCAAGTTGGCGCGTCTTTAGGTAAAGATTCAATTGACAAAGGGGTCCGTGCCGGGTTAGTTGGCCTTGGTCTTGTCGCTTTATTTATGGTTGGCAATTATGGATATTTAGGATTTATTTCTGTAATTTCACTTGCAATTTATAGTTTGTTGTCGATTACTATTTATCGACTTTTTTCAATTACACTTACTTTTCCCGGAATCGTAGGATTTATCTTGTCTATTGGTATGGCAGTTGATAGCAATATTTTAATTTTCGAGCGGATGAAAGAAGAAGTTAGGGCTGGCAAACCCTGGAACTTGGCCATGGAACTAGGGTTTGGTAAAGCTTGGGATTCTATTAAAGACGCCAATACTTGCACTATCATTACTACCCTAATTTTATTTAATCCTTTCAATTGGCAGTTTTTAAATTCTTCTGGCATGCTTCGCGGTTTTGCTGTCACCCTATTACTCGGTATTTTAATTGGTATGTTTACCGGTGTCGTCGTTACTCGCAATCTATTACGTGTTTTAGCCTCTCGTAAAAAAATATGAATATCATGAAATTTCGTCCTCTATTTTTAATTATTTCTTTATCTTTAATTGCTACTTCAATTTTTTCGATAGTAAAATGGAATTTTTCCTTTTCAAAAGATTTTACCGGTGGTTCAACTTACGAATTAAAATTACCTAATACTAAGGACGATTCATCAATTAACAAAATATTTTCTGATAATAAAATCGATATTAGGTCTATTATAAAATCGGACAATATTTACACCGTAAAATTTGTCGATATTACTCAAGATCAAAAAATAAAATTCGATACCGAATTTAAAAAACTCGACAAAGATACAGAAATTTTACAATTTTCTAGCGTTGGTCCTAGTTTGGGTCAAGAGCTAATCCGTAAAACCATTTTTGCTATTCTATTATCCTCTTTCGCTCTGTTATCTTTTATCGGTTATCGATTTTCAGACTTATCTTTTGGAACAGGAGCCATATTGGCTATGTTTCACGATTCATTTATATTAATCGGTGTTTTTTCTCTATTTGGTCATTTTTTTGGAGCCCAACTGGATGCTCTTTTTGTCACCGCATTACTCACTACATTGTCGGCTTCAGTTCACGACACCGTGGTTACCTTTGATCGTATTCGTGAGCTACGACGCAAACATGCCTCCTTACCCTGGGTGCAGCTAGCCAATCAAGCAGTCTCAGAGGTCATCGTTCGTTCAATTAACAACTCAATGACCATTATCTTTATGTTACTCGCCCTAGTTCTCCTTGGCGGTTCTACCACTCGCTGGTTTGCCACCGCTCTTCTTGTCGGTGTCATCTCTGGTACCTATTCCTCCACCGCCGTTGCTATACCACTGGTTTTGTTATTTAAAAAGAAAAAATAACAAAGTACGTCATTGCGAAAAATTTTTCTTAAAATTTTGTGGCAATCTCATTGGGATTTAGTAAGCCTTTATTTTCTCTATTAAAACCCCTCTCTCGTTTAATTTCACATCTTTTTCCACTTCAGCAAATAATGCATCGAGAACTTCACCAACTTTTCGACTGGGTTTTATTTTTAATATTTCCATGACGTCCTTACCATCAACTTTTAAATCTTTGACGCAAAATGGTTGTGTCTGCACTTTTACTAATCTGTTTTTAAATAATTCCCAGCGCCAACTAGTTTCCTTGGCTCCACTTCCCAGCCTATCACCCCGACGCAAGGCAATCATTTCGTCCAAATAGGGGAATGTCACGTTTTTGATAAACCGGCGCACCGCACTATCGGTTTGCATTTCTGACACCGTAAACATGTGCCAACGCACCAAAATAAAAAGTTGCTGCAATTCTTCTTTTGATAATTTCAGTCGTTTGCCTATAGACAGGGCAATTCTACTACCTACTACCTCATGATTATGAAAAGTATTATTGTCCCCAATTTTTTTCATTACCACCGGTTTACCCACATCATGCAGTAATGCCGCCAATCGAGTTACGTGGTTTCGAGACGAGCAGTTATTAAGCGTTTCTAAACTATGTTTCCACACGTCATAAATATGATGGCCTCGTTGTGCCATCCCCACCCCTGCCAAAATTTCGGGCATAATCAATTCCAATATCCCGCTGTTTTTCAAAACTATTAAACCATCTCCAGGTTTATCAGTCGTTAATATTTTAAACAATTCATCACGAATTCTCTCCCATGCGATGTTGTTAATTAATTTTACATTTTTAACAATACTTGCAAAAGTTTTTTTTTCGATTTGAAATTTAAGCTGTGACGCCAGTCGTACCGCTCTCATCATCCGCAATGCATCCTCACCAAATCTTTCGTCAGGACTCCCCACCGTTCGAATTAATCTGTTTTTAATATCTTCAAGTCCATTATTATAATCAATAATTCGTAATTCGTAATTCGTAATTTTTAATTCCAACGCGAGAGCGTTGATAGTAAAATCCCGTCTTTTTACATCTTCCTCCAAACTTTTTCCCCATATAACTTTGTCAGGATGTCGATTATCCTCATATCCTTCTTCACTACGATAAGTTGTAATCTCAAAAATTTCCCCACCTTTACCTATTATTCCTACTGTTCCAAACAAATTGTTATAATAACTGTTTTTAGGAAATAACTTCAAAATTTCTTCCGGCACTAAGTTGGTTGTTAAATCCCAATCTTTTACTTGTCTGTTCAAAAGCAAATCCCTCACCGCCCCTCCAACTATATAAATTTCTGCATCACCAAACTTCTTCATCAAATCAATAATTTTTTGTGGCAATTGCATTTTATTTATAAAAATCAAATATTGATGCAAAAACTAAAAAATTATTTATTAATATCTGAGAAATTGGTTTTGAATCACAAAATGTAATACACCCAACACTGGTAACTCTTCTTGAATACTCAACATTTCCACAACAACTTTCTTGAAAATGTCCTGGAGTTACGTTCATCCATAAAACAAAAGTTCCCAAAATAGTTAACAATAATAATAAAATTTTTTTCATTGATATATTTTACATCAAAAACCCCCTCTTTACTCAAAGAGGGGTAAAGGGGTGATTTTGTTTTTACACCCTATCAGGTCTTGGGAGGGCTTCTTTGACTACCATATTTCGTCCACCTTGATCGGTACCGTCAAGCGCCAGTGCAGCAGCAAGATCAGTATCATTTTTCATTGTCACAAAACCAAAACCACGAGAACGATTGTTTAGTTTATCAATTACAATGTTACAGTCTTCAACTTCACCAACAGTCGAAAATATTGCCTTAAGTTCGTCAGTTGTAACAGTATAATTTAAATTACCTACAAAAAGCTTTTTTGCCATTTTATTTAGAAAAATATTAATAACAATTCAGTATACAATAGGATATATATTTTAGTCAAAGTTGTGATTTATTTAAATTTAAAAATTACACATTAAAAATTGATTAAAAATTAAAAATTTTAAATTATAAATTGTTTTCAATACATGGTCAAAGAAATTAATTTACTGTCTTTAAAAATAATTGATCAAAATTATTCGTCGTCTCAAATTGTCGACTTAATTTTAAAAAATCGCAAAATAAAAAATGTTAACGAATTTTTAAAGCCAGGTTTACCCCAAATAAAACTTAATTTAAAGCCTGCCTTAAATTTGATTAATAAAGCAATTAAAAATAACGAAAAAATCATTATTTATGGCGATTACGATGTCGATGGCATTACTGCCACCGCCATATTGTGGCAAGCAATTCATAAAATTTACCCCAATGTTACCCCATTTATACCTCATCGTGAAATTGATGGTTATGGTATTAAAGCCACCTCTTTTTTCCGATTTCAAGAGGAGAAAAATATCAAATTTGATTTGTTAATCACAGTTGACAATGGCATTGTGGCAGATAAAGAATTAAAAAAAATTAAAGATAAACAAGATATAAAAATAATAGTGACTGATCATCATATTGTGCCTGATTCTACAAGTAGGGACAAGGCATGCCTTGTCCCTACTGATTGTATTATTCATAACACCAAAATCTGTGGTTCTGCCATCTCTTATTTTCTCGCCAAAGAAATCGATAATAAGGCTGATTTGGGTCTGGCTGCCCTTGGTACTGTCGCCGATTGCTTGCCATTAGTTGGGGTAAATCGCTCGATTGTGATTTACGGTTTACAGCAATTAAATAAAAATCCATCACCTGGGATAAAAAAGTTAATTCAAATATCTGGTATAAAAAATGCTCTCTCAACTTATGATTTAGGTTTTATTTTAGGTCCACGAATCAATGCTGTCGGTCGACTATCCGATCCCACCGACGCTTTGCGTTTACTTTGTAGCCAAAATGAAAATCAAGCCACCAAATACGCCCAAGTTTTAAATAATTTTAACCAAGACCGACAATTAATCCAAAAAGAATCGTTTAATCGGGTGGAAAATCTGATATCTGACAAACTGAAATCTGATAAACTAGTTTTTGTTTCTGGTGATTATAATCCCGGTATTATTGGTTTAATTTCTGGACGTCTGACTGAAAAATACTATTTACCATCTATTGTAATTTCTGTTGATGGCGATATCGCCAAAGGTTCATGTCGCTCGATTCCCAAGCTAAACATTATTTCTGCTTTGCGAGAATACTCGGATTTATTTATCGATTTAGGTGGGCATAGTGGTGCTGCTGGATTTAGTATAAAGACCTCAAATATTTCAAAACTTAAAAAAACTATTATCAAATCGGTCAACTTAAAACTTAACAAAATCCATTTAACACCACATCTCGATGTCGATGCTCAAATGCAGTTAAACGCAATCAATATAAAAAATATAAAATCTCTTGAGTCTCTTGCTCCCTTTGGTATTGGTAATCCGCAACCTTTATTTTTTTTAAAAAATATAACTATCAATTCTATCCGCGCCATCGGCCAAAATAACGATCATTTAAAAATTAAAATCAATAATATTGACGCTATCGCTTTTAAAAAAGGCGACTTAGTTAACAAAATAAAATCAGGCGATACCATTGACATCGTCACCAGTCTTTCGTTAAACGAATGGAATAACACAACAACTCCTCAATTGATTGTGAAAGAAATCATAACAGTGTAAAATTCCTTCTATGTCCCGCACCCTAATCAATGATTGTCTAAACAAAATAGGTGAGAAAGTTATTCTAAACGGTTGGATTGCCAATATTCGTGACCATGGTCACATTGCCTTTATTGATCTTCGTGATTGGTCGGGGAATATCCAAGTTGTTACCAACGAAAAAATTGAATTTGGCAAAGAATGGGTCATGGAAATCGAAGGTGTCGTCAAAAAACGCGATGAAAAAGCAATCAATTTAAAAGTACCCACTGGTACCATTGAAATTGAAGCTACAAAAATTACTATTTTAAACAAATCAGATGTTCCACCATTTCCTCTTGATAGTGATGGTACCGAGTTGGAGGAAAATTTACGCCTAAAGTACCGTTATTTAGACTTACGTCGTAATCGTCTTGCCAACATCATCAAGAAAAAACACAAATATATTTTGGCTGTCCGCAATTGGATGGATCAAAATGGTTTTACCGAAGTAATCACCCCACTTTTAACCACCTCATCCCCTGAGGGAGCTCGTGATTTTCTAATTCCGTCTCGTATCCACAAAGGTAAATTTTTTGTTCTCCCTCAAGCTCCTCAACAATTTAAACAATTGCTAATGGTTTCGGGTGTTGATAAATATTTTCAAATCGCCCCTTGTGCTCGTGACGAAGATCCACGTGCTGATCGTCATGCTGGTGTTTTTTATCAAATCGATATCGAAATTAGTTTTCCTACAACTGACATTCTTTTTAGCGCTGCTGAAAAACTGATGCAAGATACTATCGCCACTGTTGCTCCTCAAAAAAAGATTGCTATTTTTCCTTTTCCTCGTATTACCCATACTGATGCCATTAATATATATGGTACAGACAAACCCGATATTCGTTTTGGTCTTGAGCTCCAAGATGTTACTGAATTATTAAAAAATAAAACTGATTTTAATGTTTTCAATAATGCTGATGTTATAAAATCAATAGTTGTTACCAGTGGAGGAAGTTTTAGTAAAACTCAAATTGAAAAATTGGAGGAATTAGCCAAAGAAAAAGGAGCCAGAGGTTTGGCCTATGCCAAGGTCACATCCAACAATCTAGATATTGGAATTTCTCGATTTTTGTCGCCAGATATTCAAAAATCATTAATCGAAAATTTAAAAGCCAAAGATGGAGATTTATTAATATTTGTTGCCGACAATATAAATATTGTCAACAAGTCTTTAGGACTTGTTAGAAATTATTTGGGTACTTTATTAAAATTAACCAATCCAAATGAATTGTCTTTTGTCTGGATTACTGGTTTTCCTTTTTACGAAATTAATGATGAGGGTAAGCTTGACTTTGGTCACAATCCATTTTCTATGCCCAAGGGTGGAGCTCAGAGTTTAGATGCAACAGACCCACTATCAATCGAATCACTTCAATATGATTTAGTTTTAAATGGTTATGAGTTAGCCTCTGGCTCGATTCGTAATCACGAGCCCGAAACCATGGTCAAAGCCTTCGAAAAAGTTGGCTACGGTCGTGAAGAAGTTATCAAAAAATTTGGGGGGTTATATAATGCCTTTCATTTCGGTGCTCCACCCCACGGTGGTTGGGCTATTGGTATTGACCGATTACTAATGATTTTACTTGATGAATCAAATATTCGTGATATTTACGTTTTCCCATTATCTTCAAACGGTGTTGATGTCCTTATGGGCGCCCCAGGCGATGTTGACCCTCAGCAACTCGATGATGTAGGTCTGTCAATCAAACCAGAAGTATTAAGAAAATTAAGTAATGAAAAAATCTAAAATCTTATTTCCACAAATAAATAAATTTACCTTTATTTATAAAAATATAATTATATTTGGATTGTTTTTTTTAATTAATTTTGTCATCTATCATTTTGGGAACAATACTGTTTTTGCAAAAATACCCCAATCATCGGCATTTTTTACACCACCACCCACCCCAATTGTCAAAAATAAAATTGCCCCGATTTTGTCAACTCAAAATTATATAATTATTGATTTGGCCACGAACAATATATTGTTGGGCAATAAAATTAATGACCGCATATATCCCGCATCGACGACTAAATTAGCCACCGCTCTCACCGCTCTCAATTTATACCCCTTAGACGAAATTATCACTACCATTCCCTATACCGAAGGCAAGGTTATGGAGCTTACTGAAGGTGAAAAAGTAACTGTCCGAACCTTGGTTTCTGCTTTATTAGTCTATTCTGCCAACGATGCCGCCTTTAATTTGGCTAACCATTATGAAACTGGCACTGAGGGTTTTGTTAAACAGATGAATAATTTGATTAAAAAATATATTTTAAATAATACCAATTTTACTAATTTCGATGGAATACATAATGAAAATCATTATTCAACCATATACGATTTGTCGCAGTTAGCCCGTTTGGCTCTCACCAACCCGTTTATAGTCGAAACTGTAAAACAAAAAGAGATAAATTTATCTAATCTTTCAGGAGAAATAAAATATAGTTTAATATCAACCAACGAGCTTTTGGGGGTAGTTCCCGAGGTAGAAGGACTCAAAACAGGCTGGACACCCGAAGCCTCGGGTTGCTTTATTGGTGCTATCAATATTAACGGACACAAATTAACTACGGTAGTTGCTCAGTCGACTGACCGTTTCACTGATACCAAAAAACTCATCGACTGGGCTAAGGAAAACGTAACGTGGAATAATAAATAAAAAACAATTTCCAAATCTACAAGCTCCAAACAAATCACAACCAACAAATAACAAATTTTAAAATATTATTTGGAATTTTGAATTTGATTTCATTGAGTATATTTTTCTGTCACCGCCGGCACATATGCTACAAATTCACCATCACCCTCAAAAACATATACTGGTTGCAAAAATTGTACTAGGGTAATTGGTTCAAAATAAGCTAATCGCACTTTTCGTATTGTAACGGTACTGGCTGTCACATCTTTTGCCGGCCAATAATATCCTAATTTCATGTCGGCAAAAGCCACTTCTGGTGTTTTAATTGGATATGTTGACGGAGCACTGTCATCAATATTTACATATTTATAATTCACCTCAACAATTTTTTTGGCTGCTACCTCCGATCCCGATACTAAAACAGACACTGAAGATTTATCCAAACTATCGGACACTATTGGTTGGTTGTCATTCAGTTGTTTTCTAAAAAAATCAATTCGAATTATATTGGCATCGGTCAACCCCCCAACTTCACTTAATGTTCCGAATCCAATTTTCCATAAAGTAACTTTGCTGGTTCCTTCGTCTAAATCTTTGTACAACTTTCCTCCTGACGATAAAAATGCCTTAGCCAATGATATTGCCTCTTCCTTGTTGGGCAAGTTTTCAGGGTTTAACAATGTCTGATCCTTCAAATAATCGTAATTTAATTTAAAACTGTCAGCCAAAACATTCATTGTCAGTTTACGGCTCGAAAAATTATCTTCAAATTCATATATTCCCGTACTTATTTCGGTTGGCTGTGATTTAAAACCAAACAAATTAGCGGTTTTTTTCGCTTCCTCTAGTGCCCCAATTACACTTCTTGAACGATAAATAACGTAGACATTTGCTTGGTCCTTAAATTTTGGAAAGACATCATTTGATAATTCCAAATTAAAGGTTTTACTTTTATCAATTTCTTTGCTGGAAAATATTATTTTGGGCAATCTTCCAAAACGAAGTGTTGGCGCCACGTATGGCGGATGTGCCGTCAAATATGCCATCCATACCATTCCCCCAATCCAATATACAATCACCAGAGCCAATATTCCAAAGCCTCCATATTTAATTATTTTTCGACTTACATAAGCAGTATGTGTCAGTGTCGTCATACTTAATATTACACTAAATTGAGTGCGTCATTGCGAGAAATTTTTCATAAAATTTCGTGGCAATCTCGCTTCAAACAGTAAAGCGCTTCCTAAATTCCGCTGAGATTGCTTCGGATTACCTCGCAATTGTAAATGTTAGATATTTCGTTGATAAATTTAGTTTACAATTTATCAACAAATATGAGACTAAATACCGAAGACCTAACACTACAAAGAAATTATTTGCAAAAGTATCAATTTCTAGTTTCTGAATACGAACAAATTAAAAAGAAGGTTCATCCTAAATTTAAAAAAGTAAAAGATTTTTATCTTTATCATCATACTTGTGCCCAAAGTTTCCTTAAATATTACAGTCGGTTCAAACAAAGTGGGGAAAGTGTTGATTTGATGCCCCAAAAAAGAGGACCCAAATACAGAACTCGAAGACCATTACCATTTATCGAAGAAAAAGTTAAAAAAGTCAGAGAATTGGGTAATAATCGTTATGAAATTGTTGATATTCTGAAACCAACATTAAAAACCTATACACCCTCACCCTCGGGTGTGTACAATATTATCAAGAGATTAGGATTAAACAGATTAAATCCACCAATGAAAAAAAATAGAAGAGTAATTATTAAGGAAAAGGCCGGAGATATGGCTCATATTGATTGCCACCACCTATCTCAAAGCATTATTAAAAATGAAAACAATAAACTCTATTTAGTTTGTGTCATTGATGATTACTCTCGCATCGCTTGGGCGGAATTAATCACTGATATTACTAGTTTAACGGTAATGTTTGCCACCCTAAAATGTTTTAATTACATCTCAAGTCAATACCAAATTAAATTTAGTGAAGTATTAACCGATAACGGACCTGAATTTGGGAAAAAAGGAAGTCAACAAAAAGATCAACATCCATTTGAAAGAATGTTAAAAGAGATGAACATCAAACATCGGTACACCAGGCCATATAGACCTCAAACCAATGGTAAGGTGGAGCGATTATGGAGAACCATTGAAGATGATATGTTAAGAGATACCTACTACAACAGTGTCGAAGAATTAAAACAGGAACTAGTTAATTATTTAGTTTATTACAATGATTACAGGCCACATCAGTCTTTGGGAGGAAGACCGCCTAAATCACAAATTTCATCAACGAATTAGTTAACATTTACA
>Ga0100401_1001294_pt1 | contig 20307 bp, 4 predicted proteins | sample CryGeymeta201525_FD_80421 | JGI IMG/M metagenome (GOLD analysis project Ga0100401, IMG submission 80421) | Groundwater microbial communities from Crystal Geyser aquifers in Utah, USA - Crystal Geyser metaG 2015-25 | ecosystem: Environmental > Aquatic > Deep subsurface > Groundwater | place: USA... | reverse complement strand
GTTGTAGCGCGAACCTAACATTCCCCCGGAACAAGTCCGGGGGGATTGCCATTACCGAATCAAACTGTCAAATAGCATAACCCCCCACGACCTTTTCGGGAACTATGGGACAGTATTTTTGACCACCTACTTACCACCGTCAGAGAAAGCAAGATATGGCGTATTGTTGCTGTCCATCGCAAGGCTGGTGTAGTATGCGGCGCCCGCGGAAAAACCCGCATTGCCCACGGCGCCCCATGTCGAGCCGTCGAGCTTCATCACCGTCGCCTTGCTGGAGTTTGCCCCGTCGGCAAAGCCCACGTACGGCGTGTTGGCGCTGTCCAACTTGAAGCTGGGATACCATGCGGTGCCGGGAGAAAATCCCGCCGTACCGACGACCTCCCAAGCCTCCGTGACGGCTAAGGCCCGTGGGGCATAGATGCCCAGGGCAACCAAACCTAACAACAAACCCCCGCCACAAGCAGCAGCGCCAGCCTCACCCGCCCTGCCCTGGTGTTCTTCATGCCAATCAGTTTGTGGAACATGTCACTACCTCCACTTCGTAAATGCAAACATCTGGCTGATGCTCAACGAACATCCTGTAGGAGGCGAATCACTTCGCCGATTCTTTCCCCGATGGTTCGGGGTTAGGAAACCCCTCCTACATCCATCGGAATAGAAAACCCCCGTGAAATCCGTCGTGTATCACCGGCCATCCTATGGCCGCTTGACCCTCACCGGAGAAGGGTCACGAACCCGGCTTGCTCGAAATGGTGATCGGTCGTCAGAGCTTCGCTCATCCCTCGCTCCTGCATGACGAGAAAGCTCACCGCGTCGGTGAGCGACCACGATTTGTCCTGGCGTTGCTCCAAAAACTCCCACCGGGCCGCATCCAACGGCGGGGCTACGTGTATCAACTCAACGTGAAGAGACTCCCGAACCGTGCGCACAAAAGCCAGCACCTCAGATCGGGGCAACGCCGTTCGACTGCCCAGCAGCGCAACCAGTTCTCCGAGGACATAGTTGGTTGTGATGACGCGCTCGTGACGCCACTTCACCCGTTGGGTCTAAATGGATTGGGCGGCGCGGTACTCGGGTTGGCTCCGGTCGGCCAGGGACAACCATCCTGACGTGTCGGCGAAGAATCCCTTCACGATTCCTCCTCGTGGCGGTCCGCGTACGTGGCGGACAGATAGTCGTCGTGGCGACGGCCCAAGTCGGGAATCCCGCTCTCGAAACGACCGATGAACTCATCGAGAGGGTCGCCGTTGGGGGTCAACGTTGCGGAAAGGGTCTGGTTCACGAAGTCTCGTGGCGATACCCCAGCAGCACGGGCCTGCTCAGTGACGACCTTCTCGATATCGTCGGCAAGTGCAATGGTCAATGCCATGTTCCTCACTCCTTTGCGCCCACATCATATCCCGCACTGTTGCCACCGTCAAACGCATGACGCCGGGGGTATCTCATACGAGCCGTATCGAGCACCCCCTCCCACATTCCGGGAAGGGATTCCCGTCCTACATGAATGCCAACACACCAAACAGAAAAAGGCACAGCCTCGCCCCTCCCTCAGTTCTGAGAGAGGCAGGGCTGTGCCTTTGACTTGCATTAGCCTGCAACAACCGACCACCGTCCATGAAGTGAACCAACCTCTAACCGTTACCTCGCGTCACGCGGTCACTCGCGGTTGATGCGATGTCACCTGATGGTGTCAGGCCCCCTCACCCTGCCCTCTCCCCCGCGGGGGAGAGGGTCGGGGTGAGGGGTATTCTTTGCTGTCCTGCCATACCTTCGGCATCTACCACGGCCAACCAGCGGCCCTCACGCACCTTACAAGTGCAGAAATTACCGGCGAGTATTCTATTGCAGGGAATTCAGCGATGTCAACAGGACGGAAAAATGAATCGTGGGTTCCAGAAAAAATCTCCGGAGACGGTTCCCCGCCCGGCGGCTCAGAAGCTGATGTTGCCGACCTGAAAGTAGATGTCATTGCGAGACTTGGACCAGCCGACGATGCCTTCCATCTTCAGCCTGCCGATCCGTTTGCCGATGACGATGTCGTGATCGGTGAAGCTGTCGCCGACGAACTTCTGGTACGAGGAGGTGAGTCCCAGCCGCCAGTCGGTGTTGAGGCGGTAGTCGGCGGTGATCGAGCCGTAGACGCTGGAATCGGTGAGGTTGTAGGTTCCGGTGCTGGTAAGCTGCCAGTGTCGGTTGGGAACGGAGAAGAGGCTGCCGGAGATATACTGGGTGTTGAGAACTCCGGACGAGGAGGAAATGCCCGGGCTCCTGGTGTAGGTGAGGCTACCGAACGTTGTCGGCGTAAAAGTCTGACTCAAAGTAACGGACGCGCCGATCCCGGCGTTGGTGACCCCGGCGCTGGAGTGGTATACCTGCGGCTGCAGAGACGAGGTGACCGATGTACTCGCCGCAAGTTTCCACGTGGGAAGGCGGAGCGGCGTCTGTATCGTCTGGCTTACCACTTCGGGATCAGCGGCTTCGGGGTTGTTGCTGTAGGAGACCTCGAACGAGGCCGAATAATCCATGTTCGTCTTCCCCAGGGGCTTCGCCCGCGTTTGCACATACGCCTGTGCAGTACCGGAAGCATAGCGGTCCTCGGGGACGTTCCCGTAGGTTTCAAGCCCCACGCTGAAACGGTCGTAGTCACGAGTCAGGGTGGCGCGGCCGAACGCGTCGGCATGTTCGGGAGAGGAAACGTAAAAGTAGCCGGAGGCGCTGTCGCTAAATGCGTGGCTGTGGTTGAGACTCGCGCCCCAGTTCCCCTGCCCCAGCTTGTCCAGCACAAACGTTCCTTCGCCGTCATCTCCGAGTGAATACTCTTCCTCCACTGCCAGTGACCATCCGGGCGCCTCAGTGAAGAAACCGTCCCCTCCCGAATGGCGCAACCGGATCGCCCCCTGCCCCCCGGAAGAAACGCGGTAGTAGAAAGGAAAATCGAGTCCAATGCCTCCACTGGTATTGAACCCAAACACCCGGTCGCCGACGATGCCGTAGGCGTCGTACGCGTTATTCCTCAAGGGGAGCACGTGCAGCGGAAGACTGATGACGTGTTTTCCGTTGATGTAGATCTTCGCTCGCTTGAACTTGATTTTCTCCCCTGGATAGATGACAATCTGGCGCGCCAGCACCACGGTGCCGCGACCGATCGAGGGAGGGTCGGGAAACTTCATCGCATCGAGTTGCGCCCGGTGATCTGCGGCTTCGAGATCGTCCCCATCCGCCGGAATCACGGCAAGGGCATCACCCGCCAGATACAGTCGCTCCGGTTCGGGGTTGATCTTGAGCATCATTCCCTGCAACGGTTTCATAAGGAACTTGAGGCGGTCGCCCACAAACCGTTTCCGCCCGTTGGAAAAGACCACCTCGTTCTCCCCGGGCCGCCCGTCCAGCAGCAAATGTTCCTTTTCTATGTCATATTGCAGGTTCATGCCGCAACGAAGCCTCATGCGACGGAAGCTGACCCGCGTCTTCCCTGACGCCACGATGAGTCCCGCGTCGGGATGGAAAACGAGGTTCCGGCCGGTAAAGGAGATAGCCCGCGTCTCAAGGAGTTTGCTCCCATCAATGGGAAGGAATTTCACCTGCGTCTGCTCGCGCGACTGTCCGACGATCGCCGTAACAATCGCCACACCGGGTTGTGTGCCGCTGCGAAGGGTCACGCGGGCGGTATTGCCGGCGATGTGGGTGAGGGGCTCGATGACTCCGAGGGTTGTGACGAAATTTGCCGCCGACCCATTGAGCGCCGACTGATTCTGCGCCGAGTTGATCTCGATGGTGATGGTGGCGGTACTGCGCCCGTTGGCGGGAATGGCGGGAGGATCAGCGCGAATGATGAAGCGGAAGAAGTCAGGGGAAGCGCCAGAGCTCAACACCAACACCCAGACAACGGCCGCCGCCACCGCGCCAAAGCAGCGCGGCAACGTTCGCAGACTTCCCCGATATGCCGACCGGCCGCTATTCATGGAGTGGCTTGCGCTCCGATGAAACGTGTTGCACAAGAATCCAAACTGCCCCATATTATGACTGCTCCAACGCCAAAACAGAAACGCGATCACCCGCGAATTTCGTTCCTGAACGCGCACGCTGACCGATGCATGGTTGGCGCCCGGTCAGCGATGCAGAACATGAGTTGATATTGGTGTTGGTGTTGCTACTTGATCGTGATTGTTCTGACTGCGCGAAAAGCCTGTCCTTCTTCGTCGCGGACATCAACGCGGATGATGTACGTTCCCCGAGGCACTACCGCGCCCTGGTTGCTGCGCCCATCCCACACCGCGGCGTTGATGCCGGACTTGGCCTGAGCAATGCCCAATCTGCGCACGACGCGCCCGACGGTATTGAGAATGCTGATATCCACTTCCCCACCACGGCTCAGAGCATAAGAGATGCGCGCTCTCGCCGCACTCGCACGCGATCCGGGTACAACTCTCATATTGCTGATACGTATCCCACCCTCGACGGACGGGTAGAGCTCAATTGTGAACCGCCGTTGAGTGACACCATTTGAGTTCGACTGGAACGTGTAGCGGCTCGTTGTGCGAAGTGCGCGTCGTTGACCGGTCGTATGATCGATCAACCGCAGGCGGTACTCTCTGGGCAACTGCACCAGATTACCCCAACTGATCGTGACGTCGGAGCCCACAGCAGTAGTGGTGACCAACAAATCCCACGACTGTCTTGCCGTTACCTGTGACCTCAGGTCCACTTCCAGCTCTTCCCCCTGGTTCCTGCTACCCGAACGGCCCAGAAAGGCAAGCTCCACGAATCGCTCGCGCAGTGGAGCCATCGGTGGATTCGCTATCTGCACTCCCTCGCCTCCGTCGATGGATGAGTCCACGCCCAGCAAGTTCCCCCGATCGCGCAAATCTCCCGCCTCGGCCGCAAGCTCAATGGACCAGCGGTCCGCGCTTGGGACACGCGGTCGCGCCGTCAAGAGATCACCAGCACGCTCACCCACCGACAGCGCGCTCGCAGCAGACGACAGAGAAGGAAGAATGAACTGCACGCCCGAAGCGTAGCTTCTGACCCACGCGCATTCCGTTACTCCCAGCGCGCTCTTTCCGGTGTTCAGTACGAGTGGATCGGAAACCACCACGTAATCCTGGGCTGCGCCGTCCCACGTCCACCCGTAGTATTCCATCGGACGGCTGGGATTGCCCTGCAGGGAGCCCAGGGTATTCGTTACGCCCGCATACCGATACCGAAGATCCACGGCATTCCATTCCAGCTTCTGGGTCCAGGGATTCCCCAGCAGGAACCAGTTGTTACTGGGCAGGGGCACCGTAAAGTCATCACTGGTAGGCGCGGTAGTCCCTTCTCGGAAGACGAGGGATTGGGCGGCGTCCATATTGAGCCAGTAACCCTCCCCCAGGTTCAGCTCGAAGCGACTGTCATTGTCGAATATGTAACCTCCGGCACCATTATTCAAGGCGGGCATCCAACGCGCCAAGGCGAAGTTCCCGTCGATGAGTTTTGCCAGATCCGCGGGTTGCAGGACAATGGGGAAGCTCAGCAGATTCAATTTCGGAGCGCCTGCCAAGTTCACTGAGAACTCAACGATGCAAATGGCCATGTTGCGGCCTGGGTCGATTGCATTGTCGGAGAGGTCCACAACGCCTGCCTTCACAATGACCTTCACCACAACCCCCGACTTCAGGGAAAGCCCCGATATTGTCGCGGTTCTTGCGATTTCGTCGTATTCGACGAGAGCGTTTGACAACGAGATTTCGGCGCCTGTGTTGCCATCCAGAACCGTGTAATGGTCGCGATTGTCTGCTCCCATCACTGGTTCCGAGTAGATAATCGAGATGTTGAGCGCAGTCGCCCGGCATCCCACAACTCCCGGCGCTACCGTATCCCGCACACTCTCACTGCACACATTTGTCGTTCCGTTGTCAACGACGGTGAACGGGGAAGGCTGCCATCTGTCCCTCACATTGATGACACGCACCTTGTAGCTTTCTCGTGGCTCCAAGTTGACTCCGCTGATCACCGTCGTGTCGGCAGCGTCGTCATAAGCGAAAGTCACCGCTGTCGAGGAGAGCGATACCGCCGTCCCGATCGGGCTTTCCAGCGCAAAATTCGCCCGTGTCGTCGCGTCCGTCGTGTTGACAGGTTCCGAGAACCTCACCCGTACCTCGGACTCCTTTGCGGTGCACTCGATGATGGTAGGTGCGAGAGAGTCCACTGCCGACTTGGAGCAGACGTTCGACTCGCCATCGTCCGGGATGACTGTTCCTGAAACATCCTTCACGTTGAGAACTTTCACCTGGACGGCTGCGCCGGTGGTGAAGCTCAATCCGTCGATCCTGACGACGCGGGTGGCGCTGTCGTAGACGACAGACTTGCCATCCAACTGGATCGTTTTCCCGATGGGGCTTTCCACTGCATAGTTGGAGATTGTATCAACCCCATTGGACCCGCCGACCTGCATCTGTTCCGAATAGGTGACCGCAATGCTGGTGTTGTCCGCATAGCAGTCGGCGATCCGAGGGGGATTTGAGTCAGTGACCGTGCCGGTACACGGGTTCGTCCCGGTTACCGAGTTGCCTGCTGTGTCCTTGACATTCGTCGAAACGGTCAATTCGTAAGGCTCGGTCGGTTGGAGAACCAGATTCGTGATCGAGGCGACCTTCGTCGCGGAATCATACAGTACGGTCTTCCCCGTCAGCGGCACAACGGACAGCGGTTTCCCGACCTTCAACTGATAGCTGTCGGACTTCTTCACCTCCGTTTCCAGCAGGCTACCGTCGTCCGTAAACGCAACATCGATCTGGTCTTCACTAACATCGCAGTTGAACGTTGGTCCGAGCGTGTCACCAACAACACCCGAGGCGACATTGTCAGGAGGTGAAATGGTTAGAACGCCGGTGGCATCTTTAATCGCGCCTACGGTCACCTCGAACGTGTTGCCGGTCGCGAGAGTCAGTCCGGAGATCGTCGTCTTCTTTGCCGCGCTGTCATAGGAAAATGTTGCATTCGCCAACGATACGCCAGCTCCGGTTGGACTTTCCAAGGAAAACATCGTGCGGTCGGTGGCGCTGTTTGCCCCGCTGGGAAGTGCGCTTTCATTGTACGTAACGATGACATAGGTATTGCCTGCCGAACCGGAAATGACCTTGATGGTCCCAATCGTCACGACGCGTGTGTTGTCCGGGTTAGACGGGTCCAACTTGTTCTGGTTGGGAGAAGCATCGCGAATGGTATCGCCTCCCGAGCTGACCATCTTGACCTGCAAAGTATGTCCCGTAACCAGTGAGAGTCCGGTAATCGTGGTCGTCAGCGTGGTGGACGAGTAGTCGAACGTAGTGGGACTGGTGTCCACCAACTGGCCAGATGTCAGGTCGGTCAGTTGGTAGAAGGATTTCGTCTCCGCGTCGGTCTCGATCACGTTCTCCGAGAACGTAACTTCCACCTGCTGAGCGCTCGCCTTCACGCCCGTCAGCTTCGGAGGGGTTGTGTCAGTCACCTGCCCGATGCAGATATTCTTTGATCCATCCTGCGGAATTTTAAGACCGCCGAGGTCTTCCACATTCTGCACCTTGATTCGGAAGTTCGCCCCTTCCGTCAGCGAGAGCCCGGAAAATGTGACCTTATGGTCCGACGAGCTGTATGTAGCCACAACCGCATCGGCACCCAAGTCTATAAAAGTCCCAATGGGATTGTCGAGGGTGTAATTCAGTTTGGTCTCAGCCTGCGTGGTGTTGACGTCCTCCGTGAATGTCACATAGAGCGCCGACTTGGTGGCGTCACACGCCTGTACACTGGGAGAGGTGGAGTCGTACACCAGCTTGTCGCTGCAAATGGTCGGGTTCGGGTCAATCACGTTCCCATTCAGGTCTGCGACGTCCCTGACAGTAATCCTCAGCGCATGGCCGGATATTAGCGGGGGACTGAAATCGGTCAGCGTAGCCGTTCGGTCTCCTGAGCTGTAGGTGATCGTTTCAGGAGTATGAATCACATCCGGGTCGGGGGTCGTGTCCTCGATGGTGTAATTGTTGGGGTCGGTCGTGCTGGTTTCGTCCACATTGCCACCGTTCGCGTCACAGAACACTACCTTCACGGACTTGTCGTCCACAGAAGTCCACTTAGTTCCACAGCCGGAAGTGTAATCGCACACCACGGTGGGGCGCGACTCGTCCGGCACCGCCCCCGAGCAGGTGTTGGGTGTCCCGATGGCAGTCAGCAACTGATCCCTGACCAACGTTGTCACGGTGAGCAGGTACGTAGCGCTGACCTTCCAGTTGATATTGGAGATGGTGACGGATCGGCTGGCATCATCGTATGTGATCGTGGTGTTGTTGACGCTCAGAGCCGTTTTCGTGGGGGACTCCAACTTGTAGTAGTCGTCCTTCTTCTTGGTGGCGTCCGAGGTGCCCTCCGCATCCTCCTCGAGGACAGGACGCGAGAAATTGACGATCAGCGACTTCTCATGCGGTGTGCACGAGAGAACCGTCAACGGCGTTGTATTCGCGGTTCCCGTGCAGGAATCCAGGGGCATCGGGTTGCCACCGGCATCCGTCACATTAACCGCAGAGACCTTGAAATCCCGGTTGTTGGGGATGAACACGCCGGAGATGACTGCCAGGCGCAGCTTATCCGTGTACTCCACTGTCGCATTGGCGAGGCTGACTGGCGTACCGGGGGGAGATTCCAGGGAATAGTTGATGGCCAACTCCGCGGTTGCTTCTGCGACGGGTCTGCTGAACTTTACGGATACCTTGGAGCCGTTAGTGTCGCAAGACTCGATCGTCACCGGATTGGTCTGAACAGAGCCACTGCAATCGCTTTGACCGGGATCGATCGGCTTGCCGTTACTGCCGGTCACGTTGCTGACGTTCACCTTATAGCTTCCCGCCAGCGTAATACCGGAGATGTGAAAAACCTTCAGGACGGGATTATACTCGATACCCGCACTGCTCAGATCGATTGGGGTGGTCGAGGAAGATGGACTGAACACCTTGTAGTTCGCTTTGTCCACGACCTCGGTGGGATTCATCGGGTCTGAATATGTGACGGACACTGCGGTCGTGTTGGCCGCGCACTGCAACACAAAGGGCAGTAACTCCACATTTCCACTGCAGGTGTCTCCCTGCCCGATCACCATGACATTGGACGGAGTTGCCAGGTCTCGGATGTTCCTCACAACAACCAGGTAGGTATCCGCCGCCTTGAGGGTGACCCCCTTCAGAAACACGGTGTCCGTCGGGTTGACCGGATCCTGCTCCACGGTGCCAATCGCAACATTGGTTCCAGTGGGACTTTGCAGAGTGTAATTGCCCTTGGTCAGAGCTGTCGTCATGTCTACGTCTTCCGAGAACTTGACGAGCACTGTCCGTCTTCCTGCGATGCACTCCGCCACCATGGGAGGAGTTGTATCAATCCCTGTGAAGTTGCACGTACTGGGATTCGGGTTCACCGTATTCCCCGCCGTGTCCTGGATGTCCTTCACAGTGACCGTGTAATCCACCCCCATCGTCTGCCTGGCGACCGTCAACAATATCTGATTCGAGTTGGGAGCGGCCTGCACCGCGGCCGCGCTGACGTTGAGGGCAGAGCTGATTGAGTAATTCGCAGGATCGCCCCCCGTGGTTGCGTCCATCTGCTCATTGAACTCAAGGAGAACATGCATGTCGTCCGGTAGGCTGCAGGACGTCAGGTTGGGGGATGTGGTGTCCTTGCCAGTGAAGTCGCATGTATCTTTGCTGCCTGCCTGAATGGGTATTCCCTGAGAACTCTCCACGCCCGTCACCGTGACAGTATAGGCTTGACCATTCGCCTGGGGTTCCGTTGTCAGCGTGATCTCTTTAGGGCCAGTAAGCTCGGCCTGGGTCACGACCAACGTCGGCGTGACGGTGTAGTTGTTCGTGTCCGGAATGGTCGCGGGATTGAGGTCCGCCGAGAAGACAATAACCAGGTGCGCGCTGTCAGACGGGTTGCAGCTTTCTATCTCGGGAGGGCTGGCATTGTCCGCGGTAACAACGCCGGAGCAGACATTCGTGACGTTGTTGTTCACGACGGTATTCCCAGCGAGATCGCGGAGATTCTGCACCTTTACCTTGAAGGTATTGTCCTTGACAAGATTGAGTCCATTGGGGAGCGTGATGACAGTCGTGGCGCTGCCCGAAATGTAACTGAACGAGATAGCCGGATTTGTCAGGTCCTTCGTAGTTCCGGTGGGGCTCTCAAGGATGAACTTGTTCCGGTCCACGGCATCGGTCGCGTTGACCGGCTCACAAAATCCCACGAGCAACTTGTTCGGGCCTGCCACGCAGGAAACCACGGTGGGTGGTACCTTGTCCCCGACCGTCCCTGTGCCCACGTTGGATACTCCATCATCGAGAATAATGTTGGAGGGAACGGCGATGTCGTTCACGTTCTTCACGGAAACGGTGAAGGAATCCCCCTGGACCAGACCGATGCCGGTAATCGTCACCTTGCGGGCGGCGCCGTCGTAGACAACACTGACCGCGGGGTCTGTAGCGCCGTAATCGAAGACGACATTGCCGTCGGGGCTTTCCAATTTGAAGTTCTGCTTGTTATTGGCAGCATTGGCGCCACCATCGGAAACGACTGATTCGGAGAAGAATACCTCCACCCTCGCCGGGCCCGGATCCTGCGGCTGGGCGCAGTCGGTCAGGGAAGTCACGTTGGCGCGCGCGCTCTTGACGCGAGGTGAGATGAAGTCGGGAACCTCGCACACGTTCGTTTTGCCGTTGTCCACAATGACGTTCCCGGACAGATCGCGAACATTCTTCACAGTGACTCGGACCTTGCTCGTGAGATCAAGCCCGGAAATGGTCGAAGTGAGCGTGGAGGTGTCATACGTCACCGACTGTGCCGGCGAGCTGAGGGCCACGACTTTGTACCCGGTACCCGTGTCTTCCTCGACGGTGTAGTTCGTCAGTACAGCCGCGTCGGAAATGTTGATCGACTCGTTGAAAACCACCACCGCTCTCGTTGTATCCGGCACCCGGCACGCAGCGATGAAGGGAGGCTGTTTGTCCAGGATGGTTCCCTCACAGACGTTGGTCGTGCCGTTCTTGACAATGGGATTGCCAGCGCGGTCTTCGACGCTGAACACGGTCAACCGGAAGTCTTGCCCACTACTGACTACGTCATCGTTCAGTCCTATGATCGTTGCCGCATAGTTGGTGCTGCTGTACAGGATGCTGACACTCCCGTTGTCGGGGTCAAACATGTCAATCACTGTGCCAGTGGGGGTTTCCAGTTTGTAGTTAGCCAATGTATTGGCAGCAGTGGCGCTCCCGTCCGCCTTCACGTTCTCGCTGTAGTTAATAACAATGTTGGTCGTGCCGGCAATCTGGTCATCTTCGGCACTGCACGCGGATACGGTGGGAGGTGTGAAATCCCCGTCGCCAATGTGCCTCATGCTCGTATCACTGCTGGTGTCGAAGGGGTCATAGTTCCCGGGAGGGCAGTCATCGGTCGTCGCGTTGTAGTACTTGCAGAGAAAGTCCCCTACTCTATGCCCCGTTCGATTGCCCGCGAGGTCGCGAAGTCCATTCAACTCGACCCGGTAGTGACTTGCCAGCGGTGATACCGTAAGCAACGCTGTCCGCGTGGCGGTGTCATAGGTGAGTTCCTGGATCGTTGCCTTGGAGTAGCTGTTGCATCCCGTTGCGGGCGGGACCTTTTCGCACGGAGACGGGTGAGGCGAGCTTTCGATGGTATACATGCTGGAGTTCCGGGCGTCCTCGATATTCATGTCCTCGGAGAAGACAAGCTTGACGTGCGTCCAATCGGCCGCAGCATAGATTAGACGCGGGATGATGTTGTCCTGGATGGCTCCGCTGCACACGTTGGACGCACCATCACTGGGAATCAGGTTAGACAGGTTCCCGTCTTCGTCATCCCTGTCGCTAACGCCCAATACCTTCACCGTGTAGGTGTTCCCTGTCACCAGGTTCGAGGAGGGAGTGATCGAAGCCGTTCGAGTCGTCGCGTTGTACCACACCGACGAGATGGAGACCGGCGACCCGGTGGGGCTTTGCAGCTTGTAGTTTGATCGATTTGTGAGGGCGGCGTCTTCTTTCATCGGCTCGCTAAAGGTCACCGTGACGAGATTGTTGCCGCCCGAACACGACGCGATGTATGGCGGCACGCTCACCACACCCGTACACGCATTGGTCGTTCCATTGTTCAGTATCGCATTCCCCAGCAAATCCTTCACATTCGTCACTTTCGCCTTGTAGGTCGTATGGTCAAGGAGGGCAACCGGGCTGTTCTTTCCGTCCGTCGTCGTGAAATCAGACAGGGTCGTTGTCTTCTGCCCGGGAGTGTAAAAGATGGTGGCGAAATTGAGTCGCGTGCCCACGGGGCTTTCGACAACGAAATTCTCCGGGTTGTCGCCATAGGGCACGCCGGGGGTCGGATTGTCGGGATCGTAACCGCTCTGGACCTCTTCGGAGAAGGTGACAACAATCTTCGAGTTCTCCACGCGATCGTCTTCCGGGGTCGCCGGGAGGTTGACGGGGTAACCGGTGGCCGAGCACTTGGTCACCGTGGGACCGCTGTTGTCCTCAACCTTCGCTGTATGCGATGTCGGGTTGGGGTTCAGCGTGTTTCCTGCCGCATCGGTCACGTCAGCGATGTCGATCTGCACCTCATAGTCATTGGGGATGGAGGTGGCGTTCCCCCAGTCGGTTACCTGGAACCCCGTGATGGTAACGGTGAAATCGGTCACGTCGTAGACGAACTTGGTGTTCACGGTTGTCAGATCAATGTTGATGCTGGGGTTGAGGTTGGTTCCCGCAGGAGTCTTGATAATGGTGGCGGTATAGTTCACTTTATTGGTAACCGAAGTGGCATTCATGGCCTCGTTGAAAGTTACCTTCAGCACTGTGTTGTACGCATCCAGCTTCGTGTACTGCGGTGGCGTCGAATCGGCCACCGGACAGGAAGTCTTCAGAGTTCCCACCAGCGGGTCACCGTTGGAATCCTTGAACCCGGCCTTGACCGTGATGTTGATGGTGTGCCCCGTCACCAACGTGAGCCCCGTAATGTCGACCGTCTTCTGGTCTCCCTGCAATGTCAACGTTGCGGTCGCGAGGTCGATATTCGCGCCGGTCGTCAGGTCCTTCGCCGTGTAAAAAGATGCGTCAACGGCATCCACAGCATCCACCGTCACGTTGAAGACCAGTTGGATGGAGGTGTTGTTGACGGTACATATCACAGACGTGGGAGCCGCCACGACGTGGCACACGAGACCGACCACGGACAGAATGGCGACGGACAATAAGACAGGCGCTCTCCAACGGCGCTCCTGGAACCATTTGCTCAGTCGCATAGTTGCTTGCCTCTCAGTTCAATAGCAAAGCTAAACCCACTACATAGACGTTCCCCAACCACCATTGAAGGGGCGCAAGGACGCCCGGAAGAGGGCATCACTTCGTCACCGTGATGTTAATGGTCTGGCTGTTGTTCGCATTCGTGTCCCCGGACAAGACGATCTCCCCGGTAACCAGATAGTCGCCTGGGGCAGTGGTGCGAGGGATGCGCATATTCAGCGTGCCTGACACCGACTCCCCAGGCGGTATCGTCGGGATCGAGACCGGTCCCTGGAGCACCTTGCCGTTGGACACGATACGGAAGGTGGCTCCGCTGACCGCGCTGACGCCGATGTTCTTTATGGTGGCGTTGAAAGTCACCGTCTTTCTACGGCGCGCCGGATTCGGGACCGCCGTGAAACTGGTCAAGGCAAGGTCTTTGGCTGGTGGCGCCGTAACAGTAAAGCCGTCCTTCAGAGTGCCTTCCAGGCCGACCGGGTTCCTGACCACAACGTTCCACGTTCCCGTGGTCTTGCCAGTCAAATCGATCTTACAGGAGATCTTTGTCGAGCCGACCACGGCCACGTCCGTCGCGACGACATCCGTTTCACCGGTTCGCGTCAGCCGCACCGTGGCGCCGTTCTCGAACCCGGTACCCGCCAGGTCGGTGATCGAGACGCTCCCCGTGTTTACAGCGGAACTGGGGGTGATGTTCGTAACGGTGGGCGCCACGGCGTTGATGACCGTGGTGGTCGCCCGAACCGAATCGCGAACCGTCTGATCGAGGCGGTCGTTGTACGCCTTGACCACTACTCCCTTGCTGGTTCCGAATGCAACGGTCGCATCCGGAACCATCTCCACGGAGATAACCGTGCTGCCCCCTGCTGGCAGAGCGGCAATCGTGTAACCTTCCGTTGCGCGCATCTGGCTGCCGATGTCCGTGGTGCCCTGCCGGTAGATCACGGTCCACCCGGCTTCGCTGCTTTCCTCGGCCCGCAGATTGAAGCCACGCTCCACGGTGTCATCGTTCTGAACCTTCACCTGATAGCACGCCCCCACGGTGCGAACAGTGTTCTGCTGCTCCACCTGGTCTCCGGTGGGAGTGGTCTGGTAGACATTGTCCTGCTGGAAGGCCGTGTCCGGTTCCGAACATTTCTTGATGAATGCGTCGGGACGATTGGCCGAACTGACTCGGACACCGGCCATAACGGCATCCTTCCCTCCGCCCTCTGCGGTGATCTTCGTGGACTTGGTGGAACCAGGGACGAGAGTGCTGGCAGAGGTCATGTTGACCGTGATGATGTGGTTCTCACCGGGCTTCAGCACCGGGGTCGTGAATCCCCCCGCGCCGGTGATCTGTGCCGTGATGTTATCGGGATCCCAGATGTAGACCACCGTCCACCCCGCTTCCGTCGACTCGACCGCTTTCAGGGTAAAACTCCGCTGGGTGTTGCCGTCGTTCTCAACCCGGATGTGGAACTGGGCCGTTGCGCCCGCGAGCACGCTTTGGATCTCGATCTGGTCTCCGGTCGGCGTGGTCTCATACGGGGTTCCGTTCGCGGCAAAGGCTGATTCAGGTTCCCCACTCGTCTTAATGAGCGTATCGGGCTGATTAATCTCGATCAGGGTCGTTGTCGCCCTGACCGAATCTCTGACCGTGATGTCCGCGCCGTCCAGGTACACCCCAATCGTAGCGCTGTTGCTGGATCCGCCCAGCACGGTCGCGCCGGGCATCATTGTGACAGTGACCACCTCGGACGCACCGGGAGCGAGGTTGGCCGTCGTGTAGCCGGCGCCCCGCATCGAGGTGGTGACATCCTTTGTATCGACCTTGTACGTCACGATCCACCCCGACGCCACCGTTTCGCCGGACTTCAGCACGAAGGTACGCGTCACGTTGCCGTCGTTCTGAATCTTCACATTGTACCCGGCGGTCTCGTAGACGTTCACGGACTGGGACTCGATCTGTTGGCCGTCCGGCGTTGTCTGATAGATGTTGTCGATGGCGTAAGCAACATCCGTCTCACTGGACTTCTTGATGAGGGCATCCGGACGATCCACCGAGATGACTGACGTCGTGCACCTTACCGTGTCACGAACCGTCGCGTCGCTGCCGTTAAGGTAAACGTTCAACGTGGTGGTTTTGCTCGACCCCCCACCCACGGTGGCGCCCGGTTTTGCCGAAACCGTAATCACGGTAGTCGCTGCCGGTTCCAGCGTGGCAGTGGTGTAACCGCTTCCGCGGATATCTGAGGCCACATCGGTCGTTCCGACCTTGTAGGCAAGTGTCCATCCACTCTCATCGGACTCCCCTGCCCTTACAAGGAAGGTGCGGGAGATGTTCCCATCGTTCTCGATCTTTACCTGGTAGGTCGCCGTATCATTCACGCTTGCTGACTGCGCCTCCACCTGATCCCCTGCGGGAATACTCTGGTACACGTTGTTAAGGGCGTACGCGCTGTCCGCTTCGGCGGACTTCTTTACCAGCGCATCGGCCTGTATGACGATGTTGACGCTGGCAACCGCCTTCACCGCGTCCCGCACCGTGGTGTCCGCGCCATCGAGATAGACGCTTGCCGTGGCGCTCTTGCTGGTGTTGCCCCGAACAGACGCGCCCGCGGTCATCTCCACCGCAATCACGGCGCTCGACCCTGGCGCGAGCGTAGAGGTCGTGTACCCGGCTGCCCGGACGGCATCGGAGACATTGACGTCCCCAACCTTGTACGTCACCGTCCACCCCGACTCGGTCGATTCCACAGCCTTCACCAGGAAGGTTCGGGCTGTGTTGCCGTCGTTCTCCACCTTCACGTGGTAAACGACCTTCCCACCGGAATCCAGAGTCTGAGTCTTAATCTGGTCCCCATCGGGGGCCGCCTGGTAGGCGTTGTTGATGGCGTAGGCAGAATCACCCTCGCTGCCATTCTTAATCAGAGCATCCGGCCGCTTGATGACATTAAGTGTGGTCGCGGCCTTCACGGCGTCCCGAACCGCGGACTCGGAACTGCTGAGCGCAACAGCCAGAGTAGCGCTCTTAGTTTCTCCTCCCACCGCCAAAGGACCCGGCGTCATCTGAACCGCAACGATCACACTTTCCGCGGGGCTCACGGTCAGAGTAGTGTACCCACTCCCGCGGATGCCGCTGGTGACGTCGGTCTCGCCAACCTTGTAGATCACCGTCCAACCTTGCTCGGTCGATTCCGAAGCTGTGAGCAGGAAGGTCCGAGTGACATTGCCGTCGTTCTGGATTCGGACGTGGTACGTGGCCGTCACGTTCGGGTTCACGCTGGATGACTCGATTTGGTCACCCAGAGGCGTCGTTTGGTAGCCGCTCGGATTGGTTGCGCTGCCGTCGATGGCGTAGGCGGAATCCGGGTCGGTGCTGGGCTTGATGAGCGCGTCCGGCTGATGCGTGGCGCCGACGGTCGTCTCGGCTTGCACGACGTCGCGAATCTGCGCGTCAGACCCGTCGCGGTAGACCGCGACGGTGGCGGTCTTGGTTACGCCGCCGCCGGCGGTGGCATCCGGCGTCATCTCGAGGGTCAGTGTCTCGCTCTCGCCCTTGCCCAGGCTCTTCGTCGTGTAACCGCCGCCCGTGACCGCTGCAGTGACGTCCGCCATGCCTGCCTTGTAAGCAACGTTCCATCCCGTCTGACTCGACTGAGAGGCTTTGACTGAGAAGGTCCGCGGGGTGTTCCCGTCGTTCTGAATGCGAACGTTGTAGGTTGCGGTAACATTCGGAGTGACCGACTGCGCCTCGATCTGGTCGCCACTGGGTGTCGTCTGATACCCCGACGGGGTCGTCAGACTCCCGTCGATGGCGTAGGCGGAATCGGCCTCACTGCTCTTTTTGATAAGGGCGTCCGGCTGCACGTAGTCTTCCGCGGTGGTTGCGGCTTTCACCACGTCACGGATGGTCGTATCCGCATCGTCCAGGTAGGCCGCCACGGTCGCGCTCTTTGTGGTGGCGCCTGTCACGCTGATGCCCGGAGTGACTTCGATCGTGATGACCTCGCTGTCTCCCGGCGCGAGCGTTGCCGTCACGTACCCCGCTCCCTTGATGTCGGTTGTCACGTCCGTTGTCCCGACCTTGTAAGTGACGGTCCACCCGGTATCGCCGGACTCCGTCGCCTTGAGTACGTATGTGCGGGCGGCATTGCCGTCGTTCTCCACCTTCGCCTGGTAAATAGCCGCAACGCCGGGATTGACGGCCAGCGTTTCCACCTGCGCTCCGGTGGGAGTCGTCTGGTACTCATTGTCAATGGCGTAGGCCGAGTCGGTCTCACCGTCCCGTTTGACCAGCATGTCGGGCTGTCGGGAAACGTTCGCTGTCGTAACCGCCTTCACGGAATCCCGGACCACGGTATCCGCTGCATCGCTGAATGCGCCGATCGTGGCGCTCCTGCTCGTGCTACCCGCAGCCGTTCCATCGGGCGTCATAAGCACCGTGAGAACTGCCGTTCCGCCCGGCAACAGAGATGCCGTTGTATATCCCGCGCCGGTGATGTCTGTCGTTACGTCGGTCGCTCCAACCCTGTAGGTGACGGACCATCCGGTCTCGCTGGTCTCGGTGGCTTTCAGGAGGTACGTCCGGTTCGTGTTGCCGTCATTCTCGACCTTGACGTGATACGTCGCGGTGGAATCGGAGTTGACAGACTGCGCCTCAATCTGGTCACCACTGGGCGTCGCCTGGTAGGTGTCGTTGATGGCATACGCTGTGTCCGCCTCGCTTCCGCTCTTGATCAGGAGATCGGCGCGCAGCGCCGTTGTCGTGGCCTTCACCGTGTCGCGAACGGTGGTATCCGAGCCGTCCGGGAACACATTCAGAGTGGAGGACTTGGCGGTCCCGCCTACCACCGAAGCGCCGGGCGTCATTTCCACCGCGATGGTTTCACTCTCACCCGTAGCGAGGCTGGCCGTGGTGTGGCCCGCTCCAGTGACGGCGCTGGTAACGTCCGTGGCGCCGACTTTGTATGTCACCGTCCATCCGGTCTCCGTGGTCTCTGCTGCCTTCACCAGGAAAGTCCTCGTGACATTGCCGTCGTTCTCGACCTTCACGTCGAAAGCGACCGTTTCGTCCGTGCCTGCGGACTGGCTTTCAATCTGGTCGCCGCTCGGAGTTGTCTGGTAGGTTCCGTCGATGGCATACGCGGTGTCGGCTTCGCCGGATTGCTTGATCATCGCATCAGGCAGCAGCAGTTCCGCCACCGTCGTTACCAACTGCACCGAATCGCGCACGGGGGCATCGAACTCGTCAAACAATACATCCAAGGTCGTCGCCTTGCTTGCGCCGCCCGCGGCAGCGGCGGCCGGAGTCATGGCAACGGTAATGATCGCGCTGCCACCGGCGGGGAGATTGGCGGTCGAGTATCCCGCGCCCTTGAGGGCGGCGCCGACGTCGGTCGGTCCAACCATGTACGTGACCGTCCATCCCAACTCCACCGTCTCGGTGGCGCGGAGGAAGTACGAGCGCGCGACGTCTCCATCATTCTCCACCTTTACCTGATAGGTGGCCGTAGCGTTCGCGTTCACCTCCTGGGACTCAATCTGGTCCCCGGATGGCGTCGCCTGATACACCCCGTCCATCGCGTAGGCGGTGTCCGCCTCCCCGCTCTGTTTCACAAGCAGGTCGGGGCGTGAGGACTTGGCGCTCACCTGCACTGCGTCGTCAACGGTCGTATCGGAGCCGTCCAGATACGCATTGATCGTGGCGGTTTTCGTCGTGCCGCCTGTCACTGTGCTGCCTGGCTGCATCTCGATGGTGAGTATCTCGGAATCTCCGGGAACAAGACTGGCGGTCGTGCGGCCGGTATCTTTGATGGCGGTCGTGATGTCCGCGTCGCCAAGCTTGTACGTGACCGTCCAGCCCGATTCGCTGCTCTCGACGGCCTTTACCAGAAACGTCCGCGCCGCATTGCCATCGTTCTGAATCTTCACCAAGAAGGTGGCAGACGCCTTCACCGACGCGTCCTGGCTCTCAATCTGATCGCCCGCGGGGATCGTCTGGTAAGTTCCATCGATGGCATACGCGGTGTCTGCTTCAGTGGACTTCTTGACGAGCAGGTCGACCTGCGTGACTGGGCTCACCGTTGTCGCGGCCTGCACCGCGTCCCGTGTCGTCGCATCGCTGCCATTGAAGTACCCCCTCACCATAGCCGTCTTGGTCGTGCTGCCCACCGCCGACGCGCCGGGAGTCATCTCGATCTTGACGATCGCACTGCCGCCCGCCCCCAGGCTCGAGGTGGTGTAACCGGCTCCGGTGATTGAGCTTGTGATCTCGGTCGCGCCGACCCAGTAAGAGATGCTCCAACCAGTCTCCACGCTCTCAGTCGCCTTCAATACATAGGTTCGAGCATCAGGACCGTCGTTCTCAACCTTTGCCTGATAGGTCGCGGTTGCATTGACATTGACCGTCTGGGGCTCAATCTGGTTACCCGACGGGGTCGTCTGATAGGTATCGTTGATCGCATACGCCGTGTCTGCTTCGCTCTCCTTCTTGATGAGCAGGTCGGGACGAGCGCAGGTCGACGTCGCCTTCACCGAGTCGCGAACGGTGGTATCCGAGCCGTCCGGATAGACGTCGATCGTGGTGCTCTTTGTTCCGTTTCCTGCCACCGCGCTTCCGGGGGTCATCTGCACCGTGACGATTTCGCTTGCCCCCGGCGACAGAGCACTGGTGGTGTATCCAGCGCCGAGAATACTAACTGAGACGTCTCCACCGATGGAGCTCATGTAAGTCATAGTCCATCCGGTCTCCGTGGTCTCCGAGGCCTTGAGGAAGTAAGTGCGACTGACATTCCCATCGTTCTCGACCTTCACCTGGAAAGTACCGGCGGCTACGGAAGTGGCGGTCTGGCTCTCCGTCTGGTCGCCCGACGGGGTCGTCTGGTAGGTGCCATCGATCGCGTAAGCTGTGTCGGCCTCACTGTTCTTCTTAATCAGGAGGTCGGGCTGATTGAGGGTCACCGACGTCGTGGCCTTCACCGAGTCCCGCACCGTCGCGTCGGAGCCGCTCAAGTAG
>Ga0100401_1001292_pt1 | contig 20352 bp, 19 predicted proteins | sample CryGeymeta201525_FD_80421 | JGI IMG/M metagenome (GOLD analysis project Ga0100401, IMG submission 80421) | Groundwater microbial communities from Crystal Geyser aquifers in Utah, USA - Crystal Geyser metaG 2015-25 | ecosystem: Environmental > Aquatic > Deep subsurface > Groundwater | place: USA... | reverse complement strand
GATGCCCTGGCCTTGGTCCGACGCCACCTATGGCAGTCCATGACTTTTTGCACGTCCACCTCAAAACACGATGTGCATACATCCTTGCGCATTACGGTAGACCGCCTTACAGAAGGGATGTGCTATGCTTACTGATTGGATAAAGTCCAGATAAGGGCAAGTCGAAGATCCCGATGCGATCGGGGCCGACACCCGATGCCAAGCTCCGCGATTTCGAGAACATCCCGCTGAAAGAAGACGTGGATGAATACTTCCGCCGCGAGGTTCTCCCCCACGTGCCCGACGCCTGGATGGATCGCAGCAAGGACAAGATCGGCTACGAGATCAACTTCAACCGCCACTTCTATCAGTACACGCCGCCGCGCCCGCTTGAGGTTATCGACGCGGAGCTGAAGCAGGCCGAGGAAGACATCATGCGGCTGCTGCGGGAGGTGACGGAGTGACTACCGTTGACTGCCGCCTGAAGTACTGCGTCCGGCGCCCGATCATAAATGGCATAGGAGCGGCCGCTGAGTACGATGACCCCTCGTGGCCGAGATATGTGCGAATCACAGATATGGCTGGCCCCCCGGAAACTGCGAGACGACACATTCATGTCGCTTTCCCCCGAGCAGGCAGCAGAGGCTCCATTTGACGTCGGAGACATCCTTGCAGCGGCGGTCGGTGCCACTTTCGGTAAGACCTATCTTCACGCTCTTGACATTGGGCCGGCCGCGTTCGCGGGCTATCTTGTGCGAATCTCACCAAGTGCAGATTTCGAACCGCGCTTTATGGCGTATTGGACCGAAAGCTGTCACTACTGGGATCAAGTCAACACACGCGTCGTGCAATCGACAATCCAGAACTTTTCCGCGGCCAAATACGCCGAGCTTCGACTGCCGGGCCCACCGCGTGATGCGCAACGCGCCATCGCCGACTACCTCGACCGGGAGACGGCGCGGCTGGATGCGCTGCTGGCGGCGAAGGAGCGGCTGCTGGGGTTGTTGGCGGAGAAGCGCCGGGCGCTCATCACCCGCGCCGTCACCCGCGGCCTCGACCCCAATGTCCCCCTCCGCGACTCCGGCCTGCCGTGGATCGGGGAGGTGCCGGAGCATTGGGAGATATGGAAAGTTGGTCACTTCGCAGAGATTGGCAACGGTTCAACTCCAAATCATGACAATGCCAACTATTGGACTGATGGGAGCATCCCTTGGCTTAACAGTTCGGTGGTCAATCAAGATGATGTAACAGACGCCGATCAATTCGTCACGGAGATTGCCTTACGCGAGTGTCATTTGCCTCTGGTTCAGCCAGGGAGCATTCTCGTAGGGATCACCGGCCAAGGGAAGACTCGTGGCCAAGCTGTGGTGCTCTCTATTGAAGCGACGATCAATCAGCACATGGCATTTGTGAGACCTGAGCATCGTCGAGTGGACGCGCGGTTCCTGCGGTGGGTTTTCTTCGCAGCCTATGACTATCTTCGATACATCAGCGACGATGCCGGAGGGACGAAGGGCGCTCTAACGTGTGAGGAAGTTGCTGTCTTCAAAGTGCCATTGCCGCCCATCGACGAGCAGCGCGCCATCGTCGCCCACGTTACCGCCGAGACCGGGAAGCTGGACGCCCTCCGCGCGGCGACGGAGCGGACGATCGGGTTGTTGCGGGAGCGGTGCGCGGCCTTGATTGCGGAGGCGGTAACGGGGAGGTTGCCCCTGTAGTCGCGATTTCAATCGCTCTCTCCTTGGGTTGCCCTGGCAAACGAGCGAATGAATTCGCCACTACAAGTCGTGAAGACGGGACCAACGGGTGTAAGTCAGATTTGTGAGAATCCAGCCCAGCCGGAACCATAGGCGACTATAATCTGGAAACCGACAGTGATTGTGTAACGCAGTTCGCGGTTCGTCGGTTCTGAGTGAGTTCCTGCAACAACCCCCATCCTCGAACCCTTTGGGTTCGAGGATGGGGGTTGTTACTGTCCCCTTTCACTCGCGTAGGTTTTCCCAACCTTTCGTTTATGCCTGCCCGGCCCCCGGGGGCTGATTACCACCACGCATCACAAATTTTACTTGCACCCGGGGCGTTCTTCCAGCTTCCCATTCCCTGACGCAGAATGTATAATGGGTCACACTTAATCGCATGAGTGACGATACGGGGTAACTCAGGGTGCGGCTTTTCAGGGAAATCATTACGGGATTCATCAGCCTTATCAGGGGGCTTCAGATCACATGGAGGAATCTGTTGCGCCGTTCCGTAACGCTGCAGTATCCGGATGAGTTACCGACGTTGGCGCCGCGATACCGGGGACTTCACGGGCTGACCGTTGACCCCGAGACCGGGATAGAAAACTGCATTGGATGTCAAGCGTGCGCGCGTATCTGTCCTGACAAGCTCATCTCCATGGATTTGGAGAAGCGCGAAGGACACCCCGGTCGGTACCCGACGAAGTTCTACATCGACCTCAACCCGTGTTGCTTCTGCGGACTGTGCGTGGAGGTCTGCCCTACACCCATGAAGGCGCTCATTATGACGGCTAACTTCCACATGGTTTCGGGCGAGCACAAAGACCTGGTACTCACCAAAGGGAAGCTTCTGGAGAATGGGCGGATGGAGTTGGCGAAGAGCCGGGTCTACCAGACAGAAGTCAACGCGGAGAAGAAAGCCGCATAGTGATCCATCGAAATCTCAACGTCTTGCACGATCCGCACTCTCTTCAACATCGTGAGGACGCCGTCCACTTGGAGGACCCCGCATGAGCGCCAACCTGCGCGAATGTTCACATCTGAAGTTACACGAACTACCGGCCACCGATGGCTCCCCTGCCGGGCACGACAACGGCCACGGTGATCCGCACTCGCGTGAGGAATGGGTTAGAGACCGCATCGGCGGACAAAATGTCACCCAGATGCACTACGCGCGGCGCGGCATCGTCAGCCCGGAGATGACCTACGTCGCTCAACGGGAGCAACTGGACCCCGAGCTTATTCGCTCCGAAGTGGCGTGCGGCAGGATGATCATCCCCGCAAACATGCACCACACGCGTCTCGAACCCATTGCCATCGGCATCGAGGCGCGGTGCAAGATCAACGCGAACATCGGTAACTCATCGGTGACATCCGACATCGGTTCCGAGTTGCAGAAGCTGCAACTTGCCATCCGATACGGTGCGCACACGGCAATGGATCTGAGTACCGGCGGGAACATCCCCGAGATTCGCCAGGCCATTATTGACAACAGTCCTGTCCCCATCGGCACTGTTCCCATCTATGAAGCGATGGCGAAGGTGGAGTGCATTGAGGAGCTTAGCATCGACCTCCTGTTGGAGACCATCGCTGCGCAAGCCGAACAGGGCGTGGACTATATGACCATCCACGCCGGCGTGCTGCGAGAGTATGTGCCCCTGACGGCCAATCGCGTCACCGGCATCGTCAGCCGCGGAGGAGCGATCCTCGCCCAGTGGATGAAACACCACAAGAAGCAGAACATGTTGTACGATCACTTCGACGAGATTTGCGAGATATTCAAGAAGCACGACGTATGCTTCAGCCTCGGCGATGGTCTGCGCCCCGGCAGTCTGGCCGACGCGAACGACGACGCGCAATTCAGAGAGCTTGACACACTCGGCGAGCTAACTCTGAGAGCGTGGGAGCATGATGTACAGGTGATGATTGAGGGGCCGGGGCATGTGCCCATGCATCTCGTGGCGATGAATGTGGAGAGGGAGATGGAAGTGTGCCACGAGGCGCCCTTCTATGTGTTGGGGCCGCTGGTGACGGATGTTGCCCCCGGTTACGACCACATCACCTCGGCTATCGGAGCGGCTATCGCCGGGCAGGCAGGGGCATCGCTGCTCTGTTACGTCACTCCGAAGGAGCACCTTGGATTGCCGGACGCCGATGACGTTCGGCAGGGAGTGATCGCATACCGAATCGCCGCGCACGCAGCGGATGTTGCCCGCGGACGGCAGGGAGCGAGAGACTGGGATGACGCCCTCTCGCGGGCGCGCTTTCAATTTGACTGGAATGGCCAGTTCGAATTGGCGATGGACCCGGAAGGCGCTCGGGCCATGCACGATGAGACTCTGCCGGACGAAACCCACAAAGGCGCGCGATACTGCTCCATGTGCGGGCCGAAATTCTGCTCCATGCGACTGACTACCGACCTGCGCGCAGCGGCAGCGGAACCAGCCGAAGAGTTGGCTGCATCGTCCGGGTAAACAATGCAGTTGGAGACTTCACCCAGATGCCTGGAATGGAGGCGCGGCCACGCGATTCATGTGGGACGCGCATCGCTACCCGACCCTCTCATCCACCGGGACTTTCCCCAGAATCTCCCGAATGATCTCCTCCGGTTGCACCCCTGCCAGTCGCGCTTCGGGCTGCAGAATCAATCGATGAGCCAGCACCGGCGCCGCGAGCGCTTTGACGTCGTCCGGCAGAACAAACCCTCTTCCCGACAGTGCCGCACGCGCCTGTCCGGCACGAGTGAGGGAGAGCGACCCCCGCGGACTGGCGCCGAGGAACAGCGACAGGTGCTCGCGTGTGGCGGACACGATCCCGTGCACATAGTGGTGCAGAGCATCGCTCACGTGGGTTTCCCGAATCAACGACTGGGCGCGTGTGATCTGTGAGTCATTCGCAACGGCTGCGAGAGAGTCGAGGGGATGTTGTTGTTGCTGATGCTTGACGATGTTGATCTCATCCTCATCCGTCGGGTAACCGATACTCAGCCGGAGGAAGAAGCGATCCAGTTGAGACTCCGGCAAAGGGTAAACCCCTTCGTATTCGAGCGGATTCTGTGTCGCGAATACGAGGAAGGGATCGGGAAGCGGGTGCGTTATCCCGTCGACGGTAACCTGCCTTTCTTCCATGCACTCGAGAAGACTTGACTGGGTCTTTGGGGAGGCTCGATTGATTTCGTCTGCCAACAGAATATTGGCAAACACGGGGCCTGGACGGAATCGAAAGGAAGAGGTGCTCTGGTCGTAGATCGAGACTCCAGTGACATCTGCTGGAAGCAGGTCCGGAGTAAACTGAATCCGCTTGTAGTTACAATCGAACGACCGAGCGAATGCCTTCGCCAGCGTCGTTTTTCCCACGCCAGGAATGTCCTCGAACAGAACGTGCCCACCGCAGAGAAGCGCGACCAGTGTGTTCTCGACAACCTCGCGTTTGCCGATGATGACCTTCTCGATATTCGCCATTACTCGCTCGCTGAGTTCGCGGACTTCGGCGCTGTCGTTTGGAGGCTCAGGCATGATTCACGCATCCCTTCGATGTCGGTTCTGCAACGTTCTGCTCAAAGACACTGCACACCGCGCGATACAACTCCAAGTCGCCGATGTTGTAACGCGGCTCGTCAAACTGAAAGGCATGCACCGGCTTCTGTCCGACGAGCCACTCGATAAAGAAGCCGGGCGCGTCCGGGTTGCCGCCGCGACGCAGGTACTCACCAATGAGGGGGAGCGTGTCGTTCCTGAAGATATAGACGGGTGGACACGCGAGGGTGGACCGCGGGGATTCCGGCTTCTCTGTGAAGCTGATCACGCGAAATGCGTCGTCCAGTTCCGCGACGCCGGTCGTCCGCAGTTTGCGCACGTCCTCCAACACGCGGACGGTGATACAATCGGTCTGCTGTTCCTCATAGAACCTGCACAGCTTCTTAAAGGAGAAGCCGAAGATATTGTCACTCGCCGCCACAAGCAGGTTATCTTTGAGATTCGCCTTCTCAATCGTCAGGGCAATGTCTCCAATGGCTCCGAGCCGGTTCTCGTTGTAGTCTGTTCCGTCGTTCAATATCTCGATGCCCATGCGGACATCCAATTGCTGCATCCAGTCCTCGAACTGGTCGAAGAATTTATTGTTGGTGACAACGAAAATGTCGTCCACTCGTCCCGTTTGCTCAATTTCCTCGACGAGATAGTTGATGACCGGCTTACCTGCCACCGGGAGCAGCGCCTTCGGAAGGTCCATCGTCAGGGGATACACACGCGTGCCGTATCCGGCAGCAAGAATCAAAGCCTTCAAGTTGTTTCCGGACCTCCCCCGAAACTGCAGAAGTGTATCTCGTACTTGTCAGCCACTTCGGGATGTCTGACAGGATAGAGCCGCTGAACGGCGTCAATGATATTGCCTCGTTGGCCCGGGTCCGCCAGCGCAACGCAACACCCCCGAAACCCCGCCCCGCTGAAGCGCGTACCGTGAACCCCCTCAGTTTGCGAGAGAATCTCGTACAAACTGATGAGGTGTGGCCCTCCGCACTCGTAGTTGCGAATGGAGCTTTCGCACGACTCATTCATCAATTTCCCGAAAGACGCAATGTCGCCATACCGCCAAAACTCCACGCCGCGCCGGACGCGATCCGTTTCGGTGAAGAAGTGGGTCGCGCGCTTCCTTGCAGCATCAGAAAGTCGCTCCGCATGTCGCTCGAAGGCGTCCCTGCTCACATTACGGAGCACGGAGCTGTTACTCGAAGGCTGACCATCCAGATCCAGCAACCATCGCGCAGCCTCCCGACACTCCGCAACACGCCGGTTGTACCCCGTGGTAACCAGCGACCGAGATAATCCCGAATAGACGATGGCGACATCGAAGCTGAAGACGCCCGACGGAGGGGATACGTCTTCGTATTCGCCCGACTGGCAATCAAGGAACAGCAGCTTCCCCCGTTCGTTCAACAGAATGACCGACGGATCCAGGACCCCATTATTCAGGTCCAGGTAGCTGTTCTCGATGAACTGATCGAGTCCGATGTTCTCGGCAGGGGTCACTTCAACATTGTTGACAAACTCCAGAGCGAGCAGATAGGCGATTCCGACTGCGGCCGAGGAACTGAGTCCCCCGATGGGCATGCTGCCGCCGATGACGCCGTCGAAACCCCTGCACACGCGGTGTCGCTGGCTCAGCGCCTGAGCGGCTCCCCGAGCGTAGTTCCCCCAGTCGCCGGTGACGGCAGAGGGAACCTGCTCGAGGTCGAACTCGATCTGCCCCTCGAATTCCATGCTCCTGATCCGAACACACGAATCCCCGGAAGGCGCGAATGCCATGCACATGCCGCGGTCGATACAGAAGCCGGTAACCTGTCCGAGTTGATGGTCGACATGCGCGCCGAGAGGGCAGACGCGATACGGCACGAACACTGTGCGGACCTCCGCACTGGGAGCCCCGAACGCGTCCTCAAGGGTCTCCCGAAGATTTTCAGGCGTGCGCATGTCGTTGCCGATTATGTGTCTCCCTCCATGACAACAGAATAGCTAACCTCACAACGAGTTTGCCACGTCAGCGTTGACGCGTCACGCTGCACCATGGGGTTCTCGCCCTGCTGTGTATTGATGGATGCCTTGTCTGCGCCGTCGAATTGCAAACGGCATTCCTGCCCTTTGAGTGAATGGAGATCAATACGCCTGGCCCGGCCCTTCCGCCACTCGATGTCGATCCGGAACCCACCCCGAGCACGCAGACCGGTGATCCTGCCATCAGGCCATGCGTCAGGCAGGGCGGGGAGGATTCGCAGAATTCCATTGTGAGACTGCAGCAACATCTCCGCAATTCCTGCTGTGCCCCCGAGGTTTCCCTCTATCTGGAAGATGCGTGGCGGATGGAGATCGAGGAGTGTGTCCGTGGCGAAGTCGGTGACCAGCGCCCTCAAATGCTTGTGGGACTCGTTGCCTTCGCGCAGGCGCGCCCACAAGCATACTGTCCACGCCCGACTCCAACCGGTATGGCCGCCCTCGGCAGCGAGACGACGCTCGAGGGAAACGCGCGCTGCGTCCGTTAGCGCCGGGGTGTCTTCGAGTGTAATCTGATCTCCCGGATACAGCGCGAACAGATGGGAAAAGTGTCGGTGGCCGGGTTCTGTTTCGTCGTAGTCCTCCAGCCATTCCTGCAACTGGGCGTGCTTGCCGATTTGCAGTCGCGGTATCTTCTCGAGGATCGATTGCCACTGCTGTCGCTTCTCTTCATCCACACCGAGCATCTCACTCGCGCGGATGGCATGGGTGAGGCAATCGTGGATCAGTTCCAGATCCATGGTCGCTGCAATGCAAAGCGACACCGGCGACGTTCCTCCCACGAAGCGGTTTTCCGGCGACTGGGAAGGAACGGTAACCAGTCTTCCCTGTGCGTCGGACACGAGGTACGTCTCGTAGAACGCGGCAACTTCCTTGATGAACGGATAGGCGCGCGTCCGGAGGAATGCCTCGTCGAGACCATATTCATACCGCCACCAGAGGTGCTGGGCCAGCCATGCCGCGGCGCCCGTCCAGATATCCCAACCGTACGACTCCGGCGTCGCGCGACCCCAGGGATCGGTTTGGATGGGCAGCCAGATTCCGTCGCATCCGTAGAGTTCCCGCGCGGCGCGACGACCGTGAGGAAGACAAGACTCCATCCAATCGAACAGAGGCTCCAACGCATCGGACAGATTGCATACCTCCGCAGGCCAGTAGTTCATCTGAATGTTTACGTCGCAGTGGAGGTCACAGTCCCAGGGAGGTTTGCACTCCTCGTTCCACTTCCCCTGAAGATTCGCGGGAACGGAGGCGTTGAGCGAACTGGCCTGCAACAAATAGCGCCCGAAGTTGAAGTAGAGCGCCAGCAGAGATTCATCGGGTTCTCCCTCGCGCAGTCTGCAAAGGCGCTCGTCGGTTGGAGGATCGCTCCCGCCGGATCCTAAATCGAGAGTGACGCGTGAGTAGACCTTCCGGTGAGCCTCCGCGTGGCTGCGCAGGAGTTTATCGGCGTCGGCAGGCGCTGCACTGAGTTGATCCATGCAGACGCCCGCTGGATTGCTGCGGCCTTCAGCATCGACAGCGATAGACAAGAGTAGCGTCCAGCGCGTCGCACCGCGCACACCCACAGCGAAAGACCCGGGTGCCGGCAGGAGAAATTCGCCAGTGGAACCGATGATCCTCCCGCCCACCGCAAACTGCGCCCCCTCCACAAACGCTCCGGTGAAGCCGAAAGACTCCCCGTCGTTCCACGGAGTGATCGAGCAGTCGGGGTCCTCGATCCGCGACAACGTGACGCAGCAGGAGTGAGGAGACTCGGACACGACATGCGCGACGAGGACCGGGTATTCGGCGTGCGCAAGATACTGCCGCTCCAACCTGTGTCCGTCGGCGGTACAGGCGACGGTAACGATTCCGGTAGCGAGATTCAGTTCCCGCCGGTAATTGCCCGACTGGGAAAGGTCGAAGGAGAGCAGCAAGTCCCCGGCGGGCTGGTAGGAGTCCACGTTGTTTTTGGTTCCGCTGACTCCGCCAGGGCCTCCAATACACTCGTTGGCGAAGTTCCCTGCTTCCAGCATGTTCCCCTCAAAGAAGCGACGTCGGATGTCTGGCAGGTGGTGATGTTTCGTTTCCACGTCGCGGTTGCGATGCGCGGCGCGCCACAGCCACTCGTGATTGAGTGCGACTCGCTCCTCCGCCGCGCCCCCCAACACCATGCCCGCGAGTCGGCCATTGCCGATGGGCAGACCTTCCTTCCACTCTTCCGCTGGTTGTCGGTACCACAGGATCGAGTTGCCGCGTTCATCTGTCATCTTATTACCTCGCCGATAGGCCGTCGGACCAGGCTGGAGCCTTATCCTACGCCAGATTCCACACTCCCGAAGTGAATTCTCATTGCTATCCGGAGTTTCCGCTTGTCCGTCGCCCCGTGACCACAAGCGATTGATGGATGATGGCGATGTCCAGTTGTTGAGCAACGTGAGGATGAGCTATATCCGCGCGGACTTCCTCGCGCCATTGTCACCCACCAGCGCGCACACGCCAGAGAAGTGGCGGGCAATCCCGCGCATCTGGTGGGGATAGTCAATGTCCACGAGCATTCCCCTCAAAGTTGGGGTACCGGCAACGACGAAACTTCCAGCATTATACTGTCTCCCGATGGATCGGCAAACCATTCATTGTGGAGGCGCAGTGGCCGCGCGCGAGTGTCGCGGAGGGGCAATGGGGCAATTGGGGAAGAGGGATACGTCAGGTATGGTCGAGGAGTATCTTAAGTCCGATGGTTATCAGAACGATTCCACCGAATGTCTCCATGCGTCCGCCCAGATGGTGGCCCAGCTTCTTTCCCGTTAGTGCTCCTGCCAGGGATAGCACGAACGCTACCACCCCGATCACCATCGCGTCGGACTCTGTGAGTCCGCAGTGATCAACCCCCGCTATCGCTCCGCTGAAGTTGGTCCCTGCGACCCAGCCCACGACAGGCATGACGGCCTGGAGAAATCCGAAGCACAGCGCGTGGCTCACAGCGTGCCGAATCCAGAGTCCGTGAATTGTCATCCCGTTCGCAACGGAGACTGCGCAAGCGTCCATCGAGAGCCCCACCGCAACGATGAAAAGGGTGTATAAATTCATGGAATCTGGTCACGGTGGTGCACTCAAATTGCCATGTAAGGGCGGTCGGATGGACGGCAGGGGGGCATGGCTTCGGTGCGAGATGGGGGGATGTCTGGGAAGGCGAGAAGACAAAGAGCCGCCTGACACAGATTGGTCAAACGGCTCCTCCCGTCCTTTCTCACACGATGGCATCCCGGTATGCACTCACTGAACCGGTGAAGCTATGCTCGCTCTGTCTCTTTTCCGCTTCCTCATCGCCTTGTGCAGCGCGTATTCTGCAACGGCGTAGAAGAACATGCCGCCAACGAGGACCCGGAGTGTCTCAAACAGAAGAACCTCGGTCTGATCGCCGACGGAACGGTGAAGTATCTCGTGGATGTGCCACGGAGTACTCCATCCGTGCGAGGTTGCCGTTATCCAGTAGATCGCCAAACCAACGTAGGCGAGGAACATCAGAATCACCCAAAGAACTATCATCTTTCTCTTCCTCCTGTCTCGCATGCGCTCTCTCTCAGTTGCTTGTTAGTGCATTCCTTATACCGCATACCGCACCGAAGTCCCACACTACATTTGTTACGGGTGAAAACACTCCCTCACCCCGACCCGCTCCCGCATGTCCCGCGTGCGGGAATAGACGGTGATCTCCTTGTTGAAGGTGAGAGCGCCGCGGGTGATGTTGTGGCTCCCGATGAAGACATGCGTCAGGTCTATGATCGCCACCTTGGCGTGCAGAGTCTGATTGAGCGGCCCCATGCGCACCTCACACCCCGCAGCAGCCAGCGCCTGCCCGGTCTCGAAATTTTCGGAGGCGACGGATGGCTCAAAGCGAGAATAATCCAATGCGACGAGAACCCTCACCCCCCGCAACTTCGCAGCAATCAACGCGTCGAGAATGGCGTCCGAGCGAGTATCCCCCTCATATCCCGTCCTGAAGAGAAAGGTGGCGATCTCAATGATGTCGTTCGCCCCGTTGATGGCGGTCAACAACGCGTCGTAGAACAGATTATCGGCGTAAGTCCAGGTCTTTGCTGCGGGCATGATGGTATCTCCTTAAGTCTTGTAGTCGCGAATTCATTCGCTCTTCCGCCCGAAAGGCAGTGGTGTAAGCAAGGGAGATGGGGAACATGTATGGGTGTTCGGGAGTGTGGGTGTCTGGGAGAGCAGAGGAGTGATAGCGCCCTTCCTCCCATACTCCCATACTCCCATTCTCCCGTACTCCCTCATCCCCCTTCTTACACACCCTCCCCTGCGGAGCGCGGGGGAGGGTGGCGTTTACGCCCGGGGGGGGTCGTTACGGTTGCCCACTCACCACTACACTACGGGGCAACGATGTTGGTCTTCTGAGACGAACCGTCTGGACTCTTTCCCGGCAGTTCGTTCGCTGCTTCGGAATCGCGTCCGAACTCCCCGTCAATGCCGTCCTCGTATCCGTCGAGCGCCGTTTCGAACTCCGCAATGGCGGTGTCCTTGCGGGCGCCCTTCTGGCTCAGCGCCTGTTCATCGCGGATATAGTCCTCGATGATCGCGACGCGTGCCTCCAGATAGGCAGCGAACTCCTCCGCCGTCTTTTTGGCGATCGTCGCGGTCGGAGCGTAGGCTTGGCGGTGCTCTACCAGCCGCTCTTTCAGCGGGCGGTACGCACTCATTGCTCGTGCCATTCATATCACCTCCTTTCAACTGTCAGATTTTTAACAGTCACTACTTTGCACGGAGCTTTATTCGGTTTGAACAAGCCTTTGCTGGATTGAACAAGGCTTCGTCAGGATTAGCGAAGGTTCTCCCGTCTTCCCCGACCGCCCCCGGAAACAAAAAAAAGGCACAGGCGAAACTCCTTCCCCTCAAAAGGGGGGAGAGTCTCGACTGTGCCTTCTCATTCAGGTCCCGGCGGCACGTTCTGTCAGCCGCTTGTCCTGCCCGCTAAGGCAACCCCTGCTCGTGGCAGCGAGTCACGTCTCACTTCTCATCAGACTATGGGTGGAGTATACAGGGCTTGTCCGCGAAAGGTCAATGAAATGGGGAATATCGCTTTCGCGGGGGAGAAGAAGAACACCGACTTCAGCATCCATTGCAATCCGTCACACCGGAAAACACTTCGCAAGCATCCCCTGAAAGCTGTCGGAAGCAGACGCCTTGTCGTGAGGAAGCAGGTGGTAGCTCCACGGCTTCTTCGAGATCTTGGTGGCCTGCACACACCACTCTTTGGCGTGCTTCGCTTTCTCCATGACCTCGGGATCCTTCTTCCTGACTTTGCTCGCGTCCTTCACCTCGATGATGTGACAGGCGCTGTCGGTTTCCGCGATGAAATCCGGCGAGTAGTTACCGTAGGCTCCCGCAATGCTGAATTGCCCCTCGGGGACGCGCAGCCATCGCTTGACCGTCTTATCGGAGTTGAGGACATCAGCCACGATCTTCTCCTGAGCTGAGTCAAACGCGCACTCGGGGTAGATCGTTTTCTCGTAGCCAGCAACGACGACGTGGGGTATCTCTTTGTCGCTGACTCTGGTGCGCTGCTTTACACCACCCTCTTTCAGCACCGTCCGGCGGGCAGAGGCAAACCTCACTTTGCTCTTGGAGGGAGTGAAGTCCAGACTTTCGGTTTCCTTCAGGTTGTGTCGCATCTGGGTGAAGAGGTCCTCCCGCACGGTCTGCCGATGCTGTGTGAGGAGGGCGTGCCATTGCTTCTGGTCTTTGCTCTTCGTGGCAGCGGTCAGGTAGGAGGCAACCACTTTCTCTATCGCCGCTGCATCCTTCTCATTCAGGCAGTCGGTTCCGTGAATCAGCCATCGCAGAAGGTCGGCCACCTCATCCTCAATCTGTATCACGGTCGCCGGACCAACTTTCTCCTTCCCTCCGGTGGGGATGTCCACTGCAACCAATGATGTGCTGATTTCGCCCAGGGCAACCGTGGGTTTGGCAGGGAATTCTCGAAGCGTCGCCGCGGAGGTGTGGTGCGTCTCGATGAGAGGCACCACAATGGCATAGGGCGACCGTTCACCTGCCGCCTTCAACTCGTGGGATTCGAGTTGGGGGCCGTCGTCCTTGGCTTCCTCTGGTTTAACCTCACCGACGTATTCCGCGGCCTCGATAATCGCCTTGTAGTTGTCCTTGCCTTTCTGATAGCAGATGACGTTGAGGGTAGCGACTTTCTCATCCTCGATTTCGTCGCGCTTCGCCTTCCCGAACGGAAGCCGCACTCCCCGGCCGATGGTCTGTGCCCCCAGGGTCTCGCTGATGGTCGCACGCAGGGGAATGATCGTGTAGATGTTCTGTACGTCCCAGCCTTCCTTCAGCCGCATCACGTGGATGACGACCTCGACATCGCTCTCTGGGTTTTCCAGGTTCACCAACGTCTGCTCATCTTCCTCGTCGCTTTTGCTGTGAATGAGCAGCGTCTTCCCCTTGAACTGGCCGCCCATGAACTTCGCCGACTCGATCTGCTTCTGAATCCTCTCGCCGTGGCTGATGTCGCGGGTGTTGATGAAGGCCAGCGGGCGGAGGGGGGGCAATCCCTTGTTGACCCTATAGGTCTCGACGTGCGCCTTCGTTCGGAGGTGAAGGTGAAGGCCATCCTGCAGCTTGAGAGTATCGAGATGTTCGTCTCCCTGTGCGTCGTTCTCACGGTAGATGGGGCGCACGCGCTTCACGTAGCCGTCTTCGATGGCCTTCTTCATCGAGTAATCAATCAGCTTGTTTCCCTGGAAGACCGGCGTTGCCGTGAACTCCAGCCCGAGCAAGGGGTTCAAGTCGTGCAATGCTTCGAAGAACTTCGGTCCGCGGTAGCGATGGCTTTCATCCATCAGCAGCACGAGGTCGCCCTTTTGCCGCATCGCGTCGGAGAATGACTTGCCCAACGTCTCCATAAACTCATGGAATTTGTACTTCTGCTTCTCCCCGCCCTTGAGAAGCTTCTGGATGTTGAAGATGTACACTCGAACATCCTCATAGAGTTGCAGCGTTAGTCCTTCCCGCCATCGGTAATCATCTCCGGTGATGACCTGGGCATTGGCAAAGTGGGGCAAACCCGCGAAGAGATACTTCGGATGGCTCGATACGATCTCCCGCTTCATCTTGTCGTAGATTGTCTGGCCGGGTGCCAGCAGGAAGAAGTTGCGCGAGATTCCCTGCTCGTAGAGGTAGGCGATGCAAGCACCCATCAGGCGGGTCTTGCCAACTCCGGTAGCGATGTCGAAGCAGAAGGAAGGGAAGTCAGTGTCGAAGGTGTAGTTGCCGGGAAGGTCGTTCTTGATCTTGGGCAAGTCGTCGCGCAAATTCACAAAAGAGAGGTTCTGGTGCAGCTTCCGCAGACCGTCTCGCAGCGGGTCGCGCAGGTTCATCGCGTCGGCGATCCCGGTCAGGATGTGCTCACTCAATTGATTTCCTCCAACAACGTGCTGAGATCGCCGTAGTCGTAGGGAGGTCGTTTTCTGACTGCGAGGATATCGATGATCTCTTCCTCCTGAGAAACGGCGTAGAGCAGTCTCCACTGATCCAATCTCAGTCTTCGCACTTCCGCTTGCACACCCGGACAAGTGAGTGCTTTGCTGCCTGCCGGTTGGGGGTCTGAGGAGAGAGCCTCAACCGCGCGCTTTACTCTTTGTCTGACGTGGCCGGGCAACTCCTTGATTTCCCGCCATGCCGCGGGAGTCACGTAAACCTTGAAGCGACTCAAGACAGCTCCCCCACCACGGAGTCCCATTCCAGCCATCCAGCCCGCCCCCGGTCTCCGGCGGCTCGGAGTTCCGCAAAAGCCTGTTTCGCAACGTAGGTATCTTCGAGGGTCTCCAGCCATTCAATGAGCGTTTCCCATTCCGTCGCGTCGAGAACGGCGAGACGTTTATCTCTTGTGGAAACAAACTGCACCGATTGCAGAGCTTCAAGTCCAGTCATGTCCTTCACTCCTTTCCATGAACAGTCGCGTACTTCACCTTCAAATCCCTCGGTATCTTCTTCACCTTCACGTTCTTTGGAGATTGTAGTCCAGGCGCATACTTGAGGCAATAGATCACCAGGGCCTCCCCTTCCGACAACCGGCTCGTCAGGCGCTTGAGGTAGGTGGGGGTTACATACTCCTCGGTCACGTGGGCGAACGCGCTGCCGTTACGACCGTGCAGCTCGGAGTCGCCGGTCTGCGTAAACCCCTCCTGCAGCAGCACCGCCTGCACCAGCAAGCCGTTGTCGTATTTCGGGTTGATGACGGGGACACCTAACTTATTGTCCGTGATGACCAGCGGCTCACCGAGGACGTAGTAGCGGAAGCCGCCATTGCCCGACAGTACCTTTTGCCCTTCACCGGCCACCAGCTTGTTGAGTCGCGGCAAGGCGAAGGTCTGCGCCTGCTCGCCCAACTCCACCATGATCCACTTGCGCCCTAACTTTTGCGCCACCGCCCCCGTCGTCCCGCTGCCCGCAAAACAGTCCAACACCCAGTCACCCTCGTTGCTACTGGCCTGGATGACCCGGTCGAGGAGGGCTTCGGGTTTTTGGGTGTCGAAGTTGACACTCTCTTTAGCTTGTGAGTTGACCGGGAAGATATCGGTCCAGAGGTCGTGAACGGGTTGTCCCTTGTCTGGATCGTAATACTGACGCTTACGTGGCGTTCCTTTCCCCCCGGAGGTGAACTCGATCTCGCCGTTCAGCATTGCCTCATCGATTCTCTCCTGCGTCCAGATCCAGTGCATCCCAGGTGGTGGAGAGAGTGTACGCTTTCCAAACATCCTTGGCGGTCCTTGTCCCTTCTGAATCATGCTGACCAGTTGATACCGCTGGCCGGTCTCGGGGTCGACTTTGTCGAATTTCGCCTCGTAATTCTCATCGTGAGGTCGGTACTGCTGGTAGAAGATCGGATTCTCGCCGGCGGAGTACGTGAAGATCATGTCGTGGACGTTCCCAAACCCTCTGCTTTGGGCCTTCACCACGCGGATCTTCTGCCAGATCACCTCGTTGCGGAAGTTAGTGGCACCGAAGAGATCGTCGAGGATGCATCTGCCGTAGTGCCCGCTCCGCCAGTCGAGGTGAACGTAGATACTGCCGTCCTCTGCGAGTAAGTCCCTCAACAGCGCTACTCTGTCGCGCATCATTGTCAGCCACAGTGAGTTCTCGAGCCCATCGTCATAGTGCTCAAACGTCTGTCCGGTATTGAACGGAGGATCAATGTAGATGAGTTTGATCTTCCCGGCGAACCCCGCAGCGAGGAGGGACTTGAGTGCGAAGAGGTTCTCGCCGCGGATCAGCATGTTCTTCGCGTCGGCGTCGCCATACCGCGCCTGCTCGATGAGCAACCGAGGCTGCACCTCGTCGTGGGGAATCTTCTTCGGATCGCCCGTCCGCTCATCCCGCACGAGGGCAAACCCGTCATCCTTCCCCGGCCAGCGGAGTTCGAGTTTTTCAGGCATAAGAGCAAGCACCTCTTCATCAGGGTTGCACCAATCTCCTAGTTCGTTTATGCACAGCGTGTCTGCCTCTGAAGGTCGGAGGATTCGGTCTCATCTTCTCAGCCAAAGCGCCCAGTTCTTCCATCAGCCACTGTCGCCAGACTTCCATATCCTTTAGCTCATCATCATCAACCAGAATGGCTTTGTGACACTTGGGATGCGTGATCCTGTCACGAGCCTTGATGGACTTGACCAGCGCTTGCCAGCCATTGCCACGGTCGAAGGTGAACTCGAAGCCTGAACCTGTAGCCTTTGCGTAGCATTTCAGGCTCAATCGTATGGCATCCTTCACTGCAAGATGAACGATGTTCCCATCGGGTTTTCTTTCGTCTTTAAGCCAACGCAACTGGTCTGCGTCCGATTGAAGGTCGCAGAATGCGAATATGCAGTCTGTGGCTGTGGCCCGATTCACAACGTATTGTCTCATAATGTGTGTGCATCCCTCTACCCATGCGAACAACGTCCGGACATAGGTTCTTCGCCGCGGCTGGCGATCAGGCTGTGCGTCGAGCAACTTCTTCTCTTCCTCCACGTCTGCTCTCAGCTCTCCCATTAGGCAAATGGTTTCCTCAAGGAGCTTCTCGTGTTGATTCAATTCTTCAGTGGTTTGAACTTCAGTACGTTTAGCCAATTCCGTATCTCCATTCTGAGGGCAACCACCGATGCACGCGCGGCGGATTACCTCTCCATTGTCAACACATCTCCGGGTTGCATGGGGCCACGCCTTGACCGTGCGGGTGCGCAAAGTGCGGCAGAAATCCGACGTGGTTCCGGTATGCGGTGGATTCTACCAGACACAGTGAGGAAGTCAAGGGGAAGAAGGTCGGAATGCCATCACCTTATGTTGCAATTCTAATACAAGCCCTGTATCATACCCATCACAAGGGAGGCGTTGAGTAAGATGAACCGTCCAGTCCTGCAAATACTTACTGACCTGCACGCTGCCGAAAGAGAATGCGAGCGATACGAGGCCGAATATCAGTTGCTGTCGGAGGACTTCTTTCGTCTGTACCTGGCGGGTCAGGTGGCGGATGCCCCAGACCTGCAAATGTGGGCTGGCTTCTGTAAGGCACACCGGCGTTGTTTGCAGGAGCACATGGTTCGATCCGCAGCCTCATCCCAATGACCCAAGCCTGGCGTCTACCTTTCCTCACCACCAGCATGTCCCACCCGACATCAAACACCATCGAGTGCCAGCGCCGGAGTTGTCCTTTGAACGTCCGAATCTTCCTGTTCTCCTTGAGCGCATCTCACGCTGGATTCAAGGGGGAGACGAAGACGCTTCAATGACAAGCGCTGGAGGGTCGCATACATATTCCTCACCCGGCGTGAACTTGTGAGAACAACACTCTTTAACGCTACTGCGTGAGGCGTGAGTCAAGCCGACCTGCACCTTGCGCAACCCGGCGCCGTGTGCTACTTTTCAGGAGCTTCCAACCATTGACCAGCAACCATCAAGGGGGTATTGCGATGGGTAACAAGATCCGCATCGGAGTGATCGGCGCCGGGGCGAACACGCGCGCCATGCACATTCCCAAGCTTCAGGCGATAAAAGATGTCGAGATTCTCAGCGTCTGCAACCGCAGCCGCGCATCCGGCGAGACGGTGGCGAAGGAGTTTGGAATCAAGGAGGTCTGCGACAGTTGGGAACAGGTCCTGGATGATGACTACATTGATGCGGTGGTCATCGGCACGTGGCCTTACATGCACTGCGTCCTGACTTGTGCGGCTCTGGAAGCAGGCAAGCACGTCCTCTGCGAGGCGCGCATGGCCATGAACGCCGAGGAAGCGCACGAGATGTGGGAGACCTCCAAGGTTACTCCCGGATTGGTCGCGCAAATTGTCCCATCCCCGTTCACACTGAAGTTTGACCGGACGATTCAGGACTTGATCTCGGAGGGCTTCATCGGAGATCCGCTTGCCATCGAGGTCCGAGGCGTCTCGTCCACTTTCGTTGACAAAGCCTCTCCCCTTCACTGGCGGCAGAACTTCGACCTCAGCGGCTACAATACGCTGGCGATGGGCATCTGGTATGAGGCGCTGATGCGGTGGGTCGGGGAAGCAAGGCAAGTGATGGCGATGAGCAAGACCTTCGTGAAGCAGCGCAACGATCCCGCGACCGGTCGTCCGGTAGCCGTCCGAGTTCCCGAGCATCTGGACATCATCGCCGACATGGTGTGCGGCGCCCAGGCGCACATGCAATTCAGCGTGGTGACGGGACTGGCGACCAACACCTCGGAAGCCTGGCTCTTTGGCAGCGAGGGAACTCTGCGACTGGACATTGATGCGGGTAAGCTCTACGGCGGAACTCGACGGAACAAGAAGCTTCGAGAGATTCCGATCCCACCGGAGAAAGCCGGCGGCTGGAGAGTGGAGGAGGAATTCATCAACGCGATCCGCGGGGAAGAGGCGATCCAACTGACGACTTTGGCGGATGGGGTCAAGTATATGGAATTCACTGAAGCCGTCGCCCGCAGCGCGGCGAGTGGATCGGCGATCGGTCTTCCACTGAAGAGTATGGGGTGAAGGGTAAATGCGTATCTATGAGTTTTCGGGAACACATGTTGAAGCCGGGTTGCAGCACGGCCGGATGCTCTCCGACGAGATTCGAGAGTCTGCCGAGTTGAGATTACAGGGATGTCTCCGAGCCAGTCAACAATCGGGACGAGAGTTGAGTCGTGAGGAAGTCCTAAGGTTGGCCTCTCTCCACCTGCGCTTCGTTGAGGATTACACTCCCGGTCTCTCTCAGGAAGTCAAGGGAATTGCTGAGGGAGCAGGGATGTCGCCGGAGGAGATTTTCATCATCAGCGGATACACCGATTTCGTGGATGTGGTGCGTCGCTCCTCCGGTAGCGCGGTGGCGTGGGGATGCTCCGCCTTCTTCGCTGCCCCTCCGCGACACGGGGGAAGGACACCCTCATGGGCCAGACGTGGGATATGTTTGCGGAGGCGGAGAAGACCGTCATTGGGATGCGAATCCGCATTGATGACGAACCCGAGCTGGTGACGCTGGCGTACCCGGGGTGTGTTGGGATGATGGGAATGAATTCACTGGGGGTCGGTGTCACAGGAAACAACCTTCGACCCACTGATGCTCAGCCCGGTGTGCCGTGGACGTTCCTGTGCCGCAAAGTGCTGACAAGTGAGAATGCGGAAGACGCCGCCCGAGTGCTCACCGAGGCGCCCCTGTGTTCGGGTCACAACTTCATTGTCGGCGATGCGCAGGGAGTCGGCATTGACATCGAGACAACGGGAGCGCGGTGTGGCCGTTTCGACATTAGTGAACCGACGTTCGTGCACACCAACCACATTACGCATCCCTCGCTCCTGTCACTGGCGGAGCCGATTGACCCGATGGGCTGCACCGTCGAGCGCGGATGTCGTCTGGACTCGCTGTTGCGATCCGAGAGAGGCAACATTGATGTCTCTTCCGTTCAGCGGGCTTTCAGAGACCACGAAGGCAAGCCACGCTCCGTTTGCAGCCATGACTATCCCGTAGCCTCCGGCAACAGAATCCGTACCTGCGGGGCGCTGATCATGAACCTGACGCAGCGAAAGGCGCACATGGTGAAGGGGCTGCCATGCCAGGGAGAGTTTGAGGAG
>Ga0100401_1001270_pt1 | contig 20511 bp, 15 predicted proteins | sample CryGeymeta201525_FD_80421 | JGI IMG/M metagenome (GOLD analysis project Ga0100401, IMG submission 80421) | Groundwater microbial communities from Crystal Geyser aquifers in Utah, USA - Crystal Geyser metaG 2015-25 | ecosystem: Environmental > Aquatic > Deep subsurface > Groundwater | place: USA... | reverse complement strand
GGCGGGTTACTATATCAGTGGCTTCGGTGCTCCTAACAAAGACAACTCGGTGCCTGCGGTGGATCCGCTTTTCACGGCCTACTCGCGCACTGCGTCAGGCTTTATCTCGCAGATCGACCCGCGTCCGGCGGTCGGCAGCCCGCTGCTGAGTTCACCCGTGGCAAGCGGCGCACCTGTGGCGACCAGCTACCGCGGCGCGTTCGATGGAACGACCAACTGGGCAGCCGGCTGGACCTTCCTCGACCAGAACGGCTTCTTCGGAGCCACTGGCATCGTGGATACCGATGGTGACGGTCTGTCCGACGACGATGAGACCAACATCCACGGCACCAGCCCGACCCTCGCCGACACCGATGGTGACGGCGTGAATGACGGTGTGGAAGTGGCCAACGCCGCGCTGGGCTTCAATCCAATCGTGGCAGACGCCTCGACGGTGCTCAGCAACGTCTACACTGAAGCCGGTATCCTTGACCTCGTCACTGGCAATCAGGTGATGATTCAGGGTGGTGGAAACGGTCAGCCTGTGACCCTCAGCCTTCCACTGTTCCGTTCGAATGACCTCAGCACGCCGTTTGCTCCTGCGCCGGCGCTTGAGGCGACCTTCACGGGATCGGGCGAAGCGGAGTTCTACCGCATCGAAGTTCCTAGTGCTGAATAAGCCAAGCTGATTCGCGCAAATTGTGGCCGCCCGACTCGAAAGAGTCGGGCGGTTTTGTTTCCGGGGGAATGGCTTTTCCTGACGAAACCGTCACACGGCTGCCATGGGAAAGTGACGGCGCTGACTCTTTGATTCGCCCGCTCCCAGCTATGCGCTCCATTTTATCATTTCTAAGCCTTCCGGTGCTTGCCGTTTCGATGGCGAATGCAGCGGATTCCGAGGTTTCAAATACTGAGAAGCTCAAGGATTCGATCCGCGAGTGGATCGAGACTACCCGCGAGATCCAGAAGCAGGAGGATGACTGGGACCAAGACAGCCAGGTGCTGCAAGGTCACAGGGATGGCCTTCTAACAGAGATCAAGGATCTCAAGGAGCAGATTGAAAAGGCCAGGGCGAGCAGGGGCGCGGCGGATAAGAAGTCACTGGAGGCAGTCGAGAAATACGATGCTCTGAAGTCTGCGAACGATCTGCTTTCCTCGCGGCTTGCGGAGCTTGAGAAGGCGATGGTCGAGCGCTTGCCGATCTTTCCTCCGGCACTGGCCAAGGAGCCGCGTGTCGCGCAGATGATCTCGGATCTCAGGGCCTCTGCGGCAAAAAGCGATCAAGGTGAGCAGGGCGGAAACTCACGATTGAATACGGTGCTGAACCTGATGGCGGCTGCCGAACAGTTCCAGGGTTCGGTGCATTCCGATAGCGAAAGCCGCAAGGTGGCGGACGGTCGCGAATTGAAGATCAACATGGTCTACTTCGGCCTGGCGGCGGCCTATGGCGTCGATGATGCAGGCGAGGTGGCCTTTGTCGGGAAACCCGGTCCGGATGGATGGGTTTTCGAAGAGAAGAACGAGCTGGCCGCGCAGGTTCGACAGCTCGTTGATGTTATGCACGGCGATGCCGACGCGAAATTTATCTCCCTACCCATTAGTCTTCCATGAAGTCCCCCATGTTGACGGGCCTGCTGGCTCTACTTTTGATTTCAGCTCCATCGCAGGCTCAGTCTGCGGCTGATGCTCAGATCGAAACGGCGCGTAAGGAGCTCGAAGCGACATCGCGCGAGTATCAAGGAATGCGCACGGCGCTTTATCGTGAGATCAACACGCTTGATGATGAGGTGCTCAAGCTTTCGCGTGAGTTGAGAGACCTGGAGCGGGAGGAGGCAATGCGGACGACAAAGCAGCGCACCACCGAGCGGAACACGCAGATCATGCGGGCAAACTTCGATTATGCCGTTGGGGTCTTGCGTCAGTATGGCGACAACCTGACGAACCGTCTGCATGCCGCGGAGAACCAACTTTACCGCGAGGATCTGCAATCGATTTCGGAAGCGGCGCTGGCGGCAAAGGATGACCCGAAGAAGGAGATGGAGGAGCGTCTGCGGGCGCTGGAGATCGGCTTGAAGAGATTGCCTGAGCTTGCCGGTGGTCAGCGATTTAAGGGCAAGGCGATGCGCAACGGCACGGAGGCGAAGGAGGGGGAGTTCATGTTGTTAGGCCCGGCGGCATACTTCCGCTCAAGCGATGGAAGCTTTGAAGGTGTGACGACTTTCGAGGAGAACAACACCGGCATTCCGACGGCTGTCGGGGTGAGGGTCGCTGAGGATGGCATGATCGCCACGGCGGTGAGCAGTGGCGCGGGCCCCTTGCCCTTCGATCCTACTTTGGGTAAGGCGCTCAAGGTTGAAGCTGCGGAGGAGTCCTTGATCGAAGTGATCGAAAAAGGCGGCATCGTCGGCCACGCGATCCTGCTGCTTGGCGTGGTCGCCCTTACCTTGACGATTTTCAAGGTCGTCGAGATCACGAGGTTCCCCGTGCCATCGCGTCGACGGATCAACGAGATCATCGATGACCTCGTTTCCGATCGTCAGGACGAGGCAAGGAAGAAGGCCGCGACGCTTCAGGGCCTGTCGGGTGAAATCGTCAAGACGGCGGTCGAGCGCTTTTATGAAAAGCGCCGGGTGCTGGAAGAAGCGCTTTTTGAGAAGATGGTCGCGGTCAAGCCTCGGCTGGACCGCTTCCTGCCGTTTCTCGGTCTGACAGCCGCCGCCGCGCCGCTGATGGGACTGCTCGGAACGGTCTTGGGCATCATCAAGACCTTCAAGGCGATGGCGATCGATTCCGGCAACAAGCAGGCGTTCACGGTCGGTATTTCCGAGGCTTTGATCACCACGGCGGAAGGTCTGGTCGTGGCGATTCCGGTGCTGGTCCTCCACGGCATGATGAAGAGCCTGGCGAAGGGCAAGTTCAGCGAAATCGAATCGATCGGCATCGCCCTGATCAACGGCACCACGGAACTTGGTGGAAAAGAGAAGGAGCAAATGGGTTCCGACGAAGGTGAGGACGAGGACCCGGAGCTTATCCCCAACCCTGCTTGACCGATGTTCATCCTGGCTGAAGGCGGAGGGCTGGTGTCCGAGTTGATCGAGGTTTTCGCCGCGGGCGGATGGATCATGCTCATGCTTGGGAGTGTGGCATTCATCCTCTATGTCACCGCCTTCGCGAGCTTCGCCTACGTGAACCGTGGAAACCTCACGGGAAAGGATTCGAAGAACTGGGCCAAGTGGATCGAACAACCCGAGACCGCCGAAGGGCGGATGGGCGAGGCGCTTCAGTATGTGATGCACGGCCCGCGCCTGACGATCAAGACGGTGCAAAGACGCTTTGCCGAGGTGAGGTTGAATATCCTGTCGGCGATTGATCGTCGGCTTCTCGTGGTCAATACGCTTGTGGCAGCAGCACCTTTGGCGGGGCTTTTGGGGACCGTGATGGGGATGCTGACGATGTTCAACGGGCTTGCCCAGGGTGGTGGCGCGGCGGCGATGACGCGGGTGGCGGGCGGCATGAAGGAAGCGCTGATCACGACTCAGACGGGTCTGACCATCGCCCTTCCCGGCCTCTTCATCGCGCTGATCGTGAAGAGCAAGCGCGACCGCATTTCAGCCGCTTTGACCCAACTCGAAAGTCAGATTCTCTGCGCACGGTTCCACTCGGACCACTAACTTTATTTTTGCCCACTTATGTTTGGAAGAAGTCTTGGAGACGACGCGGATGAAGAGGTTCACATCGACCTTTCGCCGATGATTGACTGTATTTTCATCCTGCTGATTTTCTTCATCGTCACCACGGTGTTCGTTGATGAGACGGGCGTGAAGGTGAACAAGCCGGAGTCCGGCGGTGCGGCGAGCGCGCTGGACAGCAACAGCATCCTGATCGCGGTGACGTCGGAAGATAAGGTGTTCTTCTCCGGTGAAAGCGTCGGCGTGCAGGGAGTGCTGAGCAAGATCAAGCCGAGCCTGGTCGAGACGCCGGACATGCCGGTGATCATTCAGGGTGACAAGGATGCCTCGCACGGAGTCGTGCAGCAGGTTCATGCGCAGGCGATTCTTGCCGGTGCTCAGAAAGACCGAATTTCCGTATCACTGAAGTGAGTAAGCCTTCTCGTCACGTTTACCGCCCACCACGCGGACGCTATTCCGGGGTCTTCGCGATCATCGGTGGCGTTATTGCGACTTTGGCGGTATTCATTGCGATCCCGCTTTCGCAGAAGCTCGCAGACATGACGAGTCCCCCGCCGACCGCGATGCCGGAACCCGAGGCGGCACCGCCGCCTGAGCAGGAGATGGTGATGGAAGAGCCGCCGCCGGAAGATCCGGAAGAGGAGCCACCCGAGCCGCCGCCGGAGTCCGCTCCCGACTTGGACATGGCGCTAGATGTCGGTGATCTCTCGCTCGGAACGGGCGGAGGATTTGCGCTAAGCATTCCGAACTTTGCGATGGGCGGAGGTGACGATGCTTTCGGTGGTGGTGATCTTGAAACGCCGCCTCAGCCGTATGTGAAGTCACAGCCGGTTTATCCTAGTAACCTTCTTAGCAAGGGAGTGGGTGGAAAGGTGGAGATCGCTTGTGTGATCGATGCGAGCGGGGGTGTGAGCAGCACCAAGATCAGGAAGTCATCAGGTAACAGCAGCCTCGATGAAGCGGCGCTGAAGGCGGTGAGGAAGTGGAAGTTCAAGCCTGCCGTCCGTGGTGGGAAAAAAGTCAAGGCAACCTGCGTGGTGCCGTTCAATTTCGAAGTTAAGCGATGAGACCAATCACTAATCATTTCCCATGTCGGATTCTCTCGGTATTGCTTTTAGCGGCGACGTCACTGTCGGCGATGGCTGAAAGAATCATTCCGCCGAGCAACATGTTCCGCGACCCCGAGTTCGTGCGCGATTTTGTCGGGAGTTATGGGTTTCTTTCGGACATTGAGCCGAAGGTTTCACCCGAGGAAAGCCGGATGCTGGTGAAAATTCGGGAGCTCTTTGAGGCGAGTAAGTTCAAGGAAGCGGAAACCGAGTTGATTCGCTTCATCAAGGAGGTTGAGGCGCCGACTGACCCTGAAAAGCAGCCACAGGAGATCAGTGCGGCGATGGTCTTCGTGCTGGGAAATCTCTATTTCAGTGCGGATCGCACGGACGAGGCGCGGCGTGCGTTTCTTGAGGCAATTCGGCGTTTTCCGAACTTTCGGCGGGCTCATGTGAACCTCGGATACCTCTACATTTCGAAAGAGGAATTCGATAAGGCGATGGCGCACTTTCAGCAGGCGGTTTCGCTGGGTGAAGGGAATCCGCGTGTCTTTGGTCTGCTGGGTTACACCTATCTTTTGAAAGGAAAACCGCTGGCGGCGGAGAATGCTTATCGTCAGGCATACCTGCTTGGTCCTGATTCGCGCGACTGGAAGCTGGGTCTCGCCCAGGCTTTGATTCAGCAAGAGAAGATGGAGGAGGCGAGCTCGCTGCTTGGCACGCTGATTGAAGAGTATCCGGAAGATCGGGATCTTTGGTTGCAGCAAACGAATGCCTTGCTTGCGCAGGAGAAGAAGATGGAAGCCGCTGTGAACCTTGAGGTGCTGCGGATGAAGGGCCTGGCTTCGGAGTCGGAGCTGACCTTGCTTGGCAATCTTTACATGGATCAAGAGGAGCCGCAACTCGCACTTTATGCTTACACTGCGGCGATGAACAAGAGTGAGACGTTTGATGTGGAGCGGTCCTTGAAGTCGGCGCGGATCCTCAATGACTACGGGTATCCGGATAAGGCCGAGGCTTTCGTGGTTCAGATCCGGGCAAAGGCGGGAACAAGTTTGAGCGAGAAGGATCAGACGGATTTGGAATTGGTCGAGGCGAAGATTGCGCAATCGGCGGGTGATTTGGTGCGTGTGGGTGAGGTGCTTGAAAGCCTGGTGAAACGTGATCCGACAAATGGTGAGGTGCTCACGGAGTTGGGCAATCACTATGCGGCGCTTTCGAAGTCCGAGGAGAATGAAGAGCGTCGGGCGGAGTTGATTGTTGATGCCAAAACGAATCTCCAGCTCGCGGCGGGGATTGAGTCATCGGCTTACGCCGGGAATTTGGCGCTTGGTCAGCTTTTGGTAAGAGAGAGGCAGTATATTCAAGCGATGCCGGCTTTGGACAAGGCGATCGCGCTGAAGCCTAGTGATAGTTTGAAGAATTATGTGAGCCGCGTCCGCCGTGCGGCTGACCGCGAACAGCAGCGGATCGAGCGCGAGGAAGCCGAGCGTGAGGCGAAGAAGGACGAAGAAAAAACTGAGCCATGAAGACCATGAAGGCATTTCAAATCATCACCCCTCTGCTGCTTCTCGCGCTGCCTCTGGCGGCGAACGAGGCGCTTGATATTCTTGAGGGCAAGAAAGACATCAACGAGATCGATCTTCCACCGCTCCCGGAGGAGGAGATGAAGGAGGCTGGTGAAGCGGTGACTTACGTGGCGCCGGAGTGGGCACCGAGCCCTCTTGATCCGGTGTGGTCGCGCGCGGTGCTTTTTGAAGATGACACGAATCCATGGGTCCAGCAGCTTGCGATCATGGGGCTTTTCGAATTCTCGGGATCATGGGGCGATGCGGAAACGACAGGAGGTCCGAATACGGATCTGAACACCACACGGACGCGGCGTGCCCGGCTTGGGGCGCGGATGAAGGCCTTCGGCAACACGGAGATCGAGGCGGTGGGTGAGTTCGCAGGCGATGGGGAATACCCGCGGGTCGAGCGCTTCAAGGCGAAGACGGAAGTGCGGCCGAACTATTATGTAAGTGTCGGCAAGATGCGTCCGCGATTCGGGATCGAGCAATCGAAGGAGCCGCACCAACTGCTGACACCCGAGAGGACTTTGCTGGCGAACATGCTGATGCCGGCGAGCACGCTCGGCGTGACATTCTCTCAGGATTGTGCGCCATGGGATTGGAGCATCGGGTGGTTTTCCGGGGACCAGGATCGTTATCTGCCGGGCATTGAAGGCGATGGCTTTCTGGCAGGAAGCCTCGCCTATGAAAGTGGCGAGACTCTCGAGGGCGGGGGCGCGATGCGGACACGCTGGCACATGGATTACATCTACAATCTCGATGGGAAGAACAGTCGTTCGATTCCGCGTTATGATGTCGCGGGGCGTCGCTCGGCGAATGGCAATCAGTTGATTGCAAGGAATCCCGCCTTTACGCACCTGTTTTCAACCGGGATTGAGCTGGAAAGCGAGCGCTTCGCGTTTGAAGGTGACTTCCAGCTTGCGAACGGCGACCTCAATGCGTGGGGCATGACCCTGACGCCGAGTTACTGGGCAGTGCCGGGAACGCTGAAGATTGTCGGACGCTACCACTATGCTGATACGGATGCTCCTGGGGGGCTGGTCGGTGGTCTGGGGGTCGGGAATGATCCGTTTTATGACACCTCGCCGCTCTTTGTGGGGGATGAGTTTCACTCGTTCTATCTCGGCGCGAACCTGCACCTCTATCAGGATAAGGTCACGGTGCTGAACGGGTTGGAGTATGCGCTGATGAAGGACGATGCGGGCGGCTTTGAGACCGATGCCTGGATCTGGCATTCGGGCGCGCGGCTTTCATTCTAACAGAACGACTGATGAAGAGATATTTGATGACTTGTTTGCTCGGGGCTCTGCCGCTGGCTGCGGTGGAATTGGACACGGCGGCCGTTGGGCGCGATCTGAATGGCTGGAACGATCAGAAGCTTGCGTGGTTCGGTACCGATGGATTGACGTTCCGTGCCGGCACACCTGAAATCCGCCCCTTGGAAAATGGGGTGGTCGAGGTGCTCATGAAAGTCGAGGAACTTGTCAGGGGCGTGACGGTCTACACGGCGGACCTCCGTTTGGTCGTCTCCGCCGATGGCCTGGTCCGGGCGGTGGGAGTCAGTGGCAAGGTGGACGGGGTGGATTTCAAAACAGCGGAGCTGAGCCGCCCCGAGGTGGCGGTTGTTGCGGCGCAAGGCGATGACAAGCCCGCGGATGTCACGCCGGTCAATGCCGAGGCGGAGATGCAGGCGGAACTCAGCCAAGCGCTTGACTCCGCGATTGAGGGCGCTCGGACCGGGAAAACGCAGGCCCGCAGGGATGTGGTTTCGCGCTTCTTCGGAGCGAAGGCTGGCGAGTCGGCCTCCTTATCGAAGGCGACGGGGATTGTCGTGAAAAGCCTGTTTCGCCGCGTCGGCCCTTGAGGCTTGGCTGTGGATGTTTTAGTTGGCGTTCTCGGAGAGCCACTTTTCGCGGGCGGCGAGGTTGGCCTTCATCTTGATGATGCCTTCGCGCTCCTTGACGGCTTCGTCGGATTTCTTGAGCACGGTCCAATGATCTTCCGCGAGGTCGCCGCGGGCGTTCTTGAGCAGGTCGACTAGGTGGTCGGCGGTGTTCTTGTCGGCGGCTTCGCCGTATGGTTCCACGGCGGGTGATGAAAGTTCGCCAAGCTCCTTTTTGCGGTGGGCAAGGATCGCCTCGGTCCGGCCGAGTTCCTGCTCGGCGAGTTGGGTGTTGGCAGGGTTCAGGTTGCCGCTGGTGAGCTTGGCGTTGATGATGTCGCGGCGGCGTTCGAGATCGGCGATGGCTTCTTCGAGGGCCTTGGAGAGTTCGCGAAGTTCCTTGTCCGTTGCGACTCCCTGGCGGCGGTTCTGTTTCCAATCTTCGCTGATGCGTGAGGTTTCGTAATACCAGCCGTTGTAGTAGGATTCGGATTCGTATTGGTATTTTTCGACGTCTTTGCTCTGAGGCATGGACTTGGCGAGTTCCATGATTTGGTCGGCGCGTTTTTGGATTCGCTCATCGAGCTTGTCGATGTAGATGCTGAGGGTGTCGGCGGTGGCGCTTTTGTCGGTGCGGATGCGTTCGAAAATCTTCCGACGCTCGCTGTTATAGGACTCGATGGATCTCCGGAGCCCTGCGATGGCTTCGCCTTTCAAGCGGGTGATGCGGGTCTTGGAAGACTCGGAGTCCTGGATGGATTTGAGCGTCGCCACGATCTTGCCGATCCGTTTTTCGGTGCGTTCGTCGAGGGTCCTGATGTCGCTGACAAGCTCCTGAAGGCGTTCTTCCCGCGCTTCGATGTTCTGTTTGAGCTGAACGATGGAGGCCTTTCTTTCCTCCATGCTGATGGCGGGAGCGTCCTGCGCCTTGATCGGAGGAAGGGTGGAAAACGCGAGGAACGGGATGATGGCAAGAGTCTTCATTCGGTGAAGGACTATCATGGAAAAATCCGGCGGGCAACCTCTGGGATGGGGTTGAGTGACATGCCGGTTATCGTAGGGTCCCCTCGGTGACGCCGAGTTTTTCGATGGCTTCGACTTCGGCGAGGAGTTCGCTGGGGAAGGAGCGCTGGTCGAGGAGCTTTTGGTAGGCTTGGATGGTGCGGGTGGCGGTGGCGGCGTCTTCGTCGAGAAGCTCGATGCGGAAACGAGATAGGCCCTTTTCGCGGAGCGATTCGTAAAAGCGGGCGCCGGTCTGGGCGCGGCCGTTGAAGAGGGTGTTGCGGCAGCCGACGTCGGCTTGGAGGCGGTGGAGTTGGCCGACGCGGTCGCGCAGGTGGACGACATGTTTTTCGCAGGGACGTCCGCAGTCTTTCCAGGTGGTGCCTTCGCTGAGGAAGGTGCAGAAGACGCAGTGCTCCATATGAAACATGGGCATGTGCTGGTGGAGGGAGATCTCGAACCACTCGGGCGGGGCGAGGGTGAGGAGTTCGAGGACTTGGGAAATGTTGAGGTCGTAGGAGATGGTGAGGAGGTCGAGCGTGGCGTGCTTTTTGAGGAGGGCGGCGGTGATGGGGTTGGCGACGTTGAGAGAGAAGTCGGCGGTTTTGATGAGGTCGCTACGGTGTTTGTAGTATTCGAGGGCGGCGAGGTTGCGGAGGAGAAGTCCGTCAGGTTCGGCGCGTTCGATGAGTTTGAGATATCCGGTTTCGCCGGGCTTGAGGATGCGCGGGGTGGCGAGGTGGATCTGAGATTTGAAATCTGAAATTTGAGATTTGAGGTCGACGGCGTCTTTGTAGCGGCGGGGGTCTTCGAAGTCGCAGTAGATGGTGGCGGCTCCGCAGGTGAGGGCGGCGCTGACTTGGTCGAGGGTGCGGCAGAGGATACTGAGTTGGGGGATTGGAGATTGGGAACTGGATAGTTGAGGGAGGAGGTCTTTATAGGATCTGGTGTTGGTCGTTTTATTTGAAGCTCCGACTGAAGGCCACGGGGCTAGCTTTTCGACGAGGTCGCGGCGGAGTTGGTTGAGGGCGGAGAGGGGGAAGTGGCAGTCGCCGATGAGTTGGTTGTCGAGGGAGGCGAGCTCGTATGGGGTGTCGCCGAGACGGGAGAGTTGTTTGGTGAGGGTTTCGGTGGTGAGGGGGTGTTTGGAGGCGGGTTCGAGATTGGTTGGGCTCGTGACAGTTGCCGGAGCGAGACGCTCCGGCCACGGACTGGAGCAAGATGCTCCAGCCACGATGGGCTCGCCGGGTTTTCCGGTGATGGTGATGTGGAGAGGCGTTTTCTTTGGGGTGAGTTTGGCGTTTTGCCAGAACTTGCGGATCTCGGATTCGAGGGCGGGGTCGGAGGTTTTGTAGAGGGTGATGCCGGGGCGGATGCGGTCGAAGTTGATGCCGCTGAAGGTGCGGTGGAAGATGATGCGGTCGTTTTCGATTTTCCAGATGCGCGCGCCTTGTTCGAGGTCGCGGTTTTCACCGGCGTCGAAGACGACGCCGTCTCCGGCTTTGAGCGGTGGGGTTTGCTCGGATGGTGGGACGTCGAGGCGGATCCAGCCGTTTTGGGCTTCGGTGATGGTGCCGAGGAGAGGGCCGCGTTTTTTTCCGAAACGTCCGTGGGTGAGGTAGGGGTGGTCGGTGCCGGCGAGCCAGCCGGTGGTGAGGCCGCGGGAGAAGGTCATCTCGAGGGCGTAGCGGTCGGAGTCGGTGATGGGGCTTGTGGCATGACCGTCCCGGTCATGACTTTCCTCAGTCGAGAGGCTTCCAGTATCACCCTTAAAGCTCGTCGAATGATTCAGAATGTAAGTCTTCTGATGTGCGTAGTCTTTCTCTCCACGGATGAGGTGATCATAGGATTCGTTCTGCCAGAGATCGCCCGTTCTTGAGAGTTGCTTGTTGATTGCGTGTGAAGTGAAGGACTTCCAAGAATGGAGGATTTCAGAGAGTGTGTTCTTTCCGAGGGGTTTGAAGATCACGTGGACGTGATTCGGCATGATGGCCCATGCGTGGAGCTCATAGCGGTCGCCATCGAAGTGCTTTAGGGCGTTCTCGACGACGACGGCATTTTTTCGATTTCCCAGAAGACACGATCCGTGGCCTTGTTCGAGTGCCCTTTCGAGATGTTCGGAATAGGCTTCATGCAAACGCTTCTCTGCATCGCGGATGAGAGAGGGATCTTCTTTTAGCCGGGCATTGTTTAGAACTTTGGTCGCGTTGGCTTTGGCGTTCAGGTAATCAGTCAACGCAGTTTTTGGGAGGGAGTCGTTCTGGCGGAAGGTGACGGCATAGGTCGCTCCACCGGTGGTCCAGTGGGGCAGGTTGGAACCTTTGCGTTTGGTGATGCTCTGGGGGGGCATGACCGGGACGGTCATGCCACTGTTCGGGCTGGCGCTGGATGAGGTCATGACCGGGACGGTCATGCCACGCGTGGCGTCGATGGCTTTGCGATAGACGCGGGTGACGGCGGCGACGTATTCGGGGGATTTGAGGCGGCCTTCGATTTTGAAGGATTTGACGCCGGCTTGGATGAGCTCCGGGATGAGGTCGACGGCGGCGAGGTCTTGGGGGCTGAGGAGGTAGCGGTGCTCGCCGAGGTCCTGGATTTTTCCATCGACGAGGATTTCGTAGGGCATGCGGCAGGCTTGGGCGCATTCGCCGCGGTTTGCGGAGCGTTGGCCGAGGGATTCGCTGGTGAGGCACTGGCCGGAGTAGGCGACGCAGAGGGCTCCATGGACGAAGACTTCGATGGGCGTTGTGGTTTCGGGCGAGGTGGTGATTTTGGTGATCTCCTTGATGGAGAGCTCGCGGGCGAGGACGGCGCGCTCCATGGGGAAGAGGGACTCGACGAATTTGAGGCCATCGGGGGAGGTGATGGTCATCTGGGTCGAGGCGTGGAGTTCGACGTTTGGGGCGATTTCTCGGGCCATTTTGGCAAGGCCGAGGTCCTGGATGATGAGGGCGTCGACTCCGGCGCTGGCGACGAGCCGGAGTTGGCGTTCGGCGGCTTCGAGTTCGCCGGTGAAGATGAGGGTGTTCATCGTGACGAAGCCTTTGACGCCGTGCTGGTGGAGGAAGTCCATCAGCTCGGGGAGGTCGTCTTCGGTGAAGTTGTCGGCGCGGAGGCGGGCGTTGAAAGCGGGGAGACCGAAGAAGATGGCGTTGGCACCGGCGGCGACGGCGGCGCGGGCGCAGTCCCAGTTTCCGGCGGGGCTGAGGAGTTCGGGTTCGATCATGGAGGAGATTGAAACGCCAAGTCGCCAAGGACGCAAAGGCGGGGTTTTGCTAATTTCAGTTTGAGGCCCGCGACTTCGCCTGCGGGGCGGGGTTCACGGCTCTGAAATCATGTTGGCACAAGCGAAAGACGAATGGACGGTGGTCGAGGCAGCGCATTTGATGCGTCGGGCTGGATTTGGCGGATCACCGGAGGAAATTCAGAGAGTCCACCAGATGGGCCGGGAGGCGGCGGTGGAGGCATTTTTGAATCCGCGGGAGCCGCTGGATGCCTTTCCGCTGCCCGCTTGGGCGGATCCTAAGACGGCATTTGTGGCGATGAGGGAGAATTTTGCCGAGAGGCGGAAGGCCCGAATGGCGGCGGAGCGGGACAAAAGCGAGGCGGCTCAGAAGGAATTCCGGATGCAGCAGCAGGAGGCCCAGCGCGAAAGCCGACGTCAGGGTTTCGAAGGGCAGGGATGGTGGTTTGGACGGCTGATGCATTCGCAAGCACCGCTGCGTGAGAAGATGGTCTTGTTCTGGCACGACCACTTTGCGACCTCGATTCAGAAGGTGAAGCAGCCGGCCCTGCTGCTGAAACAGAATCAGCTTTTCCGGGAGCATGCTTTCGGGGACTTCAAGGCGCTGACGCATGCGATGCTGAGAGATCCGGCGATGATGCTTTATCTCGACACACAGGCATCGGTGAAGGGGAAGCCGAATGAAAACTTTGCGCGTGAGGTGATGGAGTTGTTCACGCTGGGCGAGGGCAATTATTCGGAAAATGATATCAAGGAGGCGGCGCGTGCTTTTACTGGATATCGCTTTGATCGTCGGGAAGGAGAGGTGGTGCACGTCCGCTTCCAGTGGGATGGTGGGGAGAAGACGGTTTTTGGAAAGACGGGAAATTTCAATGGCGATCAGGTCATTGATTTGTTGTTCGAACAAGAAGCAGCGTCGGAGTATTTGCCAAAGAAGCTGTGGAAGTATTTTGTCGAAGACGAGGCACCGGAGCCGATTGTCAAACGGCTGGCGGAGACTTTCCGCGAGAGCGGATTCAAGGTGGAGTCGGTGCTGCGTGAGATCTTTTCATCGCGGGCGTTTTACGACAGCACGGTGGTGCGGAATCAGATCAAGAGTCCGATTCAGTTTCTCATTCAGATGTCGCGCGAGCTGGAGCTGGATGAGCTGGCGGCGGGTCATGTGACGGCGGCGCAGGTACAGCTTGGACAGGTGCTCTTCCTGCCGCCGAATGTGGCGGGCTGGGACTGGGGGAAGGCGTGGATCAATACGAACACGCTGCTGAGCCGCTACAACATCGCCGGAATCGTGACGAAGGGGGCGGAGTCGGTCGATGAGCAAGAAGCTGGTGGCGATGATATGATGATGGAGATGGCCAAGCAGGGGAATGGTCCGATGGCGAGGATGATGGCGCGCGGGACGCAGAGCTGGAAAGGGCCGGACTATGAGAAGCTGGCACCGAGGGCTTTGCGGGAAGATCCGGAGAGGCTGGTGGACTCGCTGATTGCTCGGCTCTTCCAGGCGGAGCTCGGGAGCAAGCAGCGTGCGATATTTGTGGATTATGCGAAGGCGAAGAAGGGTGCGATTTTCACCAATCATGAAGTGGCGGAGTTGTGTCATTTGATGATGAGTACACCGCATTACCAACTCGCGTAGGGAAACTTTAAGTTCTAAAATAAAAACTCCAAGAAAGACAGAGGATGAAAACGAGACGTGAATTTTTGAGGTCGACGGTGCTGGGGGCATCGGCGACGTGGACGGTGCCGATGTTTGTGGAGCGGACTTTTGCGGACATGCATGTCGCGGCGAAGGATCTGGCGACGCAGGCAGTGACGGGGAAGGATGATACGATCCTTGTGGTGCTTCAGATGGCAGGCGGGAATGATGGTTTGAATACGATCGTGCCGTTTGCGGATGATGCTTACTATAATGCCCGGCCTCGACTAGCGAAGCGGGAGAAGGATTTGATCAAGCTGGCGGATGGGATCGGGCTGAATGGCTCGATGCCTTATCTTGGCAGCCTTTTCAAGGAAGGCGATCTGGCGGTGGTGCAGGGAGTGGGTTATCCGAACCCTAACAGGTCGCACTTTGTATCGACTTCGATCTGGGAGACGGGGGATACGGCGAACCGTTCGAATACGGGATGGCTGGGTCGTTATTTTGACAATGCCTGTCCGGGTGCGGATCCGACGGTGGGGATTTCGCTGAACAAGACGCAGCCGGAGAGTTTCGGGGCGCTGAAGAATCCTGGGGTTTCGCTGAGTTCGCCGGAGCTTTATCGCTGGATGCACAGCAGTGGCGATATGGCGGATGCGGAGAAGTTCTTCGATTCGCTGAATTCACCGGATGCGCCGGTGGATGGGGCGTCGATTGAGATGCTTGGGAAAACGGGTGGGATCGCTGGGGAGGATAATCTGGCTTTCCTGGAGCGGGTGGCGATGGATGCGCGTGTGTCTTCGAAGCAGGTGTTGGAGATTGCGGCGAAGCATAAGACGAAGGTGCGCTATGGGGCGACACCGATTGCGCGGAGCCTGAACATGGTGGCGCGGATGGTGGCTGGCGGGATGCCGACGCGGGTTTACTACGTGAGCCACGGTGGCTTTGATACGCACAACCAGCAGATCAATTCGCATGACCGCTTGCTGGGGCAGTTGGATGATGCGCTGAAGTCGTTTTTTGCGGATTTGAAGGATCAGGGGAATGCGGATCGGGTGACGCTGATGACCTTTTCCGAGTTCGGTCGGCGGGTGAAGGAGAACAACAGCGCGGGGACGGACCATGGCCGGGCGTCGTGTTTGTTCGTGGCGGGTGCGCCGGTGAAGGGTGGGATTTATGGGGCGGCACCAAGTTTGACGGATTTGGACAAGGGGGATTTGGTGCACTCGGTCGATTTCCGCCAGGTGTATGCGACGGTGCTGAAGGATTGGATGCGGACGAATCCGTTGCCGGTTTTGAAAGGGGATTATGGGACGCTTGGGTTTATGGGGTGAGGGGAGAGAGCCAATGAGGTGCTTCGGGCTTTGGGGAACAGATGCCAGGATTCAGGGGGCAGAAAGACAGAAGACGCTGTCGCGACCCGATGCCTTTTGTCTTTCTGACCACTGGCCCCCGAATCCTGTACCCAAAGCCTGAAGAACGGGTAATCGTGCGATCAAGCTGGCAGCCTCAGCCATCGTCGCTAGGCTGCGTGCGTGCTGGATGGTCCGTGGGAACTTGCTTTGGCGCTGGTGGCAGCGTTTTGTATTGGTGTGTCGAAGGCGGGGTTCAGTGGAACCTCGCTGTTAGGGGTGGCGATTTTCACGCATCTCTATGGGGCGAAGGCGCAGGCGGGGATGGCGCTGCCGCTGCTGATTCTGGCGGACATCATTGTTTATCCGGCGTTCCGGAAGCATGGCAGTTGGAAGGATGTCTGGCGCTTGCTGCCGGCGGCGCTGGTGGGCTTGGGAATTGGTTGGTGGCTGTTAGGGAACGTTTCCGAGTTGGTGGCGCGGCGGACGATTGGGGTGACGATTTTGGTGATGCTGGCACTTCAGGGACTGAGGGCGCTGAGGCCGGGTTTGTTGGAGAAAATGGCGAATCATCATGCCTTCGGCACGGGCGCGGGGGTGACCGGGGGGGTGACGACGATGCTGGCCAATGCGGCGGGTCCGGTGATCCAGCTTTACCTGCTTTCGCGCCGGCTTCCGAAGATGGAGATGATCGGGATTGGGGCGAGATTCTTTCTGCTGATCAATCTGATCAAGGTGCCGATCAATGGTCAGCTGAATCTGATCAATCCAGAGACGCTGATGGAGAACCTGAAGCTGGCTCCGGGGATTGTGGCTGGGATTTTCATCGGAAAGTGGCTGCTACTCAAGGTGCCGCAGCGCGCTTTCGAATGGATGATCCTCATCTTTGCCGCGATGGCGGCGGTCAGGATGCTGAGCTGAGGGTCAGCGGAAGCGCTGAATCGCCTGCCAATTTTGATACGCCATCGATCCAAGAAAGATCGCGATGAAGAATTGCTTTGAGAGCACACCGAGAATCGTGACGACGATGGCCGTGGCGAAGCTAATCCAAAGGGTGGTGCGGGTGCGCTGAGGGCCTAGGGTATGCTCGACCAGTCGCCCGCCGTCCATGGGAAGGATCGGCAGTAGATTGAAGATGGCCCAGATGAAACTGACGGTGACACTGTAGCTGACAAAATTCTGAATCAGCGTATCGGGCAGGTTGCCGAAGAGGAGAATCAGTAGAAAGATGCCACCCCAGACCAGTTGGATGCCGGGACCGGCGGCAGAGACGAGGAAGTTCTGGCCACGAGTGAAGGCGTTTGCAGGGAAGGACGCATATCCACCGAAGGCTTCCAGAACGATTGCTGTCGGTGCGCCAAAGGCACGGCCAACAAGGGCATGGCCAAGTTCATGGACTAGGATGGAAAGGAAACCGGCGATGACGAACAGGCCGATAAGAATGATCGCCTCACGCGAGTTACTGGACCCGGTCCACAGGCTCCCGAAGATCAGCATGGTGATCCAGAACCAAGGGCGGATTTCGATTGGGATGCGAAAGAGTGAGAAGCGAACCATGGGGCGGACGTCTTAAGCCGGGAATGGGTGGGGGCAAGTCCGAATCGTTAGGGTGACTGAAAGTCGCCTTGCCTAGCGATGGCGCTCGGAGAGTGCGCCACTCCCCATAAAGAAGCCGCCCGGCAGATCGGGGGACGACCTGCCGGGCGGCTTACACACACACATTGGGGGAAAGTGGTGTCCTGTTAACCTTTTTGGTAGAAGGCACCCGTGGTGGAGCGGGACGTGCAAACGATGATCCGACCAGTAGGACGACGCAAGCTGATTTTGAATAAACCTGAAATATGAACCTAAAATACTCAGGAATCACGAGCGTGATGGGTGAATTTCGAGGAAACAATCCCTCGGGATTCTGGGATTATGCCTTCTTTTTGGGGCGAGCTTCACGCGGCGGGAACTCGAAGCCGATCTTGCTGGTCTTCGGATCGAGCGTGAGAAAGGCGTCAAAGGGGCGCTTGGTCTTGTTCGAGATGAAGCCTTTGATCAGGTCGGTTTTGCCTTCCTTGATGAGCTTGAGGGTCTGGGCTTCGTCGATTTCACGCTGAAGGATGGTCTTTCCGAGTCGGAAGCCGTCGGGGTCGTTCTTGGTTTTGATGCCGGGAACGAGGTAGGCTTTTTCGGTGGCGTAGACTTTCAGTTCTTTGCCGTCCTTTTCGATGCGTGCGATGATCTGGTCGTCGCTAAGGTCGTCAAAGGAGTCCTTGTCGTCACCTTCGAAGACGAAGCTGATTTTGAACTTGTCGTCGAGTTCGAGACCGGCTTCGAAGGGTTGGTTGAACTTCGATTTGAAGCCTTCGAGCGGGCCGACAAATTTTGTGGTGAAGAGCTGGCGGGCTTCTTCTTCCGAAAGCAGGCGGCTGGCGATGTATTTTTTGGAACGGAATCCGCATTCCGGTTCGCGGCACTCGTAAGTGGCATCGGTGACCTTGAGGGTGGCAGCGCCGCATTTCGGGCAGGGGGCCTTGAGGTCGGGGAAAGTGCGCTTTTTGAGCTCGTTGGCGAGGTCTTTGGCTTTGTCTACGATCTCGGTGGTGTAGGCTTTGATCTCGCGCATGAAGGCGTCGCGGGCGAGTTGGCCCTGCTCCATTTGGCGGAGTTTGTATTCCCAGTCGCCTGTCATTTGCGGGGAGGCGAGTCCGGCGATGTCCATTTCCTCGACGATCTTGATGAGGCGCATGCCGCCTGCGGTGACGTGGAGCGGTGAGCGGCCACCATCGCCATCACGGGCGATGTATTTCTGGCGGATGAGGGCTTCGATGATGGCTGCGCGGGTGGCGGGGGTGCCGAGGCCGCGCTCGGACATGGCTTCGGCGAGGGCTTCGTCGTCGAGGAGTTTGCCAGCTCCTTCCATGGCGGAGAGCAGGGTGGATTCGGTGAAGCGGGCGGGCGGCTTGGTCTGCTCGTCGCGGACTTCGATTTCCTTGGTTTCGGCGGACTCGCCCGGGGCGACGACGGTCAGGTCGTCCTTGCCGGCGGCGATGCCGGGCTTGCGGCCGTAAACGGTGAGCCAGCCGGGATTGATCAGCACGCGGCCTTCGGTTTTAAAGACATCGATGACCTCGCCGGTGGTGATCTTGGTGAGGCGGGTCGTTTGTTCAAACTCGGCGTTCGGGAAGAAGACGGCGATGAAGCGCTTGACGATCATGTCGTAGAGCTTTTCCTCGGGCTCGCTGAGTCTGACCACACGTCCGGTTGGGATGATGGCGAAGTGATCGCTGACTTTTTTGGAATCGAAGACGCGCTTGGAGTTGTGAAGTTTGGCACCGTTGGAGCCTTTGAGCACGGCCTTGGCATACTCGGCGACAGGCAGGTCGGAGTTGGCGATTTCGCTCATGGTTTCTCGGACGGTCGCGGCGTAGTCCTCGGGGAGGTAGCGGGAGTCGGTTCGCGGATAGGTCACCATCTTGTGCTTTTCGTAAAGCGACTGGGCGAGCGAGAGGGTGCCTTTCGCGGAGAAAGGTGCCTCGCGCTGGAGGGTGGTGAGGTCGTAAAGCTGGGGCGAGATCTGGGTGGATGGCTTTGTGACCTCCTCGATCTTGCCGGTCTTACCGTCGCAGCGCTCTTTGATCGCCTCGGCAAGGCTGCGGTCCCAGATGCGCTCGGGGCGGGCGTGGGGTTTGGATTCGTCTTTTTTCCAGGACTCATCGAACCAGCGGCCTGGGTAATCACCGGCTTGCACGCCGAAGGTGCCGTGGACTTCGAAGTAGTCTTCTGGCTTGAAGGCGCGGATTTCGGCTTCGCGTTTGGCCAAAATGGCGAGCGTCGGGGTCTGGACGCGGCCCGCGGAGGTGATGTTGAAGCCGCCGTGGCGGGAGTTGAAGCAGGTGAGGGCGCGGGTGGCGTTCAAGCCGACGAGCCAGTCGGACTCGGAGCGGCAGCGGGCGGCGTCGGCAAGCGACTGCATTTCCTCGTCGGAACGGAGGCGGTCCCAGGCGTCGAGAATGGCCTGGTTGGTCATCGAGCGCATCCACAAGCGCTTCACGGGCTTGTCGATTTTCCCGATGTCCATGATGTAGCGGAAAATCAGTTCGCCTTCGCGGCCGGCGTCGCAGGCATTGACGATGGTGTCGACGTCCTTGCGCTTAGCGAGCTTAAGGACTTGACGGAGTCGAGGGGCGGTTTTTTCGACCGGATCGAGCTCGAAATGGTCTGGGATGGCCGGGAGGACTTGGAAATTCCAAGGGAGTTTGTTTCCTTTCGGACCGACCGGCATGCGCAGTTCGACGAGGTGGCCAACGGCGGAGGTGATGATCGCGCGATCGTTTTCGAACCAAGTTTCGCGGGCTTTTCCTTCTTTGGTGAACTTGCCGAGAACCTTCGTCAGCGATTTGCTAAGGTCGGTCATGACGGATGGTTTCTCGGCGATGATCAGTGTTTTTCCCATGAAGGTATCAGAGTGGTCGGTGAGGAGCCACTAGCGGGGGAAAGGGCGACTTGGCAAGGGGATTCCCGATTTGGGTGGGGGATCCCGGTAGGGGATGGTTTTTGGAATGAGGGGAGGATGGAGCAGGATGTGCCGTGGGTAAGATACTGAGATGTAGGGTGTTTGGAGTGCGGTGGGAGAGCCCTAGAGGGGTGCCGCAGTGATGTGTTTTTAACCGATACTGCGAATAGCAAATCATCCAGCATGATCCCGTCTGGAGAGTCTTATACTCTCTAAATGACCACTTCTTTTTGCAGCTGCCTCGCCGTGTAGAGCCGCTCGGGCTTGGGGGCGAGTTCGAGGCCACGCATCGGTCGGGCACCGTGGCGGCGGGTGGCCGAAAAGTGCTCTCGGCAGGCGGCAAAGGCTTGTTCGACAAAGTCGCGACTGCCGATGACGAGGCCGTCAGTAAAATACCGCACGCGACATCGGAGATAGGTCGCGCGGTCGAGGCGGCCGCCTTTGGCGAGGACTTCTAGCGCCGTCTTTCGAGGGACGCGATCCCTCGTGGCGGCGGTTCCGGGCTGGAGCTTTTCGCGGGCGAGTTGCTCGGCCTGCGCGGCCTCCGTTTCCGGCAGGCCGAAGAGCCAGCAGCGCCAGCGTTGGAGGCTTTCTTTGTGAGTTTTC
>Ga0100401_1001259_pt1 | contig 20611 bp, 27 predicted proteins | sample CryGeymeta201525_FD_80421 | JGI IMG/M metagenome (GOLD analysis project Ga0100401, IMG submission 80421) | Groundwater microbial communities from Crystal Geyser aquifers in Utah, USA - Crystal Geyser metaG 2015-25 | ecosystem: Environmental > Aquatic > Deep subsurface > Groundwater | place: USA... | reverse complement strand
CAGCGTCTCGCCCTCCTTGCCGACCACCTTCCCGATCCACTCTCGAATCTCAGGACTGTTGACGTTGTCGTTGTAGGCCCACCCCTCATTGCCTGTGTTGTAGGGCGGGTCGATGCACACGCACTTCACCTTCCCCGCGTAGTAGGGAAGCAGCGCCTTGAGGCCGACAAGGTTGTCTCCCTGCAGAATCAAATTACCCGAACCCGGATCGCCACATGAAAGTTCCGGCACGTCCTTGAGGAGCTGGAACGGGACTTCGTGGTGATGTTTGATGACGGCTTCTTTGCCGATCCAGTTGAGTGTGGGCATGAGGTTTGGGGAGGCAAAATCGATTCGCTGGCTGTGATGGCTGAGACTAGCGATCCGTGCCCCCAACGGCAAGCCGCGAGGGTATTCTAACCGGATGAGGCGATTTCGATTCGCCGCTCGTCGAGGTCGCGATCATAGCCGATGGTGAATTTGGGGACGTAGATCCGGTCCTTCCGCCGATGAAATGGCTTCCCTGGGACCTGAATGAGATCTTCCAGAAGCTCAACGACTCGCTGAAAGCGTTTGCGGTGACGCTCAGCGCGATACTCGCCCGAGCGGGGATTCTGCCACATTGGAAGCTCGCCTTTTGCCGCCTGCCCGGCCAGACCGGCAAAGATTTCGTAGAGCTCCGAATGGTTCCTCCCATTCGATTTCGCCAATTGGTGCTCCTTTCGCTGGCCGCCACAAGTGAAGATCAGACGCCCCGAGCTTGCGACGTAGATCCCGAGCATCTCCCACTTCCAACCCGACTGCGGTCGGAACAATGGTTCTACCTCACGCTTGGCGGCGAGCTTCTTGCCGCCTCCGCCGAGGACGACTGGTGGAGCATCCAGTTCGAAGGACTGTTCGGCGAGCACGATGAATTCGAGGTCATGGCTTGATCCCAACTTTGTTAGATCAGGCGAGAGCATGCCGTTGGTCGGCAGGAGGACGACTGAGTTCTCGCGTCTGAGAAGCTCCGCAAGCACACCGGCATTCGCGCCAAGCTGGGACGGAGGCAGACAGAGGAGCACTGGGCGTGCCGGCCCCTTGCTATGCCGACCGGTACCGACCCTGCGACAACATCCCTTCGTTTCCCAGGTGTCGGCGGCGAAGTCGAGTCGCCCGCCCAACCAAACCGCGAGGCTCTTCCAATCAATGGCGAGCGCGACGACTTCCGAGCGATCCAGCATGATCGGCGAATGCACGCCATCGTCATCGAGTGCGATGAACCCAGACTCGCCATCGGGTTCGATGGAAAGGTGGCGGTGCGGGGCGGACGGGTCACTCATCCAGGTGGCACATGTTCCCGTTTCCCGGAGGAAGGGGCGCCAAGCCTCCCAGTCGTCACCCAGAACACGCTGCCACTCGCAGGCTGCCGCGCCCTTCACGCCGAAACGTTCAAGCGCTTGCCAGAAGCCTTCCATCATCGTTGGCGAATTGACGTTCACGGAGCCAGGCATCGATGGCCGGATCGGCTGCGTTGCCGATGATCGTGTCGCGGTCCGGGCAGATGCGGACCGATACGCGGCGGTTTCGGTTGGCCAGCTTCAGGGAGATCGTCGCCTCCTTCAGGTGGACATGGTGCAGGAAGCGCGGGTTCATGTGGTTGAGACCGTCGAAGATCATCCCTTTGGAGATGATGATGTCCTGACCATCGGGTGTGGTGAAGACCAGCTTCTTGAGTTCGGCATGCTGGACGGTCGACGAGATGTCGCAGCGCATGGACTCTGGACCGTCACGCAGCGGTTCGAGCGAGTATCGCTTGGACGGCATGAGCGCGGTCTCGGAACCATAGAAGGCGAGACCGAAGGCACGCCGGTAGAGGTCTTGCAACTTCGTGCCGAGCCCGGACACCTGCCACTCGCCGGTCAGCGGGTGGAAGTGGGCGATGTCGATCTTCTCAGGACGAAAGACCTGCGACTCCTGATTGCCCTCCGCATCGAGCACGCCGAGGCGCTTGAGCAGGTCGCCGTGATTGATGACGAAGGCGTGACCATCGCCCTCCTCCAGATGGCTGAAGCGGCAGGTGGCGGAACGCGAGTTCTCCTCGAACCATGGACCGACCGTCTCCTTGAAGAGATCGATCCGGCGCTCATTCACGCCCATGAACCTCGCCCCCTCCCTCACTCGGAACGAAACCATCGAGCGCTCAGCTCGAACGGCCTGACGGTCGTATTCACGGTAAGCCAGATCCGGTGCCTCAAGCAGGATCTTCACCGCGACGTCCGCCGGGGTGTCGTCGGCCTCTTTGATCCGGTTGAGCACCTCATGGTACTGATTCTCGAAATTGAGGAAGCACTGGTCGCTGGAGATCAGGTCGAGCATGTCGAGGTGCTCGACCAGCACAGGCGGCGTCAGCTGGTTCGCACTGGCGAGCACCAAGGCGAGTCGGGAGAAATCGAAGCCTTCCTCACCGACCCCTGTCAGGTCGATGCCGCGACTGGTGAAGTAGTCGGCGTGAGGGCTCAGGAGGTTGGCAATACTGGACGGCTTCATTTCTCGAAGCACGTCCGTCTTCAACAAGCGGGGACGTTGGATGGTCGGCATTGGGGTGTCTGGGGGGTGGGTGGAAACAGCACTAACCCCAACTGGTGGGGTAGTTTTTAAATTATTGGTGCAAAATGTGGATCCAGCTCGCATCCGTAAAGTCAAAAGTTCGGTAACTTGTTGATAATCAGTATTTAGTTAAGTTTTCTAGACTATTTTAAATTGCTGAATATCTGCCGAGCTTTGGGACATGTCCCAATTCGGGGCCGGAATTTTCTCAAACTTTTTTCCCTTGGATCATCGGGCATCCGGGCGGTTTCGCGGCGGGATGGGTCGGCACTTTGGGACATGTCCCCCGGTGGTTTTTGAAGGCGGTCATTTGACACCCGCCGGGATACAGAGATGAAAACCACAAGCACCCCGAATGGAACCCTGGCGATCAGCCGGGGCAGGATTGCCCGACCTCAGAAGGTCGTGGCCTACGGGCCGGAAGGCGTCGGCAAGTCGACGCTCGCCAGTCAGACACCCGACCCCGTCTTCCTCGATACGGAAGGCGGCACCCACCACCTCGACGTCGTCCGGATCGATTCGGCATCGTCGTGGGAACAGATCAACGCAGCCGTTGCCGAATTGGCCAAGGGCGGCCATGGATTCCGGTCGCTGGTGATCGACACCGCCGACTGGCTGGAGAAGCGCTTGGTCGAGCATTTGTGCCGGAAGCACAACAAGGACAGCATCGAGGACTTCGGCTACGGCAAGGGCTACGTCGTGCTGGCCGAGGAGTTCGCCAAGTTCCTCTCTTCACTCGACCGCTTGCTGGCTCGGGGAATCCATATCGTCTTCCTCGCCCACTCGCAGGTGCGGAAGTTCGAGGCACCCGATCAGGCGGGCAGCTACGATCGCTTCGAGCTGAAGCTCAGCAAGCAGGTCGCTCCTCTACTCAAGGAATGGGCCGATGTCGTGCTCTTCGCGAACTTCGTCACCCGCGTCGCCGAGAAAGACAACGGCAGGATGCGTGGTGTCGGCGGCAAGGAGCGGATGCTCTTCGCCAATCATACGGCAGCCTTCGACGCAAAGAATCGTCACGGACTGCCAGACAAACTTCCGTTCACCATCGAGGCCCTGGCCCCGGTGTTCGGCGCGGCGGCGGAGTCGGGGGGCTCCGTCGCCGCAACTCCAGCGCTGAGAAATGAACCCAATACTGCCGAGCAGATTGAGAAGGCCTTCGGTTCACACATGCCGGATGTCGTCGGGTTCCTGATCGAACGCGGCCAGCTACACCTGACTACCGAAGGCGAGCCCGATGATCTCTCGAAGCTCGATCCGGCCTACGCCGCCCGGATGCTGGCAGAGCCGAAGCGTTTCCTCACCACCGTGCAGGAATGGCTCAAGGGGAAGGAGGCGACCCAGTGAGTGCGCTTCGTCCCTCCAACCTGCCGAAGCTCGCCGTCTGTCCGTGCTACGAAAGCAATCCCGTCGCGGGACCGGCAGCGGAACGCGGCACACTTCTGGATTCTGCCTTTCGTGCCGAGCTTCTTGCCACCGACGACCGGCGGCAACTCGCCGACAAGCTGACCAGCGATGAGAACGCCGCCGTTTCGTGGGCGGTATCGATGGTCCGCGCCATGGCCGGCCGCGAGCGGGTGCTCGCCCGAGAAGATGACTGTCGCTTGCGGATGCTCGAACTCACCGGGACCGCGGACGCCATCGTGCCGAGTCGCTTGATGCACTTCGATCTGAAGACCGGGGTGCGGCGGAACTACCGCGAACAGATGGCCGCCTACGCCCTCGGGCTGATGAGTGCGCAATTCGCCTCGTCCTGGACCTGCCACCTCCTGTTCTGCGACCTGCGCGAAATCGAGACGATCCGCTTCACTTATGATGAAGCGCACGCGGTCGTCGACGAGGTCGTCAAGCGCTTCAACGATCCCGGGAAGAAACCGGAGCCCTGCGAATACTGCGGGTGGTGCGCGAAGGCGGACATCTGCGAGGCGCGGCGGAAACTGGTGGCGGAAACACTGCCTGCTGCCGACCCCGGATTCGATTTCGATGCCGTGGTCGCCGACCCGGAAAAGCTCGGTCGCTTTCTCGCCGCGTGTGCCGTCGTCGATGACTTCCGCGAACGTGCGAAGAAGCTCGCCATCGAGCGACTCAAGACCGGTGGCGAAGTCCCCGGGTGGCGCATGGTCACCCGCAAAGGATCGACCTTCGTCGACTGCGAAACGGTCGGCCATCACATCCAGCAACTCGGATTCGGCCCGGTGCTGACGGCCTACGGAAACCTCTCCGCCAACAAGTTCCGGCGCATCTGGGAGAAGCGCATGGGGACCAACAAGCCCTTCCCTGAGGAGGCGGTGAAGCACGCCGCACCCTCCACCTATCTCAAACAAACCAACACCAAACACTGATACCATCATGCCAAGTTACAAAGCATCCACCCCGACCGAGCGCCCCGATCACGTCGAGCCCGGCGACTACGAAGTTGAAGTCGTCGACGCCGTCGAAACCACTTCGAAGAACGGCCACGAGATGATCGAGCTGAAGCTCAAGACATCTCAAGGCAGCTTCCTCTACGACTTCCTCGTCTTCATCCCGAGTGCGTTCTGGAAGATCGACGCATTCCGCGCGGCGACCGGCGAGACGGTCACGCCGGACGAAGATGTTGAGCTCACTGCCGACGACTTGATTGGTCGCAGTGGTCCCGCACGCCTCAGCATCGAGGAATACAACGGCCGCAAGCGCAACAAGGTTTCCGCATGGCTGAGTGAGGTCGGTGAGGAGAAAGGAGGTAAGGATGATCCCTTCTGAGCCGATGCGCCTGCGGGCGTACCAACAACAGGCACTCGACGAGATCGACAAGGGCTTCGGTGATTTCAACCGGCAGCTCGGAGTGCTCCCGACCGGAGCCGGCAAAACCGTGCTCTTCAGCAAGCTCGCGGCGAACCGGCAGCCGAAGCGGACGCTGATCCTCGCCCATCGTGGCGAGCTGATCACTCAGGCGGTCGACAAGCTCCATTCGTCCACCGGCATTCGAGCGGAGATCGAGATGGGCGACGAACGCGCCTCACTCGACGCCCCGGTGGTTGTCGCCTCGGTGCAAACGCTGATGCGCGAGAAACGTCGTGAAAGATGGCCACGCGATCACTTCGGCCTGGTGGTCGTCGATGAAGCGCACCACACGCTCGCCGACAGCTACCTCGGCACCCTCGGGCATTTCCACGATCACGCCCAGGTGCTCGGCGTCACCGCCACGCCCGACCGTGGCGACAAGAAGAACCTCGGCCGCTACTATCAGAACATCGCCTGCGAGGTCACCCTCCTCGACCTGATCCAACAGCAATGGCTGTCGCCGATCCGGGTGAAGACCGTGCCGCTCGAAGTCGACTTGCGAGGCGTGCGGACGAGCCATGGTGACTACAGCGCCGACGACCTCGGCCATGCTCTTGAACCATATCTTGAGCGGATTGCCGACGTGCTCCTCGAACATCGCGAGCGAAAGACCCTAGTATTTCTTCCGCTGATCTCGGTGTCGAAACGATTCGCCGAGCTATGCCGCGAGCGCGGGCTCTTGGCGGAACATGTCGACGGTCAGTCGAGCGAGCGGGCGGCGACGCTCGAACGCTTTCGCAAGGACGAGACGCGCATCCTGACAAACGCGATGCTTCTAACAGAGGGGTATGACGAACCCAGCATCGATTGTGTCGTTTGCCTGCGTCCGACCAAGGTGCGGGCGCTCTATTCCCAGATCATCGGGCGGGGCACGCGCATCTGGCCGGGCAAGGACCACCTGCTTGTGCTCGATTTCCTCTGGCAGTCTGGCGAACACAGTCTGGTCAAACCGGCCCACCTGATCGCCGAGGATGAAGAGGACGCCCAAGCGATCACCGACATTCTCGGCGGCGATGGCGACCTCGAAGAGGCACGCGAAGCCGTCAATGCCGACCGCACCAAGAGGCTCACCGAGCGTCTTCACGAGAACCGTCAGCGCAAAGGTGGCGTGCTCGATCCACTGGAACTTGCCGTCACGCTCAATGACGCCCAGCTCGCCGAGTTCACACCCGTCATGCAGTGGCAGGGTGATGCGCCAACGGCGAAGCAGATCGATGTTCTCAGTCGATTCGGCATCGATGGCAAAGCGATCCTGACCAAGGGACATGCGTCGCTGTTGCTCGACCGCCTGATCATGCGCCGTCAGCTCGGTCTCGCGACACCAAAGCAAGTCCGCGTGCTGCGCCGCTACGGCCACCCGCACCCGGAGACCGCCACCTTCAAGGAAGCCGGTGCCTTCCTCGATGCCCGATTCTCACACGCCTCCTGATCCGACCATGGCACGATACCGATCACCAGGACTCACCCTTCCCCGCCGTACTCTGGAATACCTCCAGCACGGGGCCGACGAAGGGATGCGCAATGCCGAGCTCTTCGACGCGACCTGCCAGTTCCGCGACGCGGGCCATTCGTTCGAGGATACCGAGTCGCAGCTCATGGCGCGGGCGCTTGCCGACGGACTGACCGAGGCGGAAGCCCGGCAGACGATCCGTTCGGCCTTCACCCGGACTGCCCGTGACCCGGCCGACCCGCGGGTGTCACCGAAGATGCCGGCGGCATTGCCGAAGAAAGGCCATGGAGTGCCGACGGCGCTCGACGACGGCTTTGTTAGACTACTCGACGCCTGCTTCAACGACGGCGAATACGTCGCCATCTCCCCTGCTGCCGAATCTGAAGATGGTGAGATCGCACCCCGTCGTGGGGTCACTCTAACGGTGGCGGAGTGGAAGGCGAAGGTGGTGGCGAAGAATGGCATCGACCATTGTTTCGGCACGAAGCTCGGGCTGTTCGTCAGGATCAATCCGATGCGCCAGCACGGCGCTCGCAATGACGATGTGACGGCGTTCCGCCATGTGCTCGTCGAGTTCGATCGCGATGAGACCGGTAAGGCGATCCCAAAGGAAGAGCAATTCCGGGCGGTCGTTGCCAGCGGGTTGCCGGTCGCGGCCTTGATCGACTCAGGCAACAAGAGCCTGCACGCCTGGATCCGCGTCGATGCCCCGGACGCCACCGAGTATGCCCGCCGCGTCGATGTGATCTGGGAATGGTTCACCGGGATCAACCTCGACCGGCAGAATCGGAATCCGTCGCGCCTGTCGCGATGTCCGGACGGGTGGCGCACGGTCGACGGTGACGTCCGACGTCAATCGTTGCTGGCGACCGGCCTCGGTGCCGAGTCGTGGGCGGCTTGGGAGGCGGCTCACAGCGGCGGTGACCTTCCGCGCATTCTTCCCGGTCATGAGTTCATGGCCGCGGTGGAGGCCGAACCTCCACAGCTCGTCGATGGTGTCCTGCACCAGGGAGCCAAGATGGTGCTCGGTGGTCCGTCAAAGGCACGCAAGAGCTGGTCGCTCATTGACCTGATGCTCTCGGTCTCGACCGGCGCCACCTGGTGGGGCTTTACGACCAAGCGCGGGCGGGCGCTCTATCTGAACTTCGAGCTTCCTGCCTTTGCGCTCCAGCATCGCCTCAATGCCATTGCCACGGCCAAAGGACTCAATGACTTCACCGGATTCGACCTGTGGAACCTGCGTGGCCATGCGACGGATTTCTCGGCACTCATTCCGAAGATCCTCGGGCGCATCCGCGACACCGGCTACGCCCTCATCCTGATCGACCCGATCTACAAAGGTCTCGGCAATCGCAACGAGAACGACGCCGGTGACATCGCCAGCCTGCTCAACGAGGTCGAACAACTCGCCGCGAAGTCAGGTGCGGCAGTTGTCTTCGGTGCCCACTTCTCGAAAGGCAACCAATCGTCAAAAGACCCGCTCGACCGGATTGGTGGCTCTGGCGTCTTCGCCCGCGACCCGGATGTGATCCTGACGATGACGCCGCACAAGGATGAGGACGCTCATGTCATCGACCTCACCTTGCGTGCCCTGCCGCCCGTGAAGCCCTTCGTCGTGCGTTGGGCGGATGCCATCTTCATCGCTGACCGTGATGCGGACCCGGAGGCGCTCAAGGACGCCAAGAGCCCTGCAAAGAAGGACAAGGCGACGGCCAGCTACCGGATGGGGAGTGCCGCAGAGAGGTACGGCAAGTTCGTCGAGAACATGCCTCCGCTGCGCAATGGGTCATCGCCGGAGGACTCACCGGTCGTCGACTTCATTGCGACCAAGATCTCGGAGACCGGGGGTGATTGTTCGCTCAAGGAGGCACGTCGGATCTTCTACTGCCTGGCCAATATGAAGAAGAACAGCCCGATCATTTTCGACCGGGCAACCGGCCTGTGGAGGGGGCGAAACCATGGAGTTTGAACCCACTATCCGAGGTGGGTTTGAACCCCGGTTTCAAATTGGTTTGAACCCATTTGAACCCACCCTCCAACAACCTTACGGAAATTGTCCTGTAAGGCACCTTACTAGACAATGTCCTGTCATCCTGACAGATTTATTAAATAAATCAGCGCGAACAACCTTACGGATTGTCGCGCGCGCTGAATGGCTTGTTTGGATAACAGCCTCAGCGCCTACCATTTTGAGTCGCCGGAAAGGAGGTTCAAAGTGAGCCCACGAAGGACGAGAATCCCAGGGTCACGCTACGTGCACCTGTGGCCTGAGTTGGCCTTCATGCCGATGCTCGATCACTGGCCTGGACGACCGGCACCATTTGATCCCGACCGCAGTGAAGTGCTCGGCTACATCGCCAGAACCTGTGACTGCGATCAGGCCGAGGCAGAGCGTATTTTTCGCTCGGCAAAATACGGCAAGGTCATCCGCTTCAACCCGGCCACCAAACTCTGGTGTGGCACGAAAGGAGGTCAGGCATGAGCAGCGACGACTACGCCCAGCGACAGTCGGCGAAGGATGCCGACTACGAGCGCGAGTATCGGTCGTGGATCGAGTCATTGCCTGCGGACGAGCGCAAAAGCCTCGAAGCTGCGGGCGTCGACAAACCGTGCATCCAGCGACATGGCAATGGCGCACCGGACCGTGACATCGCCGAGTCCCCGCGGGCGAGCCACACGCCCGACATGGCTGCGATCATCGATCACGAGGAGGACGAAGCACCCGCCCCGCTCAGGGAGGCCACCGAGGTGCTCCGTCACCTGGTCGCCGATCTCGTCTCCGAAGGGAACATGCGACTGACGATGGAGTGCCTCGCACTTGCCCTCGGACTCAGCGCCTACAACGGCGAGAGCATGACCGAAATAGCCAAGCGCCATGGCATCAGCCGGGCGGCCGTCAGCAAGCGCTGCGTTGACATCACCGAAAGGCTGAACCTGCCGCCATCGAGAGCGATGCGCAGCGAAATGGCACGCAAGATCTATCGCCGCTCACAACTGAAGAACCACCAACGAAATAAATTCACCTCACGATGAACCCACTTGCCATCCACGACCCGAAGTTCTCGATCTCACCGACCGGCATCGAGTTTCACCAGGACCTCGAATTCAACGAATGGGAGGCACTCGGGCAGAAGCTTGCCGAAATCGGAAAGTCCATCGGCTTCATCATCGGCGACTGGATCAATTATGGCGACGGACGCTACGGCGAGAAATACGAACAGGCCCTCGACCAGACCGGTCTGAGCTATCAGACGCTGCGCGATTTCTCGTACGTCGCCCGGAAAGTTGAAATGTCGTTACGTAACGACAATCTCGATTTCAGCCAGCACAAGGTGGTCGCGAAGCTGAAGACGGAAGACGAAAAACGCTACTGGCTGGACATGGCCAACAAGCACGACCTGAGCGTTCGACGTCTGCGCAAGTCGATCAACTTCGGACGCCTCGCCACCGAGGAGGAAGTCCAGGGCGATCCCGCCGACCGTGGCTACGTCACCTACCTCGCCCTGCTCAACCGCCTGCGTCGATGGTGGATGCGTGAGACCGGCAAAGCTCCGGTTGACGAATGGGACGAGGAGAGACGCGAGGTTCTCAAGCGCGACTTCAAGCTCGTCCAGGAAATCTACGAATCTCTCTGAACCACTGATCCACCAACCACAACATCACCATGTTTGATTTCATCTGCGCGCTACTCACCGGCATCGGCTTCACCATCTCCATCTTCGGCATCGGCTACGGAATCACCTCCGTGGTTGACTCGATCAAAAAGGCCAACAGGCAACGTGACGAACGCTTCACCCAGATCATCACCGCCATCGAGCGCATCGAGGCCAACACCCGCAGCAACTCCGACCACGCCTGATCTTCAATCGCGGGGAGGAGCGGTTCCAAGTGAGACTCATATCCTCACCTCTGCGGGTTCGAATCCCGCCCCCGCAACCACTCCAAACAAACCCATGAGCTCACCCGTTCAGCGCCTTGCACGCCTCATCAACGAAGGCGCGAAGATCAAAGCCGAACTCCTCGACCTCTACCAACTTGACGTCACCTCCGACGTCATCGCCGCTCTGGCCGAGGTTCAAACTCCCCTCGGAGAATTTGAATCCATAAAGGAATCTCTTAGCCTCAATGACTTACGCCGGGATGTCCCCACCGGTGTCCAAATTCCGTGAAATGCGCCATTTGCGACTTCCCACATAACGGGCGGCAAAACGGTCGACTCAGCCACTTCATCAAGATGGCACAATCCCCTCTGGAACAGAGATTTATGCTCCTCTGGCGCGTTGCCGGAGGTCCTCCCTTGGAGCGGGAAGTTCAGTTCCACACTTCCCGCAAGTGGCGCTCCGATTTTGCTCACATGCCGACCCGCACATTGATCGAGATCGAGGGTGGCATCTTCATGCGGAAGACGGGACGGCACAACCGAGGCGCGGGCTACGCTAAGGATGCCGAGAAGTATCTCGAAGCCGCGATGGCAGGCTGGACGGTTCTGCGGCTCACCGAGAAGCAGCTTGAGATCGGGATCGTCGAGCGACTGGTCGCGTGGCTCAATACTCTTCCGGAAGTAGCACCGTCGTCGCTGAGCGATCCCGCTCGGTGATGATGTAGATGCGCTTCCCGCCACCGATCTGGTAGCAACTCAGCAGACGTTCTCCCGCTTCGAGTGCTTCTTCGTTCGCCTGCTTGTCTTCGTCGCAGAGGTCTCCCCAATCACCGCAGTGGTGGCGGTGCATGTAGCGGTTGAGGTCCACACCCAGGTTCAGGGCTGCGGGCGTGGCGACGATGCTTCCGAGTGGAAAGCGTGGGGTCATGAGATGGTAGGCCATCGTTCCGCTCTAGCACTCGGCGAGGTGCTGTCCATGTCTAACAGAGGCTTTCGAACAATGGGACAGAAAGCCTCCGAAAGCCATGGACTCACTCGATCAGACTGGCAGATGAGAGACGACAAGGGACATCCCCTAACAGCCCGAAACTACCAGTTCCATGAAACCGCAATCCGACATCCTCGATAAGATCCGCAAACTCCTCCGCCTCGCTGACCTCTCCCGAGGCGCTACCGAAAACGAAGCCAAGGTCGCTCTCTCAAAAGCTCAGGAGTTGATGACCCGCTACAATATCGACTCCGCCCTGCTCCGACAGGAGGCCGGCGAAAGCCAGTCGGGAATCGACATCACCAAGGGGCTCTACGAACTGCCCAAGTCGCTCAACCCGGCGGACATGCTGATCCTTTCCATCCTGCAAAGCCACTTCAACGTGCGGATCATCCTGATGCGGGGTCACGGCAAGACGCCCATCGACATCATCGGAACACCCGCTGACGTCGACTTCGCGATCTTCGCCCTGTCCTACCTGCGGCAGACATTCTTCCGCTGTTGGAACGAGTTCAAGAAGACCACCGCCAATCCTGACCGGGCATCCTACTACCGGGGCCTGCGCGACGGTCTCCACGCGGAACTGACCGCTGCAAGGGAACGCGCTGAGCGGTCCTACGCCACCGACGCCCAGCAATCCTACGCGCTGGCCGTCGTCGACCGTGACGCCGCGATCACCCGCTTCGTTGAGGACAGCTACGGCAAGGTCACGACCCGCCGAGCGAGGCGCAGTCGACTTGATTCCCGCAGTTACACCGCCGGCCAATCGAAGGGCCGGACCATCCAGATCAACCGCCCAATCTCCGAGTAAACCAAACCAACAACATGAACACCAACAACCTGCCAGAAGCCCTACTCAAGGGCATTGCCAAACTCGAACGCAACGGATTCCGCGTCGTTCGCATCGTGCCGACTGAACCTGAATACGGAGGCGGTTACGTCGCCTTCCTCAGCAAACGCCTCCGCACCGGACTGCGACTCGCACAGGTCGAAATCGACGACGCGGGCAACGTGAAAACTCACCACTGAATCAAACATCAACCAATCAAAATCATGGACAAACTCTACTACCTCGTCTGCGAGGACAAAGACACCACCCTCTTCGAAGGTCGCTTCCAAGGACGCACCCGGGGAGCCGCCCTCAAACACCTCAAGCAATCCCTCGGACGCCCAAGTCTGAACGGATTGGTCTACACCGTAACCGAAATCCCGGTGCCACTGATTCGCGAGATCGTCGCGGAAATCCTCGCCGGTGGCGACGGGTCAGGTGCCGCGAATGTCGTGCCCATCAAGGCCCCCGAACCGGAACCGAAGGTCGAACGCTTCGATCCCGCCACCCCGACACCTGAACCAAAGGCAACGCCCGCCGACACCCCTCCGGCAGACGATTCCAAGGTCGGCAATCCCGGCCACGGCGACGAGCTATGGAGTCAGGCCCGCGCCTATTGGGAAGAATGCCGCAACCTCCGTGAGACCGCCCGGAAGTTCGGACTTTCGCCGAACACCGTCAAAACACGCGCCGGCCGCGAGAACTGGAAGGGAGACTCCCAATGAGCGACTGGACACCACAGGTCGGCGACGGTGCTACCGTCTGCCACTACAGCGACCGGACCGCCTGCACCGTCATCAAGGTCAGTGCCAGCGGCAAGACCATCCACCTACAGGAGGATCACGCCGAACTTGATAACTGGAAACCGGAGATCATTCCCGGTGGCTTCGCCGGCCACTGCGTGAACAACTCAAGCCAGCGATACACCTATCGACCGAAGCCCGACGGAGCCATCCATCGGGCTTCATTGCGAAAGGACGGGCGCTACCGCACGACCAATCGCGAACGAGTGATCCCCGGTCGCCATCAATTCCACGACTACAACTTCTGATGAAAATCGAAGTCACTCGCTACTGCCGAAAGGACGGCTGGGAAACTCGCTACTGGGCGGTGCTGATCGATGGCGAACTCCTCGCCGTGACGCTCTACCGCAAAGGTGCCGAAGCCGTTGCCCGTGCCCTCAACCCCTCACCAAGCTCATGCCATGGCAAAGATCATCGCCCTTCCGAAAACACCGTCACCAGCCCCTGAGACGCCTCCCCTGGCGTGGCACCCCACTCACCCCGACGAGCTTTGCGGCCCAGCCGCGAGCATTGCCCAGCGACTCGTCGCCAAAGCCCGCCGACTCCATGACGAACCGACCTCACCGCTCAAGCTCCTGCTCTACGGACCACCCGGCGTCGGCAAGACAAGCATCGCCGACATGGTCGCCGCCGAAATCTCCGGTTGCACTCTAGCCGTCGAGGAATTCAACGGCAAGCTGGTCACCGTCGACGTCGTGAAGCAGTGGATGGCCGGACTTTCGACCGGGTCGCTATTCGGAGTTTACTCGGTTCGGATCATCAACGAACTCGACCGCTGCAGTCGCGACGCTCAGGACTTGCTCCTCGGCTACCTCGACCGACTGCCTCCGGGTCGTGCGGTGATCGGCACCAGCAATCTTCAACTCGATCTGCTCACCGAGCGTTTCCAGACCCGCTTCCAAGCGATCAAGCTCGCCGCTCCCTCGACCGAAGAGATTGCCGAACTCCTTCAGCAACGCTGGCCAGTTCCCGAGGACATCGCCATGCGGATCGCGGTCGGCAGTGGTGGATGCGTCCGGGCCGCACTCGCCGACCTCGAAAGCTGGCTCGACCTCCGTTGACACTACGAACCGAGGCGATGGCTGATGAGATCAAAGCACGCACCCTCGCCAACGGCATCGAAGTCTGGTGCAGCTTCGACAAGCTGGTGCCGGTCGGTGATCTGAAACCGAATCCGCGCAACCCGAACACACACCCCCAGCGGCAGATCGAACTGCTCGCCAAGAACATCCGTTACTTCGGATGGAGGCAGACGATTACTGTCTCGAAGCTCAGCGGTCACATCGTTTCCGGTCACGGTCGGCTGATGGCTGCCAAGCAGCTCGGCGTCGAAGTGGTGCCGGTCGACTATCAGGACTTCGCCGATGAGAACGACGAGCTGGCCGTGCTGGTCGCCGACAACCGCCTGGCCGAACTTTCATCCGTCGACCTCAACGAGCTTGAGAAGATCGCCAGTGATTGGAAGTCGACGGACTTCGACACGATCCTCGCCGGTTTCGAGCCCGCCGATCTCAATGCCTTGCTGAATCCCGACGATGAAGATTCGGACGATGATGATGACGACCGTCACGACAAGGAACTCGACAAGAGCGAGGTCACCGTGGCGGTCGGACTCTACCGCTTCCGCATCAGCCAGGACGACTTCATCGCTTGGTGCGATCGGGTGAAACAGGACGCCGGCTTCGACAAGGACTCGGTCATTCAGGAAATCAAAACCCGCCTCGAACTATGATCACGCTGGAGCCCATCGACGCCATCCGGCCGAGCACTTATAACCCTCGTTCCGCGGTCGCTGAACGTCTCGATCTGATCGAGCTGTCACTCCGCAAGCTCGGCTTCATCGCCCCGATCTTCGCGGATGCGAATGGCGAGATCCTTTCCGGTCACCAACGGCATCTGGTCGCATCGCGCATGGGTGCCACGCATGTTCCCGTGTTCCGCACCAAGGAACTCGACCTCGAACAGCGCAAGGCCCTCAACATCGTCTTCAACCGGGCGACCAACGACTTCGACTTCCACCACACCCCCGGCAAGGTGACCGCCGAGTTGGAGTCCATCGACCTCCAGGCACTCGCCGACCGCATTCCCGACAAAGAGGGCGATGCTTTCCTCCGCTGCGTGAAGCCTGCGGAAGTCCCGGTGAAGGAACTCTGCAAGGCGAACGCCGGTCGCTGGATCCAGTATGCCCGCAACCTCGCCCGGACGCTCCACCGTCATGGCATCCTGATGCCAATCATCTGCCGCGAAGACCTCACCGTCATCAACGGTATCGGCCGCCTCGAAATGCTCGCCGAGAAGAACCACAAGTTCGCGCCGGTCGTCTTTGTCACCGGTGACGAAGCGGAATTTGCACGGGCGATGATGAACCTGCTGTCGATGGACTTCGACATCCACACACGCTACGCCGACATGCTTCGCTTCAACTCGTTCAGGCGGGCGCGGCGGGTTCGGCGGGAACTTGGCAACGGCTTCATCTTCGCCACCCACGGAGCGAAGCCCTGCAAGTCCTTCGATATTGGCAAACCCGCCGACCGCGCCCGGTGGATCAAAGAACATGGCAGCACCATTCTCGACTTCGGGGCCGGCCACCTCACTGAGACCTTTCTGCTCCGTCAATCAGGAATCGATTGCACGCCATTCGAGCCCTACCGCCTCGGCACTGGTGGCATCAACAAAGCCGAAAGCATCGAACTGACCCGTGAATTCCTCGCCCAGGTGGCGGCGGGCAAGGACTGGTCGAGCATCTTCATCGCCAGCGTGCTCAACTCGGTTCCCTTCCGTGAGGACCGCGAGCACATCGCCTGCCTCTGCGCCGCGCTTTGCCGGCCTAACACCAAGGTCTACGCCTGCGCCTCCTCCGCCGGGGAATCCGGCTGGCGTCAGGTCAATGGCAAGGCCTTCATGAACGAGAGCAACGCGGGCAACATCGCCTTCCGACTCGACTACGAACCGGGCATCCGCATCGGCGACTTTCAGGACAAACCGAAGGTTCAGAAGTATCACACCGTCCCCGAGTTCAAGGCGCTCTTCAGTCCCTTCTTTCGATCGGTGAAGGTCGCGGACTTCTCCAACAACATCAATGCGGCATGCGCCTCGGCGCGACCTATCGACAAAACAAAACTGCGCGCTACCATCGAGTTTGAATTCAATCTCCCCTACCCGGATGGGACCACGATGGATCTCGTGCAATGCGCCATGGACGCCTTCTCCCAACGTCTTCAAACTGACCTATCATGACGACCCCAACATCCCGACCTCTGGTAATCCTTCTCGACCTGAACTATACTCTGGTGGCCAACAACCCGGCGCGTGGCACCACACCACCGAGAATGGAACTCAGGCTTCGCGACGAACGCTACCGCCAGTGGCTCGTTGAGCTGGTCCGTCCGCACACCGTGATCCTCATCACCGCCCGCCCCGCGACCTGGACGCAGCGAACGCTCGACCGTATCGAAGAGGAAACCGGCTGGCGACCCGATGACGCCTGCTTCGCACCCAAGGGTTTGTGGAATCCCCCGGCGATCAAGGAACGTCTTCTGGAGCGCGACATCTTCCCGATCCACGGCCGTGAAGCAAACTACCTCGCCATCGAAAGCAACCCGCGCAGTCGAGAGATGTATCGAAAGTTTGAGATTCCCAGCCTGTGGGTGACCAAGGAAGGAACCTGCCTCACCGAGGGCACTCGGATCGTAAAGAGACTGCCGCGTTGACATCCGCCACGCGGGCATGAGCGAAAGCGATCACGTCATGCCCTCCGGACCCTGGCAGTTCGACCAGCAGGTCACTGATGTCTTCGACGACATGCTCCAGCGGAGCATCCCCCAATACAACGCGATGCGGATGGTCGCATTCGAGGTGGCGAGCCGCTTCGTTCAACCGGGCACGGCGATTATCGACATGGGCTGCTCGCGAGGCGAAGCACTTGCTCCCTTCGTCACCACCTTCGGCGATGCGAATGACTACCTCGGCCTGGAGATCAGCGAACCGATGATCGAGGCAGCACGAGTGAAGTTTGCGACTCACCCAAACGGTGAACACGTCACCATCCAGCATGCCGACCTGCGCCATGAGTTTCCACAGGTAAGGTCCAGTGTCGTGCTCTCCGTGCTCACATTGCAGTTCACCCCCATCGAATACCGCGAACGGATCATCCGGCGCGTCTTCAATTCCCTCGCTCCAGGTGGAGCCTTCATCCTCGTCGAAAAGATCCTCGGTGCGACCTCCGAACTCGACGATGCCTTCGTCGACCTCTTTCTGCGAATCAAGAAACAGAATGGCTACTCGGAAGCCGAGATCGACCGCAAGCGACTATCGCTGGAAGGCGTGCTCGTTCCCGTCACCGCTCGCTGGAACGAAGATCTGCTCCACGAGGAAGGCTTCCGTTCGGTCGACTGCTTCTGGCGGCACTTGAACTTCGCCGGATGGGTCGCGATCAGGAGCTAACTACAAATCCAATGAGAGGAACTAGGCCTCCTCCTCTGAGTCTGGTTCGAGAAGACTCTCGATCTCCCTATCGATCCTTTCTTGCTCTTCTCGTCCCTTCCGAATCAGCTGGTCAATCAATTCATCAGTGAGACCATATTCCGCGTCGTAGCCACGCCCAATCGTTCTGATCACCATGATTTGAGGGAAGAAAACCGACTCGACCGCTTTGAGCCTATCATGGAGTTTCCCAATCGCCCCATCGCTGCTGATGTCCTGCGGTTCCAGGTCCGCTAGAAAACCATGAGCGAGTCTGTTTCGAAGCTTGCGAGCGCGGTGAAGACTACTGACAAGTTGGCGACTACCTGGGTGAGATTTATCCAGAAGGCTCCCAAACATTGCGATGAGATCAAGGAATGAGGCTTCCTGAGGGTCTCCGTAATAAGGAATGGGCGTTGATTTCGTATTGAAAGCTCTCTCGGCACTTTCAAGGCAATTCCGTAGTGAGTGTTCGAGATCCTGCCCAAGGAGCAGCAGGTATCCATACAACCGGCAAATCTCATTTCGGAGCTCTGTGCCAGTAAACACCACCGCCATTGGTGCGCTTCGAAGTATCTTCTCTGACGAATCGGTGTTTCCACCATCAAGAAGACTCGATGGGGGGTTGATCAGAGCAAAAGAGAAAGATTCTGGAGGCATGACTAAGAAGATTCGAAAGTGGCACAATTGTGAATACCAAATGATCCGAAAGTGAGAATCAGATTGGTCACCCAAGTTCGATCGCAATCACTTGACACCCCTCCGACGGCATGGAGCCGAAGGAACTGTCGCCAGACGTCGCGGGAAAGATCCTCGATGCGGACTTCCAAAACGTCGTCAAGAAGGTCGCGGCCGGCAAACCTCTAACGGTCGCGGAGCGAGCCCGCATCGAAGCCCGTGCGGCGGGAAGCACGGAAACGACGACCTACGCCAAGACCAAGGTCGAGCTCGCTGACCTGCTAGGCGTCACTCGCCGCACGCTGACTTCTTGGCAAAAGCTCAAGGGTGCTCCGGTCGCGCTATCGAACGGTCTATGGTCGGTGGCCGAGTGGCGTGAGTTCGTCCGACTCCGCGGACTGAAGGGTGCAAACAAAGCAGGCGTAAATGAGGACGCCCTCAAGGCCCGCAAGCTTCTTGCCGAGGTTGAGGAGCGGGAGCTTCGAATCGCGATCAAGAAGGGCGACTACGTTCCGCTTCACAAGGTGCGGGAGGAATGGATCGGCCTCGTATCCCAGGCGACCTCCATCCTGCGAGCCAAGTTCGAAAACGAACTGCCACCCGTACTTTCCGGTCTCGACGCCACCGGTATCCAGCGTGAATGCCGCAAGGCAATTGATGAGGTCCTGAGATGCCTCCACGAGTCATGAAGGTGCTGCACGATATCTGGCGTGAAGCGTGGCAACCACCCGACCGTCGTCCGGCTTGGGAATGGTGTGAGGATCACATCGAGGCCATCCCCTACTCCCCAAATCCAGGACGCTTCCGATCCGAAAACTCGCCGTGGATCCGTGAGGTCATGGAGGCTGTCGTGGACCCGCGCATTCGCCTAGTCTCGATCATCGCCTCGGTGCAGTCATCGAAAACCACGGCACCCAACTGACGCTCTGCTACATCATTTCGAACCTCCCGGGCCCTGCGCTGTGGCTCGACCAGACCGACGAGGATGCCCGCGACTACTCGGAGGCACGCCTTCAAAAGCTCTTCGATCAATGCCCGCCAGTAGCGCGGCTAATGCCCACCGGCGTTCACCGCCACAAGAGGAAGAACAACGCGATCCACTTCAACAACGGGATGATCCTCTGGATCCTCGGAGCACACAACAAAACGAACCTTCAGCGACGCTCGATCCGCTGGCTGATCGGCGATGAGACCTGGCGCTGGCCGGAAGGTCACATGGCCGAAGCCGAGGCCCGCGTCACCGCCTTCGGCTGGCTCGGCAAGTGCATCTTCATGAGCCAGGGCGGCGAGGAGGACGACGACACCCACCGCAAGTTCCTCACTACCGACCAGCGCGAATGGACTTTTGCCTGCTCGAAATGCCGCCACCGGCAGGCTTTCAAGTGGGAGAACGTCGAATGGAGCAAGTCGGCCAAGGATGAGTTCGGCGAGTGGGACTTCGATGAAGTCCGGCGCACCACCTCGATGCGCTGCGAGTCGTGTAACCACTACTTTGCCGACGGCGATCGAACGCGTCGTGAGCTCAACGCCTCTGGCGAGTTCATCAAGAAGAACCCCAAGGCGTCGGCCGAGAACGTCGGCTTCCACTGGAACGCCCTGTGCGCCATGAGCTGGGGACAGCTTGCCGAACTCTACCTGCGGGCAAAGGCCTCTGCGCGAAAGGGTGACGTGACACTGCTCCAGCAGTTCTACCAGAAGCGGCTTGGGCTTCCGTGGCGGGAATACGTCGAGGACTACAAGCTGGAGATCGTTAAATCCGGCTACAAGCGTGGTGAAACGTGGGAGGACGAAGGCGCCATCGATCCCCGCACGGGAACAGTGCTCGCCGCTCCTCTTCCTGAAAAGAAGGGACTCATCCCGCTACGTTTCATCACGGTCGACTGCCAGATGGATCACCTCTTTCTGGTCGTTCGCTCTTGGTCGGCGGATGGATCGAGTCGCTTGGTCTGGAACGAGCGCATCCTCAGCTTTACCGATATCGATATTGCCCAGGAGCGTTTCGGTATTCACCCAAGCCTCAGACTTCCTGATCCCGTCTTTGAATTAACGGGGAATTGACGGTTATTCCCGGAAAATGACTTGGCACATTTTAAAGCGGTCCAAGCCGGGTCAAAAACGCCGCGGTCGGGCATGT